>Ga0187880_1003783_pt1 | contig 11413 bp, 5 predicted proteins | sample June2016WEW_19_4_FD_132998 | JGI IMG/M metagenome (GOLD analysis project Ga0187880, IMG submission 132998) | Peatland microbial communities from SPRUCE experiment site at the Marcell Experimental Forest, Minnesota, USA - June2016WEW_19_40 | ecosystem: Environmental > Terrestrial > Soil > Wetlands...
ATAGGGGTTAAGCTCGCGTTGCAATAGACGCGGCGCGAGCATGGCCGGCTCGGTTTTCATTTGTTCCAGGCCGGCGAGCCGTTCGCGTTTAAGCAGATCGAATTGGTCGGCCGGCAGCGCCGGTTCGCGCAGCACCTGGCGCAGCAGTTCGAGCACGGCGGGCAGCGTGTCGCGCTTGGCCTGGATAGAGAAGCTGACCGCTCCGGCCGAGGCCGCCGGCGCGCCGCCGCCCCGGCCCCGCCCACCGCGTCCGCCCCCGCCGCCTCCGGCGCTCAGCGTGGCCTTGAGCCGGTCCAGCTCATCCCGCAATTGCTGGTAGCTGAGCTTCTTGGTTCCGCGCAGCATCACTTCCGGCAGGAAACCCGCCACCGACTCAAAGCCCTTCAGGTTCTCCTCGTTGCCATAACGCAAGGTGAGCAGGAGATGCACTTCCTCGCCGCGCGCCTTCTTGGGCAGGAGGGTGACCTTGATGCCTTCGGGCAGCTCTTGCCGTTGGACGCGGGCTTCGACGTTCTCGGGCGTGGCCTCGAAGACTTCTCCCTCGGCAATCGGCGCCCGGCCCTTGTAATCCGCCACGAGAGCCGCTACGTCCGGCGTCTCCGGAATGGTGATGCGCTCAGCCTTCTCCGTCGGGATGAACAGCCCGACCGTGCGGTTGTTGCGTTGCAGGTAACGGGCGGCCACGGCCTGGACGGCCTCGAGTGTGACTTTCTCGATGCGGTCGCGGTGCAGGAAGTAAAGCCGCCAATCGCCTTGCGCCGCCCACTCGCTCAACGACACCGCGAGCTGGCTGGTCTCATTGGCCGCCAATTCGCGCGCTTTGAGGATCTGCTGCCTGGCTCGATTGAGTTCTTCGGCGGTCACACCCTTGGCGCCGATCTGCTCGGCGGTCGCAATCAGGAGGTCACGGACCTCATCCAGTGAACTGTCGCGCGGCACCTCGGCCTCCAGTTCCATCAGCCCCGGATCATGCTCGCCCCGGGCGGAGGCGAAGGCGCTGGAGGCCTTCTTGGTTTCCACCAATGCCTTGTACAGACGGCCCGAGGGTTGCGTGCTCAGGATATTGGCCAGCACTTGCAGCGCCGGCCAGTCCTCGTGCGGACCTGCCGGAATGTGATAGGCTACGCCCACCACGCTGACATCCCCGACGCGCCGCAAAATCACCTGCCGCTCGCCGTCCTGCGGCGGCTCCTCGGTGTAGGTATGCTCCAGCTTGCGCTCGGGCCGGGGAATGGCGCCGAAGTATTTTTGCACGAGCCCTAGCGCCTTGACCTCCTCGAATCGGCCTGCGACCACCAGCACGACGTTGTCAGGCTGGTAGTATTTCTTGTAAAACGCCCGCAGGTTTTCCACCGGCACGCGCTCGATGTCGCTCCGGTTGCCGATGGTGGGTTTGCCGTAGTTGTGCCAATGGTAGGCGGTCGCCTCGATGCGTTTGCTCAAGACCCCTGAAGGCGAATTCTCGCCGCGCTCGAATTCATTGCGCACCACGGTCATCTCCGAATCCAGGTCCTCGCGTTTGATATAGCTGTTGACGAGCCGGTCGGCTTCCAGGTCCAGGGCGAACTCGAGGTTCTCGTCATTGGCGGCCAGGGTCTCGAAGTAGTTGACGCGGTCCGACGAGGTGCTGCCGTTGAACTGGGCGCCGTGGTCCTGGAGCGCCTTGGGAATCTTCGGGTGCCGGGGTGTGCCTTTGAAGACCATGTGTTCGAGCAGGTGGGCCATGCCCGTTTCGCCGTAGCCTTCCTGCCGCGAACCCACCAGCACCGTCATGTTCACGGTCACTTTGGATTGCGAGCTGTCAGGAAACAGCAGCACGCGCAGCCCGTTATCGAGCTGGTATTCGGTGAGGCCCTCAACCGAGGCCACCTTCTTCGGAGCGTCCGCGGCCAGCCCTAACTGGACGGCAGCGACCAAGGCAAGACCCGCAAGATATTTATTCAGGCTCATGGCCCAGATTGGACCGGCAGGCGCTCCGGGTTCAAGAGCTATTTCGGGAAGCACAGTTGAGCGCCATGCCCCCTTTCTCACCTCAATGACCAGCTTTGGCGGCTTCTTCGGGGGCGATTTGCTCCAGTGCGATGATGGCCGCATGGCGCATGTCCTTATCTGGGGCCTTCAACAATTGGAGCAACTTCGGGACCGCTGGCGTAGCCAAACCGCCAAACTGGCCCAAGCCGCCGACGGCGGATTCGGGCACACCGTCTTGGGGGTCGTCGATCAAGTGCATGAGCAGCGGGATGATGGTCTCCGGCTCACTGTGGATTTGGCCCAAGGCGAAGGCGGCGAAGGGGCGTGGCGCCGGGTCCTTGCCGTTCAGCGCTTTGATGAGGTCCGGGATTGCGGTTTTGGCGCGCGGGCCAGCCTGCCCGAGTTGCTGCGCCGCCGCCGCGCGCCGCCCATATGCGGTAGTGGAGTAGATGTTAACTCCCGGCAGTGTGTTTAATTGCTCGATCAGCGCCAACCTGAGATGCGAGTCGTTCGTGTCGTGGAACATCGTTTCGGTGAGCCGCGGGAGGATGGTGGCGCTCAGGACCACCTCAGCCTGATGGCTCGCAGCCGCGTCCGGGCTGTTTGCCTGTTGCACCCAGTAGTATAATGGCTGCCCCTGGTAGCGGGGCATGCCTTCATCCAGGACCCGAACCAAGACCCACATCCCAGCCGCAAAAACCACCAGCCCGGCGGCCGTGGCCAACAGGATCCTTTTCAAGCGCTTAATCATACGGGCCAGACCAATACGTAAATGGGTCAGAACGCTAAGATGTTGATCATTAATGTTAGCTGTCAAGCGCCCGGTTTGGCCTCGGCCTTGGGCGGGAAATTCTCCGGCATCCGAGGCCAAACACCGTCAACATCGTCACTACACGGGCGATTCTCATAATCTTCGTTCTCGAAACATCGTCGCAGTCTAAGACCCTGTATATGCTTATCAATGCGGGATATTGCCAAGTGCAGCGGCCGACGGGCCGAACAAAGGTTTTGGCTTGCTTTGCTCCAAGCCACCATCCCGCGAGCGAAGTTTCGACCTGAGGCTGGCCTCGGGATGCCTCAGGGCGGATTTGCTCGCCTTTTCTGCATTCATCGTTCTTCCTTCTGCCTTCGCCCGGGGGTAGCCTGAGGGTAGCCTGAGGGTAGCCTCAGGGTAGCCTCAGGGTGGCTTCGGGGTGCCTACCGGTTGGCTACCAGATGGCCTGAGGGTGGCCTCGGGGTGGCTTTAGCTGGCTTCGAGCGGTGCCATCCGTTCGGGCAGAACAAGCGGTCGCCAAAGAGCATGACGCCGCCGGTCCTCTCATGTATAAACAGGCTGTGCCGACATTGAAACCCAAGTCCGCGCGCGGGCCAGCCGAAACCGACCGGCCCGACGCGCTGCCTGCTCTCGCATGACCGCCGAAGAGTTTATCGCCAAGTGGAGCAAGGTTGACCTCACGGAGCGCTCCGCCGCGCAGGCGCATTTCCTCGATCTCTGCGAGTTGGTCGGCCATCCCAAGCCGCAGGAGGCTGATCCGAAGGGCGAGTGGTTCACCTTCGAGCGAGGTGCCTCCAAACAGAGCGGCGGAGACGGCTGGGCCGACGTTTGGAAGAAGGACTTCTTCGGCTGGGAATACAAAGGCCGGCACAAAGACCTCGACGCCGCTTACGACCAGCTTCTCGAATACCGCGCCGACCTCAACAACCCGCCGCTGCTGGTCGTGTGCGACATGGACATCATCCGCGTCCACACCAACTTCAACAACGCCCCCACCCGGACACACGAGGTCACCCTGGCGACGCTCGGCCAGCCCCGCAGCCTTGAAATCCTCAACGCAGTCTTTCACGCGCCAGACAAACTCCGCCCCGGCGTTACCAGTGAAGCCATCACCGAGAAGGCCAGCGGCCACTTCGCCGAAATCGCCGAGTCCATGCGCAAGCGCGGTCTTGAGCCGCAAGCCGTCGCGCACTTTCTCGTCCGCGTCGTATTCTGCCTGTTTGCGGAAGACGTGGGTTTGCTGGAACGCGGCCTGTTCACCCGGCTGGTAAGGCGCGTGGGCAACGACCCCAAGAAGTTCGCCCGCCACGTCGGCGACCTATTCAGCGCCATGGCCACCGGTGGCGACTTCCTGCTGGAACCCATTCGCCACTTCAACGGCAGCCTGTTCGACGCCACGCCCGTGCTCGAACTCACCGCCAATGAAATCGCCGCCATCGGCACCGTGGCGGGCGAGGATTGGAGTGCGGTGGACGTGTCCATCTCCGGCACCCTCTTCGAGCGCGGCCTCAATCCCGCCAAACGATCTCAGCTTGGTTCGCACTACACCAGCCGCCCGCACATCGAAACCATCGTCGAACCCGTTGTCCTTGCGCCGCTGCGCCGCGAGTGGGCGGCAGTTCGCGCCAAAGCGGAGCCATTGCTGGCCACCGGCAAGAAGAAGTCCCGCTCCCAGGCGGAGAAACTCGTCCTCGCTTTCCTGGAACGCCTTAAAGCCATCCGCGTGCTCGACCCCGCGGGCGGCTCCGGCAACTTCCTCTACGTCACGCTCCAAAAACTTCTCGAACTCGAAAAGGAAGTGAACCACTTCCTCCGCGAGCACGGTTTCACGCCGCAATTCCCCCAGGTCAACCCGCTCCAGCTCCACTGCCTTGAGATTGACCCCTACGCGCACGACCTCGCCCAAACGGTCGTGTGGATTGGCTACATCCAATGGCTGCGGGCCAACGGCTACGGTTTCCCTGCCGAGCCAATCCTGAAGCGCATGAGCGCTAACTTCCGCTGCGCCGATTCCCTTTTCACTGACTGGCCGGAAGTGGACTTCATCGTCAGCAATCCGCCGTTTTTGGGCGGGAAGAAACTCCGCACCGGTGACCGCAAGAGCGCCGGCAGCGGGCTCGGCGACGAATACGTCGAAAAGCTCTTCGCTGCCTACCGCGACCGCGTGCCTCCGGAAGCTGACCTTTGTTGCTACTGGTTTGAAAAGGCGCGACAGCAAGTTGAAAACGGCAAGTGCAAGCGTGCAGGTTTGCTCGCGACGCAGGGGATTCGCGGCGGAGCAAACCGCCAAGTGCTCAGGCGCATCAAAGAGACGGGTGACATCTTCTTTGCAGAGAGTGACAGGGATTGGATACTTGCCGGGGCGAATGTCCATGTGAGCATGATTGGCTTCGACGATGGCTCTGAGGCAAACCGAATTCTTGATGGCCGAGAGGTTAAGGAAATCAGTCCGCAGCTCACCACAACCCTTCAGATCCACACGGCAAAGATTCTTGCGGCAAATTGTGGAACGAGCTTCATGGGCATAACCCCAGCCGGGCCTTTTGACGTTCCGCCTGAAACTGCCTTGGAGTGGCTCGTGACCCCGAATCCGGCGGGAAAGCCAAACAGCGACGTTCTCCGGCTATACTACAACGGTAACGACCTGACGAAGCGGCCACGCAACGGGTGGACCATTGATTTTGGCCTGGAAATGCTGGTCGAGGATGCCGCTCGATATGCCGCCCCATTTGGCTATGTGGAGAGCAGAGTTAAGCCGCTTCGAGAGAAGAATCGCAGGGAGGCGTACGTGAGGAATTGGTGGATCTACGCCGAAAGCCGCCCGGCGATGCGCGAGGCTTTTGCCCAGCATACGAGGTTTCTTGGCACATGCATGGTCGCGAAGCACCGAATGTTCACATGGTTGGACGCGGTGGCTTTGCCAGCGAACGTGGTCATCGTGTTTGGGCGTTCTGATGACTTCTTCTTTGGAGTCTTGCAGTCCCGCTTGCACCAATCCTGGTCGTTGCAGCAGGGCACCCGATTGGAGACGCGCCCGCGCTACACGCCTACGACCTGCTTCGAGACCTTTCCCTTTCCCTTCCCGGATGATCTGGAAGCATTCAGGCCGAAGCCGGCCCCGGAGCCCCCGCTCCCGGTTCCCAATCCGGTCGAGGCGGAAATGCTGGCGGCGAAGTACTACAGCGCGAAGGAGACTCCGCCGCCATACCAGTCAGCGCCGGCCACGCCCGAGGAGCATCGTGCCGTCATCGCCGCCGCAGCGAAGGAGTTGAACGAAGTGCGCGAACGCTGGCTCAATCCGCCCGAATGGACGGAAACGCGCACGCTCGAATTTCCCGGTTCAAGCTCCGGCCCGTGGGCGCGCTACGTTGACCTGAAAACCGTGAACGCGGAAACCGCCGTCGGCACCGTGCGTTACCCGCGCCTCGAACCGCGCGACGCCGATTGCGCCGCCAAGCTGAAAACGCGCACGCTCACGAACCTCTACAACGAACGCCCCGCCTGGCTTGACCTCGCGCACAAGAAACTCGACGCCGCCGTCGCCGCCGCCTACGGCTGGCCCACTGAGTTGAGCGATGAACAGATTCTGGAGCGGCTCCTCGCCCTGAACCTAGAGCGTGCCGAAGAAGAAGCCAAAGCCGCAAAGGTGACTTAGACGGTGGCGGCGGCGGTCCCAGAATTGTGACATTTGGCATTCTCGCCGGGTCTTTTCTGCTACCTCTTGCGCTGAAACCACCATCGCTGTCATATTTCTAGGATCCATTCCCTTCCCCGTCGAAATGCGCCCCCGCGTCACGGCCCTCGAAACCACCGCAGGATTACATCGAGTGCAGCGAATATTCGATCATCTTTGGCGCGCTCGGCTCAATGCTATCTTTGTTCGTTAGCCCGCATCGCCAAGACGACCACGAAATCTCGGCGGTAATGGCTCGCGATTCTGCAATGCGGCACAAGCTGCTGCAACCATCTCCTCATCATCATGTGGCAACCACGAATCCGCAATCAACCAGCGCAACGCTTCTGGGCGGCATGGCACCTCAAGTGTCTTGCCTGTTGCCGTCTTCCGCGCCAGCCGCAATGCCAACATCAATCCATGAATCAGGCGAAACTCCAAGAACCACTCTTCTACCGGCATCATCATCATCCACTCGCCAGTCAGTGCCCAATGGTTGCAGATGTCATCTAAACGCTCTCGGTGTGTGGCTAATAGGACTCTCAAGCTATGTATATCGACTGGCAGGTCGTCTGGTCTGGCAATTCTGCCGGAATGCACATGCTCGTCGAGTTCGTGCCCTAACTCCTCCCATGTCGTTGGCGGAATCATGTGGGTGTGCGGCGACGCGGGCTAACGCCGAGCTACGCCTGGCCAAAGAGGTCAACCGCGAATGCGGAACTGAAGCGGCCAACCGGCGTGGGCTCCAGTGTTAGGCCCTGAATTTAAGTTTCCTCGCATACTCTAGCTGCTCCTCAATGTGCCGCCTCTTGGCACCTTTGGAGTCGAGGTAATCAGCGACAGCTGACAAAACATCATCAATGGAAGCTCCAGATTTGAATGCCAGCTTCATCATCTGTTTCGCTCGTTCCTCATCAAGGGGGTGCAAAGCAAATTTGAGGTCAACTATGCCGAAACATCCTGGCAACTTTGTCTTCCAGTCTTTCTTTTTGGGTGTGCTCATAAATCAATGTGGTGTCGGAGCCCAACAAGTAATCGGCGTTATACTGGACGCGTTATCAGGCATCATGGGGCGAGCGTATTCCTGGCTCTGATGTTTAGCAACAGGGTTTTTCGCGGGATTTGTGTGGTGTTTTTCCGGCGGGCAGGAGGCGCGATAATGTGACGGCAGAGGCGTCACCCGCCGACACAGCCAGCGCAGGGAACCAAACCGTGACCAGCGGGGGCCGTGGCGGGGTCGGTCCTAGAATTGTGGCACTTTGCATCCTCGCCCGGTCTCTTGCGCTGAAACCACCATCGCCGTCATTTTTCCAGAACCCTTCCACTTCCAGGGTCGCTAACTAGCGGTGAGCCAGCATGGCGCAAGCCGCGATACCGAGGAGTACGAGGAAGAAGTGCGGGAGTGCGTGAATCCAGAACCGCCCCCTGATTGTAGGCTGCAAGCGCAACTGGGTTTCGGCTTGGGCAAATTGATCTGCGGCACGATGAGCTGCTCGAACCGAATGGACCATTGCCCAGATGATGCAGAGGCCAGCCGACGCCAGAATTAGGGCGACCTGCGTTCTGAGGACCGAGTCGGCCCTTCCAATCGCCATGCCTACGATAGCAAGGTACGCGGCCGGCATTTGCCAAAACGTTCTCATGTGAGTACGGACTCGCTCGTCCAGTCCTTGAAGCTGCGCGCGAACGGAGTCCGGCTCAGGAGATTCGGATTGTTGGTTGTTTGGTGTGCTCATGGTCCAACAGGGCTGGAGAGTATGCGGCGTGCAGCATGAGCGTCAAGTTGCGTTTTCTGACTGTCGCGACTCTATGACGTTTCAGGCGTTCCAAGTAGCGGGGTCGGTTTCAGAATTGTGACACTTTGCATTCCCGCCTGGTCTGTTCTGCTTCCTCTTGCGCTGAGACCGCCAGCTCCGTCATCTTTCCAGGACTGACCCTAATTGCCCATGTGTTCTTCGTAAGTGATGGCCAGCCTGGTGAAGCGATGCGCGTGAACCGTCACATCCACGAGAGCTGCCTCCTCGTAGCGGCCGATCACGGTCTGGCCTGGTTCCAACACTTGGCCAATGTGCATCGTGTCCGGCGCCACGCGGTAATCACCCGGCGGCAGCGCGACTTGGAATCGCCCCGCCGGGTCCGTGGTCACTGCGGCGATAAACTCCCCTGTCGCGGCCGAATACACTCGAAGCGAGGCGGGGAAGGGATGGATTGAAGCGGACGGACGGCCCAGGTTAACCGCGAGGCCATTGTGCAGCCGGACCTGGCCGGAGAGGCCGGACGAATAGTGCGGACGCGCTTGCGAACCGAACGGAACGGCGATCAGGGAGGTGATGAGGGCTAGAAAGGCGAGCCACTTGGTGGATGTGGTGTGCTTTAGAGCTTTCATTTGATTGTTCTCTGGAGCCAACTACCCGGCGAGGCTAGGGGAAGGGCTAGACAAAGGCAATCCCTATAAAAGTACAAAACTACGTGTCGCACCGCCAGCCCCCGCCCTGACATCCAACGCTGCCAAGACAGGATAGGCCGGGCGAAAATCGCCCTCCTTGCCAATTCAAGCCGAAGCCGCCTTGGCGCGTTGAACTTCCAGCCGCTGGGCTTTGCGTCCACCACGCACGGTCTTGTCCGAACCGGCTTTTTGTTTGAGCCACAGGCTGGCGGTTGCCACGGCACGTTCGACGAGCGCCCGCGCTCCTTCGCGGAGTGCCTCGCTCTGCTTCACGTCGACGACGTTTTGCTCCATGTCCTCTGCCGTCCAGCCGCGCGAATGTGCAATATATGGAAATTGCGGCAGATAAAAACCAAGCTCTGAGAAGAAGCCCAACAACTGTCCGGCCACGCTTTGGATGTTGTCCTGTCCGCCCGTGATGATGAAGCTGACGACCTTCTTGTTGATGAGCAGGCGGTCTTTGATCGTGATCTGGTTCTGCACGCAATTCAGCCGCTCGGCCATCCGGAAGTAAAGCGAACCGGCTTGGCCCCAGCGGATGGGCGTCGCCAGCAGCACTACATCCGCCCAATGCACCAGCGCCTCGTAAACCTGCGTCATTTCGTCGGTGTTGTCCATTTGCGTGATGGAACACGGCCATGTGCAAGCCTGCGCGCTCTTGGAGTAATAACCTTCGCACGCGCGAAACTTTAACTCCGCCAATTTGATCAGCTTCGTAGGGCACTTGAGCTTCTCGCGCGCGTGCGCCAGCGCGACTTCCAGCAAAGCCTCGGATGTTGAATAGCGTGGGTTCGCCGGATCTTGCGCCGTGGCTGAGATGCCCACCACGCGCACCGGTCCCGGTTTGCGCCGTACGGGCCGCGCCAATGGATGCGGCGCATGTGGCTTCTTCTTGCGCGGCGTTGCCGGCGTCATCCGCACGAGCAAGCGACCATTTTTCACCTTCACTTTGTAGCTGGGCACGGCGTCATCCTCCGAGCCGGGCTCGCCGCTACCGGTGACGCGATTGAATTTCCAGTTGTGCCAGGGGCACACCACATACTTGCCATCCAGTTTGCCCTGACCGAGCGGGCCGCCGGCGTGATTGCACACGCCGGAGATAACGCCGAAGACGCCCTTGCGGTGTGAGAGGGCGAGCTTGGTACGACCGAGCGTGATTTCGGTTAAAGGACGAGCTGCAAAGTCTGTTGCGGCTCCGACGTCTTGCCAATCTATGTCCGCCATGATGAATTGAGCGCATCGTGACCGCAGCCGTTCAACAGGTCAACAAGTCTGTGGCGGGGTCGGGCTGGAATTGTGAGACTCTGCATTCTCGCCCAGTCTTTTCTGCAACCTCTTGGGGTGAAACCACCATCGCAGTCATTTTTCTAGGACCGTTCCCTTCCTGTAACGGCCTGTCAGCCGACCAGCAGGCTTGAATTCAATGAGGAGACTTGAGGGGGTTGAGTCATGAACCACCCGCTCACTGCCGAATACAATAGACGTGCTCCAAACCGCGCAACAGTAGCATGCCATTGCTGGTTGCAGGCGAGGCCCAGAATCTATCTCCCAATCTTGATTGGCCGAGAATCTCGAACTCGGGTCCCGCCCGCAGCACTACCGCGTTTCCTGACTCATCAATGATCACGATCTTATTGCCCACAGCCACAGGTGAGGCGACCACCGAACGAAAGCCGGGCAAACGTTTGTGGTAATGTTGTCGTCCCGTAGCCGCCTCGACGCAAGTCAACACCGCTTCGTTCAATGTATAGACGCAACCGGCTGCCACTATCGGCGAAGGCATCCCCGGCGCAGCATCCGGAGCCCTCCAGGATTCGCCTTTGGAAGCCCTCTGCCTTGGGTCAAGCCGCTGGGCGCCCTCGAGGCCGGCGTTGAAGGCATAAAGCGCCCCGCCTTGGGTTGGACTTCTACTCCCGAAATAGAGGTGCTGTGTGTCGGCCGATATGGATGCTATCAGCGGCATCTCGGTGCCGGAGGCGCGCCAAAGTTCCTTGCCCGTGAGCGGGTCGTGGCTGGTCATCAACTTTGGACCGCCGGCGATCAGCTCGGTGCGGCGCTCGTTACGCCAGATTAACGGCGTGCTCCAGGATGTGCCGACCTCGTCACGCACGATCCGCCATTTCTCGCGCCCGCTCTTTGCCTCGAGGCAAACCAGAAATGCTTGCTCCTCATTGAAGCACTGAAGGTAGAGCAATCCTCCGAAGAGCCTCGGGGAACTAGCGGCGCCCGTGTTGTTCTGCTGGCGATAGACGCCTAATTCCCGTCGCCAGAGCATTTGCCCCTCATGGTCAAAACCAACGAGCATCCCGATTGCGCCAAAGAACACATAAACCGCTCGTTCATCCGCCGCTGGCGTCTCGTTGGCATAAGTGCTGGACGGGTGTATCGGGTATCTCGACTTTCCAGAAGCAACGCTCCTCTGCCAGCGCATGACCCCAGTCCGCAATTCAAGGGCGAACACTCGCCAGTCAACGCTGCCGTCAGGAGGAGGAGCGCTTCCCCCGGAAATCGTGTAGGGATCGGCGGTGCCACTGGCATAATCCTTAGG
>Ga0187880_1003784_pt1 | contig 11406 bp, 8 predicted proteins | sample June2016WEW_19_4_FD_132998 | JGI IMG/M metagenome (GOLD analysis project Ga0187880, IMG submission 132998) | Peatland microbial communities from SPRUCE experiment site at the Marcell Experimental Forest, Minnesota, USA - June2016WEW_19_40 | ecosystem: Environmental > Terrestrial > Soil > Wetlands...
CTCTCTGGCCGTCAAGCTCATGATTGACCAGGGTATCGATGTAATAGCTTTCCATTTTACCAGTCCTTTCTGCAACTGCACGCCCAAAAAGGCTGGGTGCAGGAACCAGGCGCGTATCATTGCAGAAGAGCTGGGAGTCGATATCCAGGTAATAACCAAGGGCATGGATTACCTGGAAATCGTAAGGGACCCTCCCCACGGTCACGGCAGGGGCATGAACCCGTGCATCGACTGCCGGATCTATATGCTAAGGAAAGTCAAGGAGAGGATGGCTTCGCTGGGCGCTTCCTTTGTGGTGACTGGAGAGGTGCTCGGCCAGAGACCCATGTCTCAGCACAGGAATGCGCTGGCAGTCATAGAAAGGGAAAGCGGTCTAAAGGGACTTATCCTGAGACCCCTTTCGGCCCACCTTTTTCCGCCGAGCCTGCCCGAGCGCGAGGGAATAGTGGATCGCGAAAGACTTCTGTCCATAACGGGCAGATCGCGAAAAACGCAGATCGATATGGCGAAGGACCTCGGGATAAGGGACTATCCCTGCCCCGCCGGTGGATGTCTGCTAACAGACCCCGTCATAGCGTCCAGGCTCCGGGACCTCTTCGCCTCCACACCCGGCTTTGACATGACTGACATCCATCTTCTGAAAGTGGGAAGACATTTCAGGGTCCTACCGGCCCTCAAGGTTATCGTGGGAAGGAATGAAGCGGAGAATGAGCGGATCAGTTGCCTGACAAAACCGGGATTTACACTCTTTACTCCTGCAAATTTCAGAGGACCTGCAGCTTTGGCGACAACCATTCCCGAAGGACCGGAGGATCGTGTTATCGGGGAGATGGTGGCCCGCTATTCCAAAGATATCCGTGAGGGATATGAACTCAATAAAGAAGTAATTGGTGGCAATGTATCAACGCTGACTGTGACTGGTAAGCTTTCTCAAGAGGTCATCGATACTTTTCAAATAGGTAATCTAGCTGAATATAAATCAGCCCGGGGTCATGAACGCTGCCCCGAGGTTTGCGTGCCCGGCGAACCATTGCCCTGAAGGTAGAAATATGAATTGAATTAATAACTAAAACAAAGTAAAATAATCTTTACTGAACTGTGAAGCTCTCTGTAGTTACTGGATCACGCTCCTATTCAAATTCTGCTTTTGAAAGCTCGTTGGATGAGTCAGCCAGAGCAAACCGGCACAATTATTGACAGCCGCTCCATCTACAACCGGATGCAAGCCTTCGAGTCAGGTGTCGATCCAGTGCGGGTTCGGGAAATCCTGGCCAAGGCGCTGGAACTCAAAGGGCTCGATTCGGAAGACGTCGAAGCCCTTATTTCCGTTAGCGCTCCCGATCTGATCGAAGAACTTTTTCATACCGCCCGAAGTGTTAAAGAATCCATTTACGGCCCCCGCATCGTTCTCTTCGCGCCCCTTTATATTTCCAACCTTTGCAAAAATAACTGTCTTTACTGTGGGTTCCGCGCTGAAAACAGGCAGATACGGCGGCGCGCTCTGTCACAGGAAGAAATCGCATCTGAGGTCAAAATCCTCGTAGAGCAGGGCCACAAGCGCATTCTCATGGTTGCCGGCGAAAGCTATGCCGGCGAAGGTTTTTCCTATATTCTCCAATCGATCGAAACGGTCTACAAAACCCGTAGCGGGCGGGGGGAGATCCGGCGCGTAAACGTCAATCTGGCCCCACTGTCCATAGATGAATTCAGGGAGCTCAAAGCCGCCGGTATCGGTACCTACCAGGTTTTCCAGGAGACTTATCACCCGGAGACCTATTCCATCATGCACCCCTCCGGCCGCAAACGCGATTACGCCTGGCGCTTCGGGGCAATTGAGCGTGCGATGGAGGCGGGAATCGACGATGTGGGGATGGGAGTGCTCTTGGGATTGTACGACTGGAGGTTCGAAATTCTGGCCCTGCTCCGGCATGTGGAACATCTCGACGCCGTGTTTGGAGTTGGACCTCACACGATAAGCGTGCCCAGGCTGGAACCCACGGTCGGCTCACAGATCGCCTCAAATCCTCCGCACCCTGTGAGCGACGGCGATTTTCTTAAAATAGTCGCCATATTGCGAATGGCCGTGCCATATACCGGCATAATAATGTCAACCCGTGAGGATGCTGAGACGCGGCGGTCAACTTTAGCCTTGGGGGTTTCGCAAATTTCGGCGGGCAGCCGGACCAATCCGGGCGGATACGCGGATGGGGTCCAGGAGAGGGGCGCTCAGTTTGAGCTTGGCGACCACCGCACCCTTGACGAAGTGGTCGGCGACCTCGCCGACCTTGGGTACATCCCGTCATTTTGTACGGCATGCTACAGGTTGGGGCGAACGGGCCGGGATTTCATGGCGGTTGCAAAACCGGGCGCCATCAAGTTCCGTTGCGACCCGAACGCGCTTTCGACCTTCCTTGAGTACCTGATCGATTATGCGTTGCCTGAAACCGTGCTTGCAGGCGAAAAGCTGATAGCGGCTCAACTCGATCGAATGGAGGAACACCAGAGGGCGAGAGCATCGAGGATGCTCGATCGGGTTCGCGCAACGGAACGGGATGTTTATGTCTGATGTCTAGAATAGAGCGCGATTTTCTCGGTGAGCTTGCCATTCCGGAAGGCAGGCTATATGGCATACATACGGCCAGGGCGCTGGAGAATTTTCCTCTCAGCGGCCGTCCGGTTCGTCCCGAACTCGTTCGTGCCTTCGGGCAGGTTAAGCTGGCGTGCGCTCAGACTAATCGAAGACTGGGATCATGGAAAAGCGATCCCCAAAAAGCTGATGCTATCGAACGCGCCTGCATCGAAATGGGCGAAGGGCTGCTTACCGAACATGTCGTGGTTGACCAGCTTCAGGGAGGCGCCGGCACCAGCAGCAACATGAATGTAAATGAGGTGCTCGCCAACCGTGCCCTGGAAATTCTTGGTGAAGCGCACGGCAGCTACGGCAGGGTATCTCCGCTCGACGACATCAATCTGCACCAATCCACAAACGATACCTATCCCACAGCCCTGAAGCTCGCCGCAATATGGCGCCTTCGGGTGCTGGAATCAAGAATCGTTTCGATCCAGGAAGGATTCCAGGATCTCGAGAAGCGCTTCGCCCACGTGGTCAAGGTTGGCCGGACCCAGCTTCAGGACGCGGTCCTTACGACTCTCGGACGGGAAATGAGCGCCTACGCGGAAGCCCTTAACCGAGACAGGTGGCGGATCTACAAATGCGAGGAACGGCTGCGTGTAATCAATCTTGGCGGGACTGCTATCGGCACCGGGTTATCTGCGCCGAGAGATTTCATCTTCGGGGTGACTGACTCGTTGCGGGCAAATACCTCTATTGGCTTTGCCCGTGCTGAGAACCTGATCGACAACACCCAAAACGCAGACGTATTCGTAGAAGTATCGGGAATTTTGAAGGCCTGCGCAGCGAGTCTGCTGAAAATCTGCGCGGACCTGCGGCTGATGGCCAGCGGACCGGAGAGTGGGTTTGCCGAGATTATCCTGCCCCAGCGTCAGGTCGGATCTTCCATAATGCCGGGGAAAGTCAATCCGGTAATCCTGGAGGCAGCAAGCCAGGCGGCCATGCTCGTATTCGGTCTGGACGCCTCGCTCACTTTCGCCTGCGCTTCGGGGAGCCTTGAACTCAATCCCTTTCTGCCGCTGGTAGCCGCCTGCCTGCTCGACAGCATCGACCTGCTTGCCAACGCCTCCGATATCGTGTGCCGGCTCTGCCTCGCCGGGATCGAAGCCGACGAGGAAAAGTGCAAGAGATACGTTGAGATATCCACCGTGGCGGCAACAGCCCTCTTGCCGGTCCTCGGCTACGATCTCATGTGCCTGATCGCACGGCGCGCACGCGAAGAAAAAAAGAGCGTCCGGCAGATCGTGCTTGACGAAAAGCTGCTGACCCCCGAGCAGTTTGACCGGCTTACAAGCGCGGAAGCCGTGTGCAGTCTGGGAGGCGCTGCAAAAAGGCCGGGAGGCGCCGAATGAGGAAAGCCCCCAGGAGCATGCGCATTCATATCGGCATTTTCGGCCGCCGCAACGTCGGCAAATCGAGCCTTTTGAACGCGATCACGCGCCAAAGCGTAGCCATTGTCTCCGAATTCGCCGGAACGACTACCGATCCGGTCGAAAAACCGATGGAACTGCTGCCGCTGGGTCCTGTGCTCTTCATCGACACAGCGGGCATAGACGACGAAGGGTCGCTCGGAAGGCTGCGGATGGAAAAGACGCGCCAGGTATTCGACAGGACCGACATCGGTGTGCTTGCAACCGATTATTCAACCTGGAGCGATTTCGAGGAAGGTATTGTCGAAGAGCTTGGGGCTCGTGGAATCCCGATGTTCGTCGTTTTCAATAAGTGCGATCTTGGCGCCCCCGACCCTGCCCAACTAAAAGAGCTCTCCGGCCGAAAAATACGTGCCGTTTGCGTCAGCGCGCGTTCCGGTGAGGGGGTTGCTTCACTGCGGCAGGCGCTGCTGGAGAGCGCTCCAGCCCACTTCATCGACGATCCGGCAATTGCCGGGGACCTTGTCGGGCCGGCAGAGGTAGCCGTACTGGTAATCCCGATCGATAAGGAAGCGCCCAAAGGCCGGCTGATTCTACCCCAGGTCCAGACCATCCGGGACTTGCTCGACAGCGACGCTCTTTGCATGATGGTAAAGGAGCGGGAGTTGCGAATGGCCTTTGAAAAGTTAAAGAGTCCACCAAAGCTGGTGATCACGGACTCGCAGGCATTCTTGAAAGTCGCGGCCGACACCCCTGCGGGCGTGCCGATGACCAGCTTCTCGATCCTTTTTGCGCGCTTCAAGGGCGATCTGCCCACGCAAGTCGAAGGTGCCCTTGAGGTCGAAAAGCTAAGGGCTGGAGACCGGGTGCTGATCGCCGAGGCATGCACTCATCATCCGATCGCAGAGGACATCGGCCGGGTGAAAATCCCGCGCTGGCTGACTCAATATGTGGGAGCAAGGCTGCAAATCGATCACGTCCAGGGGCACGATTTCCCCGAGGACCTTTCGCCTTACAGGCTCATAATCCATTGCGGCGCCTGCATGTGGAACCGCAGAGAAATGCTGAGCCGAATACTTCACTGCCGTCAGGCAGGCGTTCTAATCACCAACTACGGACTCGTAATCGCATACAGCCTGGGCATCATGGAGCGCGCGCTTGCGCCGTTCCCCGCTGCGCTGGACATTTACCGCAAATCACGCCTCGCGGGGGTCGAAACTGAGTGGAGGCAAGAGGGACAGCCGTGAGTGAGAAAAAAGAACCCATTGAGTTGGCGATCTGCATGGGCAGTTCCTGCTTTTCGAGAGGCAACAAAAAAAACATCGCTCTGATCCGGGATTACATCGAGCGGCACGGGCTTTGCGGAAAGGTGCTTTTGAAAGGGCACCTGTGCGAAAGCCTCTGCAAAGACGGCCCCAACCTGACGGTTGACGGCAACGTCTTTAGCCTGATGAACTCCGATTGCCTGGAATTTATTCTCGATGACCATCTGAAAGGTAAGCAATAGGCAGCGACATGAACTCTCAAACCCCCATCTATACTGAACGGACTGAATGCCAGGACTGCTTCAAGTGCATTCGGGAGTGTCCCGTAAAAGCGATTAAAGTCGAAAACGCTTGCGCCGCAGTCATTCCGGACCTGTGCATCATGTGCGGTCACTGCGTCGAGATATGTCCGAACGGGGCCAAGCATGTTAGAGACGATCTGAAACGGGCGCGCAACCTTCTTGCCGAAAAAGAAGAGGTCTATGCGTCGCTTGCACCCTCTTTTGTCAGCGAATTCCCCGATATTCCCGCAACGGCGGTTATCCGCGTCCTGAAGAAGCTCGGTTTCAAGGGCGTTTCGGAGACGGCGCTCGGCGCAGAACTGGTCTCAGGGAGCGCGGCCACACTGCTCGAGGACAGGACCCCACGGGTTATCATCTCCACCGCATGCCCGGTAGTCGTTAATTACATCGGAAAATACGTTCCGCAATATGTCAACTGCCTGATGCCCCAAGTTTCGCCGATATTGGCGCACTGCAAAATGTTGCGCGAAACATTCGGTCCCGGCATTGGCGTCGTCTTTTTCAGCCCCTGCATCGGCAAAAAGCGAGAGGCGGATTCAAATCCAAACATTCTCGACATAGCCCTGACATTCGAAGACATGCGGCGCTGGATGGTTGAAGAGGGACTCATCTTCGAAACCGATTCGAGCGGCTCGGAGAGCTTTGTTCCTTTTAGCGCCCGTGAAGGGGGCCTCTACCCGATCGATGGAGGCATGATGGCCGGGGTCAAAGCAAACTGCAGCATCATGGAAGCAGATTGTATGGCTTTCTCAGGGATTCGTAATATTAAAAACGCGATTTCGGGCCTGAATGAAATGCGCCTTTCCCACCCCGTCTTTCTTGAGCTGCTGGCCTGCGAGGGGGGGTGTGTAAACGGCCCAAAGGCGAGCCAGCGCCATGCTACCGCCTGGAAGCGCTGCCAGATCATAGACTATGCAAAATATCCCCGAAACGAGATACCTCGCCCGCTTGAAGCTCCGCAGTCAGACGGGCTCGCCCCCGATCCGGTGCCTGCCAAGGAGTACAGTGACAAGATAATGAAGCAGGCACTTCAGTCGGTTGGCAAGTACGGTCCGGAGGACGAACTGAACTGCGGCGGCTGCGGTTATGACAACTGCCGCGAGTTTGCAAAGGCACTGATCGACGACAAGGCCGAGAAGGTAATGTGCGTCTCCTACATGCGAAAACTGGCCCAGAAGAAGGCCAACGCCCTGATGGAGAAGGTCCCCAGCGCTATCGTGCTGGTCGATGAGGAGATCAGGTTGATCGAGTGCAATATGAATTTCGCCAGGATTCTTGGCCCTGACGTTGAAGCAGCATTCCGCAGAAAGCCGGGCCTGGAGGGTGTGCTTCTGCGTGAGATTGCGCCGTTCCATTCGCTTTTCAAAACGGTCCTCGAGAAAGACGAGGATATGCTCAGTCGCGATCTGAGGCATAAAAAATCGGTGCTCCACGTGGACATCTTTTCCATCGAAAAACATCGGGTCGTGTGCGGCATTTTCCAGGACATCACCAAACCGACCGTTCATAAAGAGGCCATGATTCAGAAGGCGCAGGAAGTTATCAAGAAAAATCTGGCGACTGTTCAGCAGATTGCTTTCCTGTTGGGCGAAAATGCGGCGGAATCCGAAGTGATCCTGAACTCCATAATCCAGGCCGTAACCACACAGGAAGTCGAATGATAAAGACCACCAGGGATTTCTTTCTCGATATCGACTCATACCAGTTTAACAAGTACCGGCAATATGTCTCCGGAGACGTAGTGCTGACCCATAAGATCAAGGAAGAAAACCGCGTGATCACCTGCCTCTCCGATGGGCTGGGCAGCGGGATAAAGGCGAGCGTTCTGGCGAATCTCACGGCCACTATGTCCTTGAAGTTCATTTCCAATTACGCCGATGTGAGCGAGACTGCCGAAGTCATTATGGAGACCCTGCCTGTCTGCAAGGTTAGAAAGATCAGCTACTCGACTTTTACCATAATCGACATCAACAGCTCGGGACACGCCCGCGTAATAGAGCACGGAAATCCCGATTACGTGCTGCTGCGGGGCACCGAGGTCGTCAAGGTCCCAAGATCTCCGTTGCATCTAAAGAAATGGAGCGATAGGCAAGTCAAACTTTCCGAGTTAGACTTCCATATCGGGGACAGGCTCATCTATTTTTCTGACGGCGTCAGCCAGGCAGGCATGGGACTGCCCAGCTACCCGCTCGGGTGGGGCAGCAGGGAGGTGACCAGGAATATCGCGCAGTGGATTAGCTGGGAAAAGGGGCTATCCTCGCGGCAACTCTCAAGGAAGATTGCGATTCACGCACGCCAGATCGACTCCTTCGAACCCAAGGACGATATCACCTGCGGGGTGATATATCTGCGGCATCCCCGTTTTCTGCTGCTTGTAACTGGGCCGCCCTTTTCGGAGGCCAAAGACCAGGAACTGGCCGCAGTGGTCAAATCTTTCAACGGACGAAAAGTAATTTGCGGAGGCACAACCGCACAAATTCTGGGCCGCGAACTCGACGAAGAGATCGAAATGGACCTGGACAATGTCGATCCGGAAATTCCTCCGCCTTCACGGATGGCGGGGATCGACCTTATAACCGAGGGCACGCTTACCCTCAGCAAGGTGGCGGAGATGCTTGAGAGCGGGCAAAAGCCCGAGCTGGCAAGGTCCAACGCCGCCTCCGATCTTGTATCGATCCTGCTGGACAGCGACGTTATCTTTTTCCTGGTGGGGACCCGGGTGAACGAAGCCCATCAGGACCCCAACCTCCCGGTGGAACTCGACATTCGCCGCAACATAATCAAGAAAATCATTACCCTGCTCGAAGAAAAATACCTAAAAGAAACGCAGAAACGCTTTATTTAGGGTAGACCATGCCCTTTTCATCTCCTATGCGTCCTGTGCGTCTCAGGCGTTAATGCCTTCGAACAAAATGCTTGATAAATATCGTTCACCTGCATCGGGAAGGACGACCACAATTATCTTATCTTTGTTTGCGGGCAAAGCTGCCGATCGAACGGCCGCTGCCATCGCTGCACCGCTGGAAATCCCGCAGGTGATTCCTTCTTCCTTGTGCAGACGCCTCGCCATTTCCACGGACTCATCGTTTGTCACGGTGGCTATTTCGTCTACCAAATCCAGGTCCAGCACGTCCGGTTTGAACCCGGCGGCAAGACCCTGGATTTTGTGCGGTCCCGGCTTTGGCGGTTCCCCGTTGCGGATGGCGGTCAAAACCGGTGAATGAATCGGCTCAACGGCAACCGACCAGATGGATTTTCCTTTGACCCCCTTAATATACCGGTTTACCCCGGTTATAGTTCCGCCGGTCCCTACCCCCGATATTAAAATGTCTATGCGGCCGTCGGTATCGTCCCAAATCTCAGGGCCGGTGGTCTTGAAATGAATTTCAGGATTGGCTGGATTTTTGAACTGCTGAGGCATGAAGTATTTTTTAGGGTCGCCGCCCGCGATCTCTTCGGCTTTTCCAATGGCCCCAGGCATGCCTTTGGCGCCTTCGGTCAAAATCAATTCCGCCCCGAATGCCTTGAGCATGCGCCGGCGTTCAAGGGACATGGTTTCAGGCATGGTTAGAACCAGTGGGTATTGCCTGGCCGCACAAACAAACGCCAGGGCGATCCCGGTATTGCCGCTGGTTGGTTCGATCACGGTTACATCCCGTTGACCTTTTTTCAGCTTTCCCTGCTCCTCGGCAGCCCAGATCATTGCTGCCCCGATCCGGCACTTCACCGAATAGGAGGGGTTGCGCCCTTCGATCTTTGCCAACACTATCCCGGGCAATCCTGCCGTGATTCGATTGATGCGGACCAGAGGGGTCCGGCCGATGCTCAAACTGTTGTCCTCAAATATCATTCCCATGTCTACTCTCCTTCCTTCACTCGTTGGGTGAGCTACCACCTCTAAAACTTTCTTCGCACTCTCAGAGGACCTCCTCTGCAAGTTGATTGTTTTTGTGGGATAAGCATTGATTCCGCTCTGACAAGTCTTCTTATTTCATTTAAGGAATAAACGCCGCCAGTTCGCCACGAAATCGTACACCTGTCGGGTGTTTAGGAAAAATCAGGTCTCCCGCTCCCGCCCATCGCGTGTGATAGACCTATCCTGCGGTCGACCTCCGCGCTACGCACTCACACATCGAGCAGGGAGGCCGGCAAGCACGATTCACAAAGTGAAGTCGTGCGAAGCTCGCGAAGCGTGATCTTGACACCATTTTCACTTCACCTTTTGATGTGCTGCACATTTGGCTTGCCTCCAAACGCACCACGGGTACTATCTGCATTGTCTGCATGGTTGCGCGTGCAGCTCTCGCTTTTTGAGAATTCGAGCAGGGTATTGTATAAGTCTATCATACGAGGCTGTCATTTTGGGATGCATCGGTCAGTGCCGGGCGCCGCGAAGTTCCCTGATTTTCGCTGCAAGTATCTCGGCTGCGCGGTCTATTTGCTCAATTGTGGTGAGCCGGCCTAGACTCAAGCGAACAGCGCCAAAGCCTTGCTCGCGGGATGTCCCCATGGCGGCGAGCACCCCGGATAATTCACCGCTGCCCTCATGGCAGGCCGATCCGGTGGAGGCTGCGATCTCCGGTGTCTGCGCCAGTAGATCTGCTCCGACTACCCCTTTGAAACTGACGTTAAGGGTGTTGGGGAGCCGCTCGGTTGGGTGTCCGTTCAACATTACGCCATCCGCCAGCTCGCCTAACCTGCCGTAGAAATGCTCCCGCAGGCGGAGGATGCTCGCGCCATCGGCGGCCAAGCGCTGTGCGGCCAATTCGGCCGCCTTGCCAAGGGCTGCTATATAAGGAACATTTTCCGTACCGGCACGGCGTCCTCCTTCTTGCCCGGCGCCGTGCAGATAGGTGTCGATTTTTATCCCGCTACGTATGAAAAGCGCACCAATTCCCTTGGGGGCATAAAGCTTGTGGCCTGCGACCGTCAAGAGGTCCACCCGCAGATCGTCCACCAGCGTTGGGATCTTCCCCACCGACTGGGCCGCATCGGTATGAAATACGATCCCTTTTTCACGGGCGATTGCCCCGATTTCGGCCAACGGCTGGATCGTCCCCACTTCGTTATTGGCGTGCATGACACTGATGAGTATGGTCTTTCCTGTGATGGCGCGGCGAACTGCCTGGGGATCGATGCGGCCGGCGCCGTCAACCGGCAGATATGTGGCCGTGAAGCCCTGTCTTTCCAACCAATGGACAGGGTTCAGAACTGCAGGATGTTCGATTGCGGTGGAAATGACGTGCTTCCCTCGGTCCATGTTGGCAAGAGCGGCGCCGATCAGGGCCTGGTTATTGGACTCGGTACCGCCGCTGGTGAAGATCACTTGCGCCGCATCACAGCCCAGCAGGTCCGCCACCCTGGTTCGCGCCAGTTCTACCGCCTCCCTGGCCTTTTTCCCGTAAGGATGGCTGCTGGAAGGATTGCCGAACACCTCGGCCAGGTAAGGAACAAGCTCTTCTATTACGGCAGGGTCGGTGGGGGTCGTAGCGTTGTAATCGAGATAGATGGGTTGCATGCGCACCTCCATGTTCAGGACTGAGGACTGAGTGCTGAGGACTGCGTGGAAAACCTTTCTTAATCCTGCTAATCCTGTCCAAGTCCCGGGCATACCGCTTTGCGAAGTTCCCAGATTCCGGCGGCATCAATCCTGGCCGCGGCGGCTCGGCGCCCGCGCAGGTTCCAACAGACGACAAAAGGCGCACAGACCTGGCGCGCCGGTTGCTTGCCCGCATTTTTCACAAGGGCGAAGTTCGGGCCGTATGTACCCTTTGAGAAGGCTGTTTTCTTTGGCCCGCAAAAAACTGAAGTAGAACTGCAGTTTCGTCCCGGGAGAA
>Ga0187880_1003787_pt1 | contig 11403 bp, 7 predicted proteins | sample June2016WEW_19_4_FD_132998 | JGI IMG/M metagenome (GOLD analysis project Ga0187880, IMG submission 132998) | Peatland microbial communities from SPRUCE experiment site at the Marcell Experimental Forest, Minnesota, USA - June2016WEW_19_40 | ecosystem: Environmental > Terrestrial > Soil > Wetlands...
ATAGACGAGCGAGACGACGAGGCAGAGTCCGGTGCGCATCCGAGAGGGTGGCCCAGCCCCACGCCGCTACGACCGCCTTTCCGGCCATATAGCTGGAGCTGGATTTCAATGCTTCATCCTTTGTCGTTCCCGAAGATGGCTACGGCACTCATTTGAGGGGGTCCGCCGAAAGTGTGTGAGAGCCCCAGCCTGGGATTTGGAATCTGTCGTGCAGGCAGATCTGCCTTGCCTTGCAGCTGTTTATATATCTCGTAGGTCATGCGCAGTCCGCTGGCCCCAACCGGATGGCCAAAACACTTAAGCCCACCGTCAACGTTTACCGGCAGACCCCCCTGGCGGGTGAAAAAACCTAAATCCACGTCCTCTTTGGCCTTCCCTCTGGGACTGAAGCCGAAATCTTCATAGATCAACAACTCGGTAATGGAGAAGCAGTCATGGACCTCCGCCAGACTCAATTCTTCCCTGGGATTTTTGATCCCGGCCATCTCATAAGCCTTGTGGGACGAGTTGACCAAAGCATCAAAACTGACCCAGCTAAATCCCGGTCTAAAATGAGGCATCATGGCATCGGTGGAAATGCCGAATCCCTTAAGAAAAATGGGGTCGGCCCGAAAGGCCCTGGCATTTTCGACAGTGGTAACAATAGCGCAGGCCGCCCCGTCGCTGTTTCCGCAGCAATCAAAAAGTCCTAAGGGCCACGAGACCATAGGCGCCTTCAAGCAGGTATCTACTGTGATTTGGTTTCTGAAATGCGCCTTGGGACAAAGGCTGCCGTTATCATGATTTTTGACCTCGATTTTAGCCAGGGTCAGTCTGCCTTCGTCGGCGGAAAGACCGTAGGTCTTGAAATAACGAGCGGCAATCAAACTAAAAGAGCCGGGTGCAGTCCTTCGAGCCTCGTAGACCGGATGCATCCCCCTGCCTGCACCCAGACCGGCATAGCCTGTATCCTTCAGTTTCTCTACACCGAGCGCCATGACCAGATCGTAAGCCCCGCTTGCCACAGCCATACACGCTTCCAGGAGGGCGATGTGCCCGGAGGTGCACCAGTTTTCGTTGCGAATGACCGGGATGTTGCCCAACTTTAATCCGTCGGCGGCAACAGTCCCGGAGATCCCATTGACCGGGGACATAAGCGTTCCAAACCAGCAGGCCTCGATGTCTTTGGGTTCGATTCCAGCATCTTCGTAAGCCTCATACGCCGCTTCAATAGCCAGATCCACCGCCCCTTTGTCCCACCGCTCACCAAACTTCGAGCAACCCATACCGATAATAGCTACTTTATCTTTTATGCTACCCATTGCTCATTTTCTCCTTGATAACCGGCTGCAGTTTCCAGAAGTAATTATGCATACCCATCCCATCATAGATCTTACGAAAAGTAAGCCTTACCGGCATGCCTAGCTTAACCGTCGATGGGATGCAGTCGGTCATCATTCCATAAAACCGCACCTTTCCCCCCAATTCGGCGATGGTCTGAACAATTACAGGATCGTCGCTTCTTCCAGCCATGTTATCCAGAGTGAAGGTAAAGACTTCTCCTTCCAGCTCGGAAATGGGAATTTCCACGTACTGGTCCTTGGACTGACATTGGACACAAATGCGTTGAACCGGGAAAGTCGCCGTTCCACACTGTTGACACTTGCTGCCATGAGCCCTGATGATGCTGTTACGTTCGCGCCAGGTTACAGTGGCCGAAGGAAAAAGCCGGAAAGGTTCGCTCGGTACGGTTTCAATCAGTCCCTTGTAACTCAAAAACCGGGCATAAGAAGTCAACATTATTTTATGGTCCAGGAATTCCCTCAATTCCCTCTGGGCCTTGGCTGATGCACCGTTCTCAGTGACTCTAAACAACAGAGCGTCAGCTCCGTCGGCATAATTGGCCAACAGCAGGAGGTCTCCCGGACGGGCATTTTCCATGGCGGCCACCAACATCAGCAACGGCTGGGCCGCACCACAGTGGCCTACAGAGGAAAGCAGGGGGTCCTGAACCTGGGTTTTGCCATCAAAACCCAATTTCCGAACCAGTCCATTATGGGTTCTGAAGTCGGGGGCCGGTAAAACGGCCTTTGAAATATCCTTGGGTCCCAACTGATATTTTGCAAATATTCCGTGGATAACTTCCAGCATATGATTGGTATAGCCCTCGCCCAGGATAAACCTGCTCTCCCAGGTTCGAACATAGGTATCTTCCGGGTTTCTCCAGACATCATGCATCTCGTTGCAGATGGAATAATCCCCTTCAAAGGTAGCCAAAATATTCCGATCGCTGACCAAAACGGCCGCGGCGCCGTCTCCGAAGCCTTGCTCCTGATCAGACCGTGGATAGCCCAGACGGGCATCGGCGGAGGTAACCAGCACAGAACTGGCCGATCCAGCCCTGACCGAATCGATTGCAGCCTTTAAGGCCCCGGTGCCGGACCGCAAAGAATGGGCAAAGTCCGCTGTGACAATTTCCCGCTTCAGATCCGTAGCCGTCGCAATCATGGCCGAGTTCATCTTTTCCTGATTCGGGGCGCTGGTGGTTGCAAAAAAAAGTCCCTCGACTTCCCCCCGGTCCGCTCCACTCAGGCAATTGCGGGCTGCTTCCACGGCCATTGTAATGGCATCTTCGTCGTTGTTGGCCACGGCCCGTTCCCCACCGAGGGAGGAGCGCCCCCAATTGTCGGCTATGAGATTTCTATCTATTCTGTAAATCGGCAGGTAACTGCCGCATAAAGAGATCCCAACCTCGTGCATGTCTCCTCCTGTTTAAAGATGGGCAATACTTAATGTTCGCACGCACATGGGAATGCAGAGACTATGCCACAGCACCGTTGCATGCCCTTACCCCGCCCCCCAGAAGCACGGCTGACTGAAAGCCGCCGATTCGAAACAAAGGGACATGAAAGAATCCATTTCACAGTTGAAATGGAATTGGATCTAGGATATTTCATATGTGAAAAATGATGTCCGCCCCGGGTTCCCCCTGGCTCCTTGGACGACTTTGAGTATCGGCCAATTAAGAGGGTACTGATATGAGCGACCTTTTTGAAACAATTTGCGCTGCTCTTCCACTCATTGCACGATTCTCTTGTGGTTTCTCTACAGTCATCGATCTTGGCAACTCGCGTAGAAAAACGGTGGACGGGGACGGCAATGATATTAACAGCTATTTTTTGGAAAACTATGAAGGGTTCGACGAAGCCATAAAGTCACGTCAACCGCTGCTGGTCCAGGCAAAGCTGAATAGTGGCGTATTCAACCTGTTTCTGCCCCTGGGAGACTGTCTTCTCATTATAAACAACGCAGGCCATATTGGTCTTGCAGATAAGCTAAAAGTCATTTTTGAAGAAGCCCTTCCTTTGATGGCACGTGTTGCAGGCGGGGAAGCTGTGCTCTTCGACCAGGAGGGTATCCGGTTCTTCAGCGTCGGCCCGGATGGAAAGGAGTCTCAGAAGGGAATGGGTCAGTTCACCTATTTGGGAAAACGCGCCATGGAACTTGGACGTCCTGTAATCGGCCCCTCACTTCTCGAAGATGGAGGCCTTGCTGTGCGCATCCCGATTACCGACCAATTTGGAATGGGCGTCAATAACGTTGTTTCGGTAAGACAAAAGAAACTGCTTGCTGCTTCGAGCCAGCACAACCAGAGGCGTTGTAAGTTCGCTAATATTGTGGGGAAGAGCGATAGCCTCTTACGTTGTTTACAGCAGGCAAAACAAGTGGCCGCGACCAACTCAACTGTGCTGGTATTCGGAGAAACGGGGACAGGCAAGGAACTTTTGGTTCAGTCCATCCATAGCGCCAGTCAGCGCTCCAGCGGTCCTTTCGTTGCCATGAACTGCGGGGCGATTCCCCCAAGCCTTGTGGAAAGCCATCTTTTCGGATATGCGGCCGGAGCCTTCACGGGGGCTCTAAAAGAAGGTCACCAGGGGCTATTCGAGCAGGCAAACGGTGGCACGCTGTTCCTGGATGAAATAAGCGAAATGAATCTGGAGCTTCAATCCAGACTGCTGCGAGTGCTCCAGGAAAGGGAACTTGTGCGGATTGGAGGCAAGAAGGTTATTCCAGTCAACGTCCGCGTGATTGCTTCCACTAATAAGGACCTCTGGGAGATGGTGACCAGTGGCAAGTTTCGTCAGGACCTCTATTATCGACTGAATGTTATTGAGTTGCGGATTCCTCCACTGCGTGACAGGATCGAAGACCTGCCGGTGTTGATTCGAAGCTTCATCGGCGAGTTCAAAACGAATTTCGGCAGTTTCATCCAGGACATCTCCAAAGAGGCCCTTGAATGCCTGGTCTCTTATTCGTGGCCGGGCAATGTAAGGGAACTCCGGAATTGTGTCGAGCGAATCATGAACCTTAGTACCAACGAAGTGATAAAGATCGAGGACATTCCTGCCGTCATTCGCGAAAAGGGAAACCTTAAGTCAAACGGTCACAGACGGGCACAACCCTGGACAATCCCTGGTGAACCAGCGATGGCGGGCCTTGGTTCATTGCATAATCAGGGGCCGGAAATGATAGAACCTTTAGAAAACAGTTACTCCCGCCCGCTGCTCCAGACTGCTTTTCTCAAGGGGTCCACTCAGGCCACGGAGCACACGGCTATTCTCCAGGCGCTGGAGAGGTCGGCCTATAATCGCCAGCGGGCCGCTCGAATGCTTGGAATAAGCAGCACGACCCTCTGGCGCAAGATGAAGAAACTGGGGATTTCCCCAAGCAGTTAGTACCGATCTATATTGCCTCCCGCTAAGACGCGAAGGAGTTGTCCACGAATTATTTACATCGTAAGGGCCCTGGAACTTCTTTTTCAGAGCCGTCTTTTCCTATCTGCCGGTAAAACTCGTTTTATTGTAAGTCTGTCTTGTTTGCTGTTGGCGGAGGCTGTCCCACCCTGGCTGCTCCTCTACGCTCCGGAAACTTTAACGGGTTCAGAATCAGCCTCCGGTTGGGTTACGATCCCCCATTGCCGCCGGATGGACTCAGCTTCTTCCATGACGCTCTGGAAAAAGTCACGCACGGGCATGATCTTCTTCACCAGTCCCGCTATCTGTCCGCAAGCCCAGATCCCTGCATCCAGTTCTCCGGTCTCCAGGGCCTGACGCCCGAGTTCACCCCTCATCTTGGGCAGCATTTTCTCCAAAGGCTCGCATCGCACCTCCATATCAAGCACCTCGGTGGCCGGCTTGTTCACAAACACGCGAATCGGGGCCTTTACGGACATCAGGAGCAGGCATGTCGATGACACTTCCGCCTCCAGCAAGGCTCGCTTGAAATTCGGATGTATCGGGCATTCTTCCGTTGCCATGAGTGCAGTTCCCATAACGATCCCTTCGGCCCCCAGGGAAAGCGCAGCCATGAGCCCCCGTCCATCACAAAAACCACCACCTCCGACCACCGGGACACTCACCGATCGGACTGTCCGGGGCTAAAGCACCATGGTGGTAATACCTTCCGCGCTCGGGTGTCCTCCACACTCCGTGCCGACAATTGTGACCAGGTCCACTCCCAGGGCTTCAGCCTTCACGGCATCGTGCTCACGAGCGCACTTGTGCATGTATATTCGCCCGTTGTTCTTGAGAGCCTCAACATACTGAGCAGGATTGTGACCGGAGGTTTCGACTATCCTGACCCCTTCCTCTCCGGCTGCGTCGATCATATCTTCCACCGACATAGGCCTCATCGAAGGAAACAAGTTGATATTGACAGCAAAGGGCCTGTCCGTCAGATCCTGTGTCCTGCGGATTTCTTCTTTCAGCTCCTTCTTTGATGAAAAGGTTGCCGAAGTGATGATGCCCAAACCACCCGCATTGCTGACGGCGGCTACAAACGGGGCCCGGCTGATCCACTGCATGGCGCCCCCGATGATTGGGAACTCAGTCCCCAGGAGTTTTGTCGCTCTCGTCACCCACATGGTTTCTCCTTTGTTGCCTGGTCGTTTTGGACCGGCTCTTACAGATGATACGTTTTCGTTCCCTACATAGGAAGACGCACTTTGTTTCTCAGGCTCGCCGCCATATTTTCCATGCCGGACCTGATGCGCTCTCGAGCGATTTCTATCGCCCTGTCCTTCTCTTTCTGCCTGATCGCTTCCAGTATCTCTCTGTACTGGCTCACGATCTGTGAAACTCTTCCCTCTCCGAGGTGCTCCCATCTGTACTTCAGGTGAATCGTTTGGCTCTGGCCGGGGCTAAAACAACTCCAGCTTGCGTTAGATGATTGTTTTTGCCCCTAAAAATACACTTCTAAGCCTCATCTAAGCCATGATTTTTAGTCATTGTCACGTAATGTTAGTCAGTTATCGTGGTCCGACCATTTCGCACCCTTTCGCTTCTTTCGCTCGCGCTTTCGCGGGCACCGATCGAATCCTTCTTTTCCATGACGCCTCCCTTTCAGAACATCACAGCAGCATAATACTTGATTCATATGCAGCCTTTAGCGTAGTGTAGAAATCCTCGAATGTCTCACTTTCTATTTTACTTTTACTGCCCAGAAAGATATTCATAGGGTCCACAGACCTCATTATCTGTATTTCCTCTAATGACGGCGGGAGCGTTTCTTTTAAATCGGGGCTTATTTTCAAATCCCAGCCGACATTTTCCTGGATCTCCTCAACGCTGATTCCGGGAAAGACTTCATCGACGTACATTTCCCTGGTCTGCGGGTCGAAGCGGAAAATGCACCTGTTGGTGACTACCGCCTCCGGGCCCCCTCCCAGCAGCCCCGCCCTTTCCCTTTCGTCACCGCCTCCCAGGAACCCCGGCGTGGTCACATAATCCAGCTTCTGGACGAATCGCCTCTTCTCAAGCCTCATGATGATTATCAGTCTCTTTACAGAGGAGGCGATATCGTTAGCTCCCCCCGAACCACCCAGACGCACGGTCGGATTGAAATAGTCCGCCTTGCCGCTCAGTATAACGGTGCTGTTGAGATTGCCGAACTTATCGATCTGCGCTCCCCCGATCACTCCTAAGTCCACGTAACCCTTCTGCACATCGCCAAGGGCCCTCCACAGTTCAGTCGCGGACAGGGCATTGTCGGTGGTTGAGTTGTCTCCCACGGAGAGAATTACCCTGCGGGAAATGGGGCCGATCCCTCCGCCTTCGAACATAAGCAGGCAATTGGGAGCATGGGCACGGCTCGCAACGGTTGCAGCAAGCAGTGGGACGCCGATTCCTACGAATACGCAGTCATAGTCCTTGACGAACCGAGAACAGACCGAAACCATCAACTCTTCTCGACTGTAGTTCTCCGCCCTCATAGCCTTCACCTCTCAAACAAAATGGGAATCCGGTTGTTGTCGTGTTCCATCTTTCTAAGTTTCGCCAATCTCTCATTGCCTATTTTTCTCAGGAAATCATTATGGTTGTCGCACAGGATATCGTCGAGGAGCTCAGTGAAGCCCTCCCGGGTCTTGGAGGCCATGGCCCACCTTCTTCTGCAAGGCGTATCGGCCCAGTAGTAGCATGGAGTGCCGGCGGGGTACGATCCAAACGGCAACTCGACCACCGCGCTCACGCAGTAATAGGGGATATGGGTCATGTTGGGAATTTTTCTCAGTTCCGAGGTTGCTACGATCTCTTCGCAGGTCAAGACCACTTTCCGGGCGGCCCTGGCAATGTTCATTTCGTTGCCGAGGATGCCCCAGATTTGCGCGTTGCCCATCTTGTCCGCCCTCTGGACATGAATCAGGGCCACGTCAGGATTGGCGGCGGGCACCAGGGCAACCGGTTCCCCGCTGTAAGGATCGGGGGTTATCTTTATCTTCTTGTTATGGACCGGGATATCCGTGCCGAGGAACGACTTGAGCGGCATGAACGGTACTCCCAGCGCCCCGGCCAGATACCTCATTCCGATGGCCAGGTTGGAATAATCCTCCACCTCGATTCGGCGCGGCACTCCCTTCTCCACCGCCCTTCTGAAATTGAACGCATTGGCCACCGCAATCCAGACCCAGGCGCTTTCCACCTTTTTCACCAGGCCCGCTCCAATCAGGAAATCGATGGGTTCGACGCCGCTGTCAACGATCAGGGTCAGCTCTTTTTTCCTCTGCCGAATAACCTCGAAGACGGCCCCCATGGGCACCCTGGCCAGAAAGCCTCCCATCGCCACCGTATCGCCGTCCGAAATGTAAGTCGATACGGCCTCTTTCAGACTACATGTCTTGTCAATGGACATTTAGAACTCCCTCTGCTCCAGAAGTGCGCTACCTTGGCGGTCCCTCGACATTGTTCAGAGCATACTCGGAAAACTTAACCGGGGTCATCCGGTCGTCTTTTTCACTGGTAATAGACCAGCTCGCGCTTTTTTTCTCAGGAAGGGCATCGTTATAGCCTCGCCGGTATTGATAACGGCCGGAAACATAGTACGGAGACCTTCCAGCCTCTCCTCCGCCTCCTGGACTATCTTTTCCAACACCTCACGGACGGTCGGGATTTCGTTCTATAGAGCCGGTGCACTGGCCGGCTGCGATAACCCCCTCTAGTAATCTAACATTTCCACAGTGATTGCTCCTATAAGCAACACGCATACCAGGAGATCACTTACTCTCCTGTTTGACCGGAAAACCTTACTCTGACAGAAACATAAAGGGGGCGCAGACAGTCGGCATGCAACTGAAACAGGGAATCTATGCAATGGAATTTTTCACTTCTGCATCTTTACTTGGCATTCTCATTTCAATAGTGCAATGACCTATAGAATGCGCCCTAAATAAGTTGACATAACTCCCTGAATTTCACCGGTTTCCACCTTTGTGACCTCGAGAATACGGTTACCTCAAGGTGCGTGATGGTTTCATTGCGAAATATGCGAGAAAAGCGAGTTAAGCCGCCACTGTCGAAATGTGGTGGGGCTTTATTCGCTTCTTTAGCTTTTTTCGCCATGAGAATTAATTTTTTGAGTCAATCAATCTCACTTCGTGGCAATACTGAGAACTACAGATATGATACAGATAGTGAAAGGTCCTGGATGACCCACTGAAGGGAACCGTCTTTATTTTCTTTGCAGACCTTGACAAACTCGACAAAGAGGTGCTTTCCGTTAGGGTTCGCGAAGTCACGCAGATCTTTCCCATCCAGCTCAGGTTTAAATCGACATTCTGCCTGTGCTCTTGCAACTCATCATTTTCCAAAAGCCGCGCAGCATACTGGCCCTTTCTACTCTCAAGAATGGCAACCCTCACAGGCCCACCCACGCAACTCGGACATACCCTTACGGCGTAATCCAATGCCCAAGTCACTCCAAAGAGTCCATCCTGGACATCCGGTGGCGCTTTCTGCCAAAAAATTTCACGCAACAAGCCAAAAACAGCATCGGTAACTGGTTCAGCTTCCTAGTTCTATGGTTTCATTATGAAATTAAAACATCCCGCCCTTCCCAGTATTTCTTGCGCAGATCCTTTTTCAGCATTTTGCCTATCAGGCTTCTGGGAATTGAATCAACATAATCAACGGATTTAGGTACCTTGAATCCTGCCAAACGCTCTTTGCAGAAGCTTATGATCTCATCTTCGCGAACCGAATAACTCGGTTTGAGAACAACAACGGCCTTCACTTGCTCGCCCCACTTTTCATCGGGAACACCTATGACTCCGACATCGGCTATTCCTTCCATCTGAAGAATAACGCCCTCGACTTCTGCAGGGTAGATGTTTGTGCCGCCGCTCACGATCATATCCTTGGCCCGATCCACAAGGTAGTAATAGCCGTCATTATCCATGCGAGCCATGTCGCCGACGGTTGCCCATTCGTGATCAAGGAAGGCCTCTTGGGTTCCCGCTTCATTGTACCAGTATCCGTCAAAAATTGCGGAACTGCGGCAATAGAGCAAGCCTACTTCGCCTGGTTCAACTTCCTTCCCGTCTTTTGACACAATTTTTAGCTCCATATCAAAAATCGCCTTCCCGATACTGTTTGCCTTCCCTCCTTTTAGCCATTCATCAGCAGAAATGCGGGTAATAAATCCCAGTTCCGATGCTCCAAGCATATTGTAGATTTCGGTTGTTTTAAAATGATCAACCATTTTCTGAAAAATGGAAGTATGCATAGGTGCACCGCATGCAACAACCAGCCTGATGGACGAAAGGTCATATTTTGCCAGTGTTTCTTTGGGAAGTGACAGCATCCAGTCATACATAATCGGTACCATAAAAATAAACGTCGGATGATATGCATCGATGAGTTTTAAAGTCTCTTCGGGCACAAAAGCGGGCGCAATAAACAGCGTCCCTCCGGCCATCAGTGTGCTAATTGCATACCCGATTGTTGCAGCCCCATACATCGGCGCAACAACCAGAAACGTGTCGTTATTATTAATCCCCAGTTCAAGGCAGGTAGAAACAGCCATGCTGTAATCGCAGTACATGGTTCGTGCAGCACCTTTGGGTTTTCCGGTTGTGCCTGACGTATAGAACATAACATGCAGATCCTCAGGCAAAACTTCAACGGATGGTTCTGTACTACTTCCATGCTTTAAAAAATCTTCGTAGTTTTGCATGCCTCCCGTAGATGAATCACCAATCACTACAATGCGTCGAACACTTTTTATTTTTCCCTTTATTTTTAATATGGCGGCAAGGAGATCCGTCTGAACGAATACGATTGCAACATGAGTATCATTGATCTGGTAGGCTATTTCATCACCTGTCAAGCGGTAATTCCCGAGTGTGAAGGGTGAGCCGATCATCTGCGCCGCTATCATGACTTCCGCATATTGGAGGCAATTCGGCATGTAAGTGATGACCGGATCACCCTTGCCGATTCCGCAATCGAGCATGGCATTTGCCAGTTGAGATGCACGCTGCCACAACTGGGCATAGGTCAAAGAAACCTTATCGTTCCTGACTGCGATCTTATGAGGATTTTTACGAACGTGACCTCTGAGGGTGTTGATTCCGTTGCTTGTCAAAGTTTTTTTCCCTGGTTGTTTTCCTATGAAATCCATCGTTATGTCCTCCTTTTTATATTGAGGTGTTAACTCGATAGCTAAGCTTTCATCATCGCATTGCTTAGCCATGATTTCCGAATCTTATTTTGTTGTACTGTGTTCAATGAACACGGTCAACACACTGCCACGGAAAGACCTTGGAAACATTATGGAAACTATTGACGGGCTGTTTCCATCCACCGGATCGATCCTAAGAGCTGTCAAGGTTCTTCATTTTGACCGTCATGGGAAACATCATGGAAACATCATTGGAGAGACTGAGACGCAATTACTTTGTCAATTTGCTAAGTTGGAAAAAGCACTCCACACAGACCAAAAAGTAGCTATTTGACTAGTTAGTTTCCATCCGGAAAGGGTCCTTTTCCGCCCTTGCTGTGTCAATCTTCGGGGTTTCTTGTGCGGCGTACATAGGTACGCCTCCGCGCAACCCCTCGATTTCCTTGCCAGGACGAAAAATGCCTCCTTTCC
>Ga0187880_1003789_pt1 | contig 11402 bp, 10 predicted proteins | sample June2016WEW_19_4_FD_132998 | JGI IMG/M metagenome (GOLD analysis project Ga0187880, IMG submission 132998) | Peatland microbial communities from SPRUCE experiment site at the Marcell Experimental Forest, Minnesota, USA - June2016WEW_19_40 | ecosystem: Environmental > Terrestrial > Soil >...
CCGTCCTCCTCCGCTCCTCAATCCCCCGGTCGGTTGCAGGTTCCGCGACCGCTGCCCGTTCGCTTTCGACCGCTGTACGGACGAGCCGCCGTTCGTTGAGGTGAAGCCCGGTCATACGGTGGCGTGCTGGCTGCACGCGGGCGGCGTCTCGCCGTCGGGAGGCGTCTAGCCGTGCTGGTACTCGACAATGTCACCAAGGCCTTCAAGACCGGCACCTTCGGCGGTGGGACACTGCCGGCGGTGCGCGGCGCCAGCTTCGAGATCCGCCCCGGCGAGGTGACCTCCCTGATCGGCGAGAGCGGCAGTGGCAAGTCCACGCTCGGCAAGATGATCCTGCGGCTCACACCCGTCACCTCGGGCACGATCACCTTCGAGGGCACGGACATCGCCACTTTGAAAGGCAAGCAGCTCCGGGAGTACTACCGTCACGTCCAGGGCGTGTTCCAGGATCCGTTCAGCTCGTACAACCCCGTGTACCGGGCCGACCGCGTCTTCGCCACGATCAGGCATTCCTACTTCCCCGGCGTGAGCACCGATGAGTGGCGTGTGCGCGTGGACGAGGTGCTCGAGTCTGTCGGCCTCAACCCCGTGGACGTGCGCGACAAGTTCACCCATCAGCTTTCGGGAGGGCAGCTCCAGCGGATCCTCATCGCGCGGGCGCTGCTCTTGGACATCAAGCTCCTCATCGCGGACGAGATCATAAGCATGATCGACGCGTCCACACGAGTGGACGTGCTCAACCTCTTGTCGAACCTGAAGACCCGGGGGCTCGGCGTGCTTTTTGTCACCCACGATCTCTCCCTCGGCAACTACATCAGCGAACGCACGATCATCCTGCGCCGTGGCGCGGTGGTCGAGATGGGCGCAACCCCGAAGGTGTTCGACAACCCCCAGCACGAGTACACGAGAATGCTGTTGACTTCCGTGCCTCAGCTCCACAAGAAGTGGGAGGCCGAGTCGGGTTCCGAGTCAGAGACCACGAGGACAGCGTCGGAGGATCATGGGCGTCCGGGCCGCTATTCGAAGAGCAGCCTGCATCCTCTCGCTGGCATGCGTGCCCGCAAGGGGCGCCGGGCCAAGGCAGCCGAGACCGAGCGCGAACTCGCCGCCGGCCTACTGCGGACCGACACCTACCTGAGGACCCACGAGGAGGTTCTGCCGCTCGTCGAGGTCGAAGAGGACCACTTCGTGGCGATTCCGGCCGCGAAGTGAACCGCCTCGTCTTCGGGCGGTAGCCCGGTCAACTCCGAACGCGGCGGCGGTCCGGTTGTCGCGACTGGGACCAGGAAGGGCTTGTAGGGGCTCTTCTCAATCAACCGGGGCGCCGTGGGCTGGGGCGTTCGTGCCACCCCCGCTGCCATCAGGCAGCCTGTCGACGGCATTTGCCGCGATCACGTCCCGGTACCAGTAGGCGCTCTGTTTCGGGATGCGCGCTTTGGTCCTGTAATCGACGTACACGATGCCGAAACGCTGGGAGTAACCATCGGCCCATTCGAAGTTGTCCATGAGGGACCAGACGAAATAACCCCGCAGGTTGACGCCTTGGGCGATCGCGGCGTGGGCGGCGGCGAAGTGGTCCCTCAGGTATTCGATTCGCTCCGGGTCCCTCACGGCGCCGGTCGGGTCCGCGTAGTCGTAGAAGGCGGCCCCGTTCTCGGTGATGTACAAGGCGACGTCGCCGTAGTCCTGGCGCAGGCGCAGCAGGAGCGCGGCGAGCCCTGCGGGCTCGATCGTCCACCCTTTGGCCGTGCGCGCCACGTCGGTTCGCGGGCACTCGTCGACTCCGAGCCAAGCGCTGTAGGTGAAGTCGGATGACGGCCCGCCGGGCGGAACACTGGTCGCGGCCACCCGGCGCTGTGTGTAGTAGTTGACACCGAGGAAGTCGACGTCGGAGCGGATGAGCTCGAGATCGCCGGCCTGCAGGAAGTCGCCTCCTATGAGGCGCACGTACTCTTCGAGCAGGTCGCCGGGATAGCTGCCGAGGAGCACCGGGTCGAGGAACCATCGGTTGAGGTGCTCGTCGAGCCGTCGTGCGGCGGCCGCGTCCTCCAGGCTTGCTGACGCCGGCACCACCGGGGACAGATTGAGCGTGATCCCGACCTGTGCGGAGGCACCGGCCATCTCGGCGATGACCCGCACCGCCAAACCGTGGCTGAGCAACAGGTGGTGCGCGGCGAGCACGCTCGCACGCAGGTCGCGCAGCCCCGGGGCGTGCTCTCCTTTGGCGTGGCCGACGAACGCCGACACCCATGGTTCGTTCAGGGTGATCCAACGCGTCACCCGGTCACCCAGTGCTCCGGCCACGATCTTCGCGTAGTCCTCGAATCGTCGCGCGGTGTCCCGGTTCGCCCATCCTCCCCGATCCTGGAGGGCCTGGGGCAGGTCCCAGTGGTAGAGGGTGACGACGGGCTCGATACCGCGGGCGCGCAGCCCGTCCACGAGACGCCGATAATGGTCGAGGCCGGCCTCGTTCACGACGCTGCTGCCTTCCGGCTGCACCCGGGGCCAGGCGATCGAGAAGCGGTAAGCGGGGATCCCGAGCTCTGCCATGAGTTCGATGTCGGAGTCAATGCGGTGGTAGTGATCGCACGCAATATCGCCGTTGTCGCCATGGTGTACCGAACCCACATCGTGGCTGAAAGTGTCCCAGATCGAGGCACCCTTTCCGTCGTCGTAGGCGGCACCTTCCACCTGATATGAAGCCGTCGCCACACCCCAGAGAAAACCTTCTGGAAATACGAGCCGGCCGTTCATCCGAGCCTCGTAGCAGTCGTCAGGCGCGTGCGACCGGGCAACACGCTGCACAGTGATTGTCCTGTCTTGACTGGCCGCATATCCTCACCTGGGCTTTCGAGTAGCCGAAGACATACGAGAGCCCGGTGGCAGCTTGTATGTCGCAAGAGACGACCCGAGCATAGCGGGCGACAAGAGGTATTCGGGGCAGAGCTGGCTTTGGCCTGAATCGGATAAAGACTCGGCGTAGTCCTGGCCCGACTACCAGAAGGCATGCCGGCCTATGGCAGTAGGCACCTGGTGACTCAGGCGCCGCTTGGAAGCGGACATTCGCAGACGGCGCCGAGGACTTTCGGGACGAGAGGGGTGCCGCCGGGCGCGGCGAGACGTGCTCTCGGCCAGGTCACTTCTTCAAGTGGACGTCGAAAAAGGCGATGATGCGCCGGCGGGCGTCGAGGGCGGCCTCCTCGTGGTAGCCGCCGGTGCCCGAGAGCTTCCCCATGGCGGTGAACAAGAGTGGCAACCTGTCCCCGGCACCTTCGTGGTCGTTGATGAACCCGTGCCCGGCGCCCGGGTACGCCTTGACGTCATGTTCGACGCCGACCGCCGTCAACACCTCGTCGAGGCGGTCTGCGGCGTCCCTCAAGGCCCGGTCCTCGCCACCGTAGCTGGCAACGACCGGGCACGAACCCCGGAGGAAGCCATGTGTGTAAGCCCTCTTCGGAGCAGTCCCGTAGTTGACGCTCGACACGGCGTAGCCACGACTCGGTGCGAGCATCAGGGCGAAACCGCCGCCCATGCAGAAGCCGACCACGCCGATCGCACCCGTGCAGTCCTCTCGGGCCGCCAGTGCGGCGCGCGCGGCTTCGATGTCCTCGTACGACCTTCCCCTGCCGGTCGTGGCGTCGCGCATGGCAGAGATCATGCAGGCCGCCTTTCCTCTGCCGTGGAACAGGTCCGGTGCCGCGGCCAGGTACCCCTCGTCCGCGAGCCAGTCGGCCTGGTTCCGCAGATCCTGGGTCATGCCGAGGGCATCGTGGATGTCGACGACTCCGGGCCACGGGCCTTCACCGGAAGGGCGAGACACGTACACGGGAAGTTCCCCGGTCGGGATGCTGATCATCGAGCCGTGCATGCACACAGCATGGCAGGGCCGGCGTGCGCAGGAAAAGCGCGAAACCGCCGGGTACGTCGGGTCCCGCTCAGGCGGCCGGATCGCTGCCGAGCCAGCCGCGCCGCTTGAAAAGGATGAACAAGAGCACAAGGGCGACGAGCTCACAGCCGATGCCGAGGAAGAGGAAGTAAGCCAGGTTCGACTGCAGATGGCCCGTCAGCCAGGCGAAATTCTGCCCGAAGAACCCGGTGAGGTACCCGAGGGGCATGAAGATGGTGGCGATGATGGCCAGTTGCTTCATGACCACGTTCAGCCGGTTGGACACCATCGACAGGTGCGTGTCCATGGCGCCCCCGATCAGGTCCCTGTAGCCGTCCAACATGTCGTTGATACGAATGAGGTGGTCGTAGAGGTTGCGGAAGTAGGCCGCGCCTTGATCGGTCATGCCGGGGATTGTGATCGTGCCGGCATTGAGGCTGGAGATCATGTCCCGCTGGGGCGAGATGGCCTTGCGGATGGCCATGATCTGGCGCTTCATGCCGAACAGAGTTCCCAGCTGCTCCTCGGTCGGCTTTTTCAGGATGGCGCCCTCGAGCTCGTCGATCGAGTCGTCGAAGTCGGACAGCACCGGGAAGAACGAGTCGATCAGGTTGTCCATGATCAGGTAGAAGACGGCGATCTGAGGTGCGGCCACATCCGAGGAGTGGTGGTTGCCGATCCGGTCGCGCACCGTGGCCAGTGCCGGGCAGTCGCCCTGATGGAGGCTGATGATGAGCTTGTCGGTGATGAAGCAGTGCACCTCCGCCACGTTCGTCCCGTCGGCGGCCATGCCGAAGGTGACGACGTGGACGAAGTCGTCGTAGTCGTCGATCCGGGCCCGCTGGCCGAACTGGTCAGCCGCCTCCACGGCCACAGGGTGGAAGTGGAACGTGTTGATCAAGAGCGCCTTGACGTCGTCGTCCGGCCCCGGATCGTGGAGGTCGAGATCGAGCCAGAAGAACCCAGCTCCGGCCGCCGCCTGCTCGATCCCCTCCTCCGTGGCATCGGTCGTCCTTCCGTTTTGGGTGAGGGTGCCTTTCATGGCGACGATGCTCTCTTTCTCAGGAGGTGGATGTTCCCTGGTCTTGCGCGATCGGCCCGTTCGTCTCAGCGTCTGCGTCCGCGACCGCGTCGACGGCGGCCACGTCGGCCGGTGTGGCACCGAGCCGCATCTCGATGTCGGCGAGCCGGTCCCTGATCTCGGCCAGTTGCTGGCCCAGATTGGCGTGGCCCTTGTTGAAGGTCTCCTTGTTGGCGTCGGTGTGCTCCTTGATGAACACAGACGCGACGGTGGCGGTGAGCACTCCGATCAGGCCGATTCCGACGAGCATGAGAACGGCCGCCACCACCCGCCCACCTTCGGATACCGGGTACCGGTCGCCGTAGCCGACGGTTGTGACCGTCACGATGGCCCACCAAAGCGCGTCGGGATAGGTGTGGATGTTGCCGGTCTTGGTCTTCTCCTCGAACAGCAGCACCAGCCAGGCCCCGATCACGAGGGTTGCGAGGGCGGCTAGCAGGACCCGGAAAAGGCTGTGGTGCTTGAGGATCGCCTCCAGCCGCAGCTCGCCCTCGTGAAGGAGAAGGGTCATCTTCTCGATCCCGATCAGGTGCCAACCCTGGAGCGCCGGCATCACCACGGTCGCCGGCTCCACCCACCGCCGCTTCAGATACCCGCGGCTGTCAGGGGAGATCACGAGACGCACGAGGTACTCCACCAGCATGATTACCCAGAGCACGAAGAGCGTGCCGACGAGGGATTCCGAAGCCGTGCCGCTCACGTCTGTGGTGAGGACGATGATGGCGATGACCATCCAGGCGACTCCCAAGAGGGCCATCGGGTACCTCGTGACCTGCTCGATCCGATCCACGAGATCGTGGCGCCCGCCAGCCGGCTTGGCCCCGGCGATCACCAGGCGCCGTCGTCCCTCCTTGCGGGCCTTGTCCTCGAGGCGCTCCTGCTCAAGGCGCTCCAGCCGCTGGATGCGCTCGATGGAGGACGGCTTCTTCTCCGGCGCTGCACCGCCCGGAGCAGCTCTCACCTCGGTGGAGTCCGGCATTCAGGAACGAAGATAGTGGGTGGTCCGCCCTCCAACCGGTTTCTCGTCTGGCCGCTGTTTGTGGGGCTTTGGCCCTATCTGTTCTGGGCCTGGGCGAGGACGGCGTCCATGGTCTCCATGATCTCGATGGTCTCGCCGAGCGGCATCAGTGGGCTTTCCAGCAACCCAACCCTCAGACAGCGCGCAACCTCGTCCGCTTCGTAATGCAGACCTTTGCCCTCATGCGGTGGCTCGTAGCGGGTGGAAGTCCCGTCGCGGCCGATCAAGGTGAAGGACGAAGGTGCGTAAAACAGGCTGTCGATCTCTATGCGGGCCTCTGTGCCGACGATGGTGGCAATCGTCGGGCTCTTGGCCGAAGAGGTGCAGGTGAGCACCGACTGCGCGCCGTTGCCGTACCCGAAGAGCATCGAGGTCTGGCCGTCGACACCTGTGAAGGCCGGTGTGACCAACGCCGCGATCTCGGCGGGCTTGCCGAGGACCATTGACGCGAACGACACCGGGTAGACGCCGCAGTCGAGGAGCGCGCCACCACCGAGCTCGGGGGCGAAGAGACGGAAGGCGGGATCTCTCGGGAACCATTGGCCGTGATCGGCCATGACGGTCACGATGTCACCGAGCGCGCCTGCGGCGAGTAGGCGATTGACCGCGGCTATGTGAGGCAGGAACCGCGTCCACATCGCCTCCATCAAGAACAGCCCCTTGGCGCGGGCGCTCGCGACAAGTTCGCGGGCCTCATCCGCGTTCATCGTGAACGCCTTCTCCACAAGTACGGGTTTGCCGGCTTCGAGCGCCAGCAGCGCGTTGGCGAGGTGCATCGGGTGCGGTGTCGCCACGTAAACGACGTCCACGTCCGGGTCGGCCACCAACGCCTCATAGGAGGCGTGGCGGTTGGGGACGCCGAACTTGTCGGCGAAGCTGTCGGCCGACTCCCGGTTACGTGAACCGATGGCGACGACCTGGCCCGAATCGGTCGCCGTCAGGTCGGCGGCGAAAGCCCTGGCGATCAGGCCCGAACCGATCAGCCCCCAACGCAATGGTTCTGTCGACAACTTCCGCTCTCCTTCTCCTGTGGCAACCATCTGGGTCGTCCCCCTTTGCGACTCCTCGGCATGGCCGCGTGCTGGACCTCCACGAGGGCATGCAGCGAAGGAGGCGGGATCTGAAACCACGGACCCTTTCGGGCCACAGGGTTGCACCAGGTCCGTCCGACGCTTGTCCACTCTTGTAGCTCAGGCGACGTGTCTTGTCCAACAGTGCGTGGACTCATCCGCCGAAGTCAGTCGGTTTGATGGTCAGCCGCTTCGGCACACGAGCAGCTCCACCGAGGCGGGGTTCCCGCCGGTTTCCGCTCTTCAGACGAGCGCCACACGGCTCTTGGGAGAGGAGCCGGGCGTCGTCTGCGGGCTTCGCATGCGCGACCTTGTGACCAAGCCGGCTTCGGGGACGAGGACCGCGCAGAAGGACAGCCCTACCAGCGGCTCCGCCGATGACCACCGAGACGCAACGTGCCGTGCCTGGGTGGGGCCAGGCGCACGAGGGCGTTGTAGGTCACCGCACCTATCGCAAGGTGCATGAGCATGAGGACGAGCACCGCTTTGACGGGTTGGCCCTTGGCAAGGATGTACACGTCCGGTAGCAGCAGGACCGCTGTGACGAGGACGGCCATACGGAGGAACACCCAATGTGGGGCCGACGAGATTCGAGTCACGACGGGCCAGGCGACGCAGGCGATGATCACGCCAACGGTTGTCAGTGCTCCGTAGTCGGAGAACCGGAAGTGCACATAACCACTGGTGGCGGGGAAGATCCGTGTGCCGATTGCCACGAGGACGGCATCTGCTGCCAAAGACCCTCTGAGCGACACGAGCGTCGCGAGCAGGAGATTGACGGGGGTCGGTTGCTTGGGTCGCGGGGAGAAGTCGATCCTGAAGGTCGCCAGCGCGCTCATCACGGTCGAGTCGTCGCGCTGCCACGACGGTTTGGTTGGAGATGGCATCGGGCAATTCCTAGCAGTCCCGGAGAGCCGCGACTGCAGGCATTCCCAGTTATCTCGGCGCCTTTGTCGAGTCTTTACCGATTGTTGGAGACGAGTTGGACAAGCGCGGCCGTAGGGTCGGGTGTCAATCAGTTGTGAGGAGAGCCGTGGCAACTTGCCGGAACTGCCGGGTGGCGGCACAGGTCCTGTGCCTTGCAGCTGTGGGCGGCAACCGGGGACACTCATGAGTTCCCTGCTGCACGGAGTTCTCTCACTTCACGGGTTTCCGGCCTATCTGATCGTTGGCTCCCTTTGTTTCGGGGAGGCCAGCGTCTTCGTCGGATTCGTGTTGCCGGGCGAGACGGCTGTCGTGCTCGGAGGTGTATTGGCCTCGCTTCACCACGTCAGCCTTGGCAGGATGTTGGCGCTCGTGGTGATCTGTGCCGTTTTGGGCGACTCGGTCGGCTACGAGGTCGGCCGCCGATTCGGCCCCGTGCTCCTCCGCCGCGTTCCCAAGCGGACCCGCCGCGCGACAGAAGAGGGTCGCAAGTTCCTTGAGCGACGCGGAGGTCCAGCCGTCTTCCTGGGCCGTTTCACAGCGCTGCTCAGGGCTGTCATCCCGGGCGCCGCTGGGCTGTCCGCCATGGGATACAGGACCTTCTTGTTCTGGAACGCGCTGGGAGGCTTGTGTTGGGGAACGGTCTTCACGCTTGCCGGGTACCTCGCCGGCAAGTCGTACGAACGGGTGATCTCCGCTGCGGGAACAGCCTCGGTGTCGATCATCGTGCTCGTGGCCCTGGCGATCGCGGGGTTCGTCACCTGGCGGAAAGTGCGCGAGAACGGTGCGAGGCGAGCACTTCGCCGGACCGTCGGCGAGGTCGGCTCCGGGCCGGTCGAGTGTCCAAGAAGGGAACAGGCGGGTGTCGGCGCCGCTGGTCGCAGCGCCACGATGGTGCCCCCTGGTGAGCGCAGCTTGTGAATCGTCGCAGAAGCAGGAAAAGTGCCGCGTTCGAAGCGATCCCGGTGCCCGTGTTGCCGGGAGCAGTGTTGGCGTCCCTTCGCGGAGCCGTCGCCTCTGAGGCCGTTCGCTCGCCCTTGCCTAACGGCGCAGGTGAAGCGGTGCCTGATACGCGGCATCCGACTGTGCGGCGGTGAGGATCTGATTGGCAACCAACTGGTCGAGGACCTGGCGCTGGCGCTGTTTGGCAAGCGCGAAGTGCAGGACCGGGTCGTAGGCGGACGGTGCCTGTGGAAGTCCGGCAAGCATGGCTGCTTCGGACCAGGTGAGCTCGCTCGGACTGACCCCGAAGTACCCGCGGGCGGCAGTCACATAGCCCCAGTAGCCGTTCCCGTAGTAGATGGCGTTGAGGTACATCTCGAGGATCTGCGGTTTTGAATAGCTCAGCGACAGCTTGAGCCCGAGTCCGACTTGCTCCAAGGTGCCGCTGAGGCCGCTCCCGGCGGGGTAGAGTTCTTTTGCCAGCTGCTGGGCGATCGTGCTCCCTCCTGGGTCGCCACTTGTGTGCAGCGCCGCCAAACCGGCACGAGCCGCACCGTCGAATATGTTCACGAGGGCGTTCGAGTAGAAGTGCTCATCCTCGATGGCGACAACTGCCTCGGCCAACTTGACCGGCAAGGGCAGCTTGCCGGTCTCACCCTCGTGCGTGCGCACGATCACCGCGACGCGCGTCGGGGCGTCAGCGACACTCGGGAGGCTCAGCTCGTATCCCAGTCCCGCGAGGAAAGCAGCTGCCAGGAAACCGAGCACGAAGAGGACGGTCCTGACGAGCCTCGACTTCCAGCCGCGGCGCCTACTCGGGGCTGGGTCCTCAGCTGTCATAGGCCTCAAGCCGTACGACTGCGTCTATCCCGCCGGTCGGGGACGCGTCGAGCCAAGCGGTTCCACCCGACATCCTGGCGAGCTGGGCAACGATGGCGAGGCCGAGGCCGGAGCCACCGTGCGGCGCTCCTTCCCGCCTCCAGAATCGATCGAAAGCCCTGGTCCTGTCTGCGGGGCTCATACCGGGCCCGTCATCGATCACGTGAACCTCGACGGCGTCTCCTGCGGGAACGGCGCGGAGAACGACGTTTCCGGCCGCGGGCGTCGCTTCGAGGGCATTTGCCAGGAAGTTGTCGAGGATCTGCTCGAGGTGGCCCGGACAACCAAGGGCCATGAGGGTTGGTCCGGGCTGGTCGAGGGCAGCCGGCAGTTCGCACGTGAGAGTCACTTGGCGTTCCTCGGCCAGGGCGCTCCACGCATCGGCGCGGTCGCGCAACACGTCCTTGACGTCGACCCGCTCTCTCGTCGGGCGGACACCGCCCTCGGTACGCGCCAGGGTGAGCAGTCCGTCGACGATCCTGGAGAGCCGGTCGGCCTCGGCGAGGGCAGCGGTGAGATCGGCTTGTTGCTCAGGGTCGAGGGTGTCCTCGAGGTTCTCGAGACGGAGATGCAGCGCCGTGAGCGGCGTGCGGAGTTGGTGGGAGGCGTCGGCGAGGAACGCCCGCTGGGTGTGGACGAGTTCCTCCAGGCGCTCCGCCATCTCGTTGACGGTCTCGCCGAGCGCGTCGAGCTCGGCCGGACCGCGCCCGACCGGGGCCCGCTCGGACAAACGGCCGGCACCGACGGCGGCGACGGCCGCCTCGATGCCTTCGAGCGGCCGGGTGAGCGATCGCGCGAGTACCGTCCCGAGAGCAGTGGCCAGGGCGACCATGCCTATCCCGAAGAGGGCCAGTGTGATCCAGTGGCTCCTGATACGCGCGTGAAGAGGCGCCGCCGACTCTGCGACGAGCAGGACCACGTCTGGGCCGTGTGTCGTGGACGACAAGCCGCCGGTGGCGGGCACGGCGACGGCGACCGGCAGCGCCACGTACAAGAAGTCGTCGTCAGGATCGTCCGACCCCTCCTCGCCGGAGGTGTGGCCGGAAGCAGCCACCTTGACGATGGCCTCGGTGCGGGCGTCGCGCAGCTCCTCCAGGGCGCCGCGTCCAGCCACAGCCAGGGCGTGCCCGTTCGAGACGACAGCGACGACGGCCCCATCAGAGCGCGCGAACTGGTTGACGACGGGTTGGAGTCCGTAACCGCCCCCACGGTTCAGACCCGCAGACACGAGCACGGCGAGCGACGAGGCGTCGCTCTGCAGCTCCGACATCGACGTGGTGCGGTCGTTCCGGGCCAGGCTCAACCCGAGCGGGACTTCGAGAGCGACGACGAGAATGAGCGCAAAGAGGAAGAAGCCCGCGAGGAGCCGCCGCCTCATTTCGGAACGGCGAGCCGGAATCCGACGCCCCTGCTCGTCTCGATCCACTTCGGGTTGCCGAGCTTCTTGCGGAGAGAGGCGATATGGACGTCGACCGTCTTGGAAGTGCCGTACCAATGGGGATCCCAGACCTCGGCAAGGATCTCGCGTCGAGTTACCATCGCCCCCGGGTCGAGAGCCAGCAGAGCAAGCAGATCGAACTCTTTCGGGGTAAGGGGCAGTTC
>Ga0187880_1003794_pt1 | contig 11389 bp, 6 predicted proteins | sample June2016WEW_19_4_FD_132998 | JGI IMG/M metagenome (GOLD analysis project Ga0187880, IMG submission 132998) | Peatland microbial communities from SPRUCE experiment site at the Marcell Experimental Forest, Minnesota, USA - June2016WEW_19_40 | ecosystem: Environmental > Terrestrial > Soil > Wetlands...
ACGGCCAGTCCAGCTACCCGCCTGGCTGGGTGAAGAGGGACTCCGACCGGTTCCCGCGCGTCCAGATCGTAGGGGGCACCTGGCCGGTGTTCGGAGGAGGAGCGGGGCAGCCGCGCGCTCCGCTTACAGGGAGCATCGAACTGCTCAGCCCCCTCAGTGATGCCAACCGGGACGCCGATGCTCACGCCTTTGCGGCCTTGATGCGGCACATCAAGGAAGTGGACGGCCGGCAGCACACGGTCATCATGATCCAGGTGGAGAACGAAGTGGGAATACAGGGGGACACCCGCGACCGCTCGCCCGCGGCCAATCAGGCTTTCGAGGGGCCGGTGCCGAAGGAACTGATGGACTACCTTCAGCAGCACAAGGATACCCTGATTCCGGAGTTGCACAAAGTGTGGGAAGCGGCCGGCTTCAAAACGTCCGGGACTTGGGAAGAGGTGTTCGGCAAGGGCAGGCCGACGGAGGAGATCTTCATGGCCTGGCACTTTGCGCGCCACGTCGGCCGGGTGATCGAGGCGGGCAAAGCCGAATACCCCATCCCGATGATCACCAACTGCCCGCAGTCCGGATTTGGGACGGCGCCTGCGCCGGTCAGAGGCGGACAGAGCGGCGGCCCTACGCCCGATGCGATGGACATCTGGAGGGCCGGTGCGCCGCAACTCGATATCCTCGGGGTCGACGTTTACGGCTTCGACTTCGAGGTGATGACCGCACGGTACACCCAATCCGGGAACCCGCTGTTTATAAACGAGACGGTTCCTGGGCTGGAAGGCGCAGCCAGGGTGCTCTACGCCTTCGGACGCCACGACGCAATCGCCTTTTCGCCAACTGGCATTGACGCGCTCGTGGGTAACGCTACGGATCTGATCAGCGGCTACAGCCTGATCGCGCAATTGGCGCCCCTGATTGTGGAACACCAAGGCAAAGGCACAATGTCCGCCGTCCTGCTGCAACCGAAGGACCCGCCGAAGAAGATCCAATTGGGGAATTACACGCTGGAGTGTGCGTTTTTCGTGCCCCGAGCGGCCAGGCGCGACGGACCACCACCGGAAATCCCGACCCTCGGAGGGGCCATTTTCATTGCGACGGGGCCTGACGAGTACTACGTGGCTGGCTTCGGCGTAAGCATCGGCTTTTCACCCAACACACCGGGGCTCCCGCTGGCTGGACTGGATACCGTGGAAGAAGGCACTTTTGTTGACGGCCTCTGGGTTCCGAGACGGCGGCTGGCCGGCGACGACACCAGCCAGGGGGACTGCCTGGAATTGCGTTGGCCGCCCGGGGGCGTGGTGCCTCTTGGACACTTCACTAGTAAGGGTGAGGACATCCAGCGCGTGACGCTGTACCGCTACCGCTGAGACCCGCGCCAGCGGCACGCTCCGGTCCTTCCTCCCCACTGCGGCGAAGAGGAGTCTTGCTCAGTTGTCGATCGTGGCTTCGATTAGTTCCAGCCTTCGCTTGGGCGTCTCGCCGTCCACTTCCTCTTTTTCGAAGGCGTCCAGTACTTCCATGCCTGCCACCACGCGGCCGAATGCCGTGTATTTGCCGTCGAGGTGTGGAGCGGATCCGAGCACCAGGAAGAAACTGGTGGCGGCGGAATCGGGATCGTCGCCGTGTGCCATGGAGACGATCCCGCGATCGTGTTTGAGGTCATCGCGGAACTCGGCCTTCAGGGGCCGTACCCAGCGGTCGGCGGGGTGAGCGGGATTGCCGGTCCGTGTATTGCCCATGCCGCCCTGCACCACGAAACCTTTGACCAGTCGGTGAAAGGCCGTGCCGTTATACCAACCCGTGGACACCAGTCTGAGAAAACTGCGCACGTGATTCGGCGCCCAATCCGGTTCCATCTCGACCTTGATGGAGCCGAGCGTGGTCTTGAGCGTGACGGTCTTGCGCATTTCGTCGAGCGTGGCCGTGACGAACGGCTCCGCCTTCTTCTTCTCGATGGTCACCCTGAGGATACGGACAGGCGCTTCCGCCAGGCCATCGGCGCCGACCGGTACCTGGGAGATGCGCTCCACCACGTCGATCCCCTCGGTTACCCGTCCGAAGGCGGAGAACTGGCCGTCCAGCGCGGGCTGCGGAAAAAGGCACACGAAGAACTGTGCGCCATCGCTATCGGGCTTATTGGGAATTCGCACGGCGGAAACGACGCCGCGCTCATGCTTCAGGCCGCTGGTTTCGCCGGCCAGCAGATTGAGGCCGCCCGAACCCCAGAGATTGCGCGACGTCTTAGAATCCTTGAGCAGCGGATCGCCACCCTGGATGATGCCGTTGGCTACCACGCGAAAGAAAGCGCTGCCGTCGTAATACCCCTTGCGGGCCAGGCTGATGAACTGCTGCACATGTTTGGGCGCCTTGTCCGGGGCGAATTCGAAGCGGAACGTGCCGAGATCGGTGGCCACCACCGCCTCCAGATCCTCCGGCGGCGCGGAGGGCTGGCACCACGCGAGGAGGGGCAGCAGTAACGGAGCAATCCGGGAAACACGCATTACCGACCTATGGTAACGCCAATGGGGCGTGCGACGAGATTGTGGACGCTCAGACGGTTTTGAGCGGGATTCCCAGTAATCTTCGAATCGGCTGTTGCGGTAGGAGCACCGCAGCGCGACGATCGCGTTGGCGCCGCGGACGGTCCAGAACATGCCGGAGCATTTGAGACGAGAGGCGATCACGGTCTTGCAACCCGCTTCCACGACTCCGGAGCCGACCAAGAGACCTTGCGCACGGAAAGCCGGGTAGCGCATACGCTCGGCGTTGCGCTCGCAGTAGTCAAGGCAAGCATCGCGTCGAGCGGATTCCTCACCAGTGGGTCGACGATGTCCGGCGGCGTGTCTACGCCGGCCGTGAGTTTCAGGACGCTCTGCGTGAGGTCCTCAGCGCCAATGCCGAACCGCTGGTTTTGTGGCGCAAACAGCAGCCACCCCGCTGACGGGGCCGCATGTTCGTCAAATCCAGAACTATGCCCATCATGTTCTGGGCCTGAAATCCTATTTCCGGCACCCCGGTGATGGCCGCGCCCATCCACACATTTCCGCGTCGGACCTGGTCTCCACCATGGTGCTCGGCCGGATCCTGCGCGTGATCAGTTTCTTGCGCCTGGAGTGGTTGGTGCATTCCGCGGCACGCGCTGGATTCGGCTTGCAAGCTCCCTTGGGAGATGATGTCCTGGCCTACTGCACCGAACGAATGGAATATGCCGCCGCACAGCGTTTGCTACGGCGCGTGATCGACCACTTGGGACCTCGTTTTGCCGACTATCTGGTGGCCGATGGGGAATACTCGACTGCTCCTTTCTTGCACACCAGCGGGGAGGCCGGACTGCCGGTGGTGGCACGCCTAAAAGAGAACCTGCCCTTGCTGGCTGCCGCCGTGCGCGCGCGCTTGGATGGCCATCCTCCCCAAACGGTGTTCCAGGTGGGGGACGACCGAGTCGAGGTCTGGGACGCGGACGAAACAACGTACTGACCGCGATGAAGCGGCTGGTCCTGCCTGCGGATCTGCAGACGGCACGACCCAAGCGGCTACGGTTTTTGATTTTCCAGCAGCCGGGCAAGCTGATCCATCATGCCCGCCAGACGGTATGGCGGCTGGCCCGGACCTGGAACCGGTTTTGGAAATGGAAACAGGCGATGGAAGTGTTGGTTTTGCCTGCACCGGCGTAGGAAAGGGCGAGCCCAGCAGGCTTACGGACGGATTATAGAAGGTGATTTCAGAGGAGGTGTATCGCAACCTAAGCAGATCTACCAGGCAAGCCCTGTAGAGGGCGCCCCCGACCTACGGACGGATTACGGATGGGCTCGTGCACGCCGCAGAATTTCGCGGCCCTGGTGGATACCGCGGTTCAAAGCCAGAAACGGGTCCAGGGGCATCGCCCACGCCGGCGAGGCCGCTTCAACCCCCGGCAGCGCGCTCAGACGTCCGGCGGCCGGTTCCCGGCCGAACGCAGGCAGCCGTCCGCGCCCTGCGCGTCGATCCGGCCGTTGCGCTGCGGCACGAATGACCTGCGTTGGCTGCCTGCGTCCGATTGCAGGCCGGCCAGACAACAGGATATGCTAACGGCTACGATGATCGGCAAAGTGATCGCTCATTTCGAGATCACGGACGAGCTGGGCCACGGAGGAATGGGTTCCGTATTCAAAGCGCGGGACCAGCACCTGGGCCGCCCGGTTGCGCTGAAGGTGTTGCTGCCGGAGACGGTGAATAATCCGGACCGCCAGCGGCGGTTTGTGCAGGAGGCCAAGGCGGCTTCCGCGCTCAATCACCCCAACATTGTCCACATATACGACATCAACGAGGCCGATGGCGTTCTGTTTATCGCCATGGAGTACGTGGCCGGCAAAACGCTAGGCCAGACGATCCCTCGCAAGGGCCTGCCGTTAAGCGAGGCGCTGCGCTATGCCACCCAAATCGCAGACGCACTCTCGGCGGCACACGCCGCGGGCATTGTTCACCGGGATCTGAAGCCATCCAACATCATGATCACGGGCCAAGGCGCCGTCAAGCTGGTGGATTTCGGTTTGGCGAAGCTGCTGGAGCGCGGAGGAAGCGAGGCCGACGCCACCGAGACCCTCGCCGCTGCCGAGCGGACCGCGGAAGGAACGATCGTCGGCACGGCAGCCTATATGTCTCCCGAGCAGGCCGAAGGAAAACCACTCGATGAACGCTCCGATATCTTCTCTTTCGGAGCGGTGCTGTACGAGATGATTACGGGGCAGCGCGCGTTTGCAGGCACCACGCGGCTTTCGACGCTTTCCTCGGTTCTGCGCGACGAGCCTCAGGCGCCTGGCGAAATCCGGGAAGACACGCCCGATGAACTGGCGCGCATCATCGCGCGCTGCCTGCGCAAAGAACCCGGCCGCAGGTTTCAGCACATGGCCGACCTGGCCGTGGCACTCGAAGAAGTGAAGGAGGAATCGGAATCCGGCAAGCGGTATGTGGCGGAGCCTAAGCCGCGGCGTGGGCGGCGCTGGGTTCTAGCTGCGGCAGCGGTTGCGGTGCTGGCCGCGGGCGGAGCGGCGGCGTGGCGATTTGGCTGGCTGGCGCCCGGTCGAGCGGTTCCGGGATCATCCCTACAGCCCATCCAGTTGACCACTTCGCCGGGTCTTTCGATGGGGGCATCGCTTAGCCCCGACGGCAGGTCGATCGCGTTCAGCTCGGACCGTTCGGGACGCTTTGAAGTCTACATCCGTCCGGCTAACCCACGGGGAAGCGAGCACCAGATTACGTCGGATGGCGAACAGAACATCGAACCGAGCTGGTCTCCGGACGGCAAGACGATCGCCTACCACTCGGTTGCCCGCCACGGAATCTGGGTGATTTCCGCCTCCGGATCCGGTACGCCGCGCCAACTTGCGCCGTTTGGATCGAAACCGGCCTGGTCCCCCGACGGAAGCCAGGTTGCCTTCCGTTCCACCGAACCCAACGACCTGGCATGGTTCGATTGGGGGGGCCCCGGAGAATCCACCATCTTCACCGCAGGCGCCGACGGGTCGAATCTGCGCCAGGTAACCACGGCGCGGAATCCTCCCGGGCAGCACGCCGATCCGAGTTGGAGTCCGGATGGCAAGCACCTGATCTTTACCTCGATGGGTCAAATGGGGGCTCGATCCAGCAGGAATACGCTTTGGACCGTGGATCCGGCTTCCGGCGAATCGAAACAGGTCGCGACGGGCAATTTGGTGAATCAGGTGAGTCCGGTGATCGGCCCCGACGGCCGCATGGCTTATTTCGGCGCCCTGACAATCGACGGATTCGGCATCTATGCCGTGCCGCTGGCCGGGAGTGCGCCAGCGGTGGCGCTTTACCGAACCGGGGAGGACATCCCGGCCGGAATCTCGGTTTCGCGGGACGGCAAACGGCTGTTCTTCACTCGCATGAGAAACGTCAGCCAGATCTGGCAAAACGGCACGGAAGGCAGTCCGGCGAAGGCGCTCTATCAAGATGTGGTGCTGCGGGCGAAGCTGCCGGTTTATTCGCCGGACGGGAAGCGGCTGGCGTACCTGGTTCAGCCGCAGAATGCCACCCAAGACTTGTGGATGATGAACGCCGACGGTTCGAATGCCACGCCGGTGGTGTCCGGTCAGGGTTTCGCGAACGGGCCCGGCTGGACTTCGGACAGCACCGCCATCTGGTATTCCTTTATTACGACTGAAGGATTCCAGATCCGGAAGTTCCAGCCTGCCGACGGATCGCAACAGGTTCTGCTGGAGTCAAAGGAGTATCACACCCGCGCTCACCTCACGCCAGACCTGAGGGAAATGGTCTACGACTCCGGAAGGCCTTTGAATATTTGGATTCTTCCGTTGTCAGGCGGAGCGCCCCGCCAACTCACGTTCGACCGGGAAGGCGCCGGCTTCCCGTTCATATCCCCGGATGGACAATGGATTGAGTATCAATTGTTTCGAGGCGAAGGGACCACCATCTCGATAATGGACTTGAACGGCGGACACCAGCAAACCATCCTGGCCGGTCCGGGCGTACATTATGCGTATTCATTCGCTTCAGACAATCGCCGTATCGCATATACGGCTTGTCCGGACGGCGTGTGGAACGTCTATTGGATCGACCGAATCACGGGAGAGACCAAACAGGTGACGAACTATACGGCATTCGGCTCGGTGGTACGGAGTCCCACCTGGCGCCCCGGGACCGAGCAGATGGCCTTCGAGTACACGGAGGTCAGGGGCAACGTGTACGCGATTGACCTGCCGGCAGGCAGCCGGTAGTCTATCCTACGGATTCGGCGTGGTGAAGAGGCGCTTGTAATCTTCCCAGTGCGCGTTCATGATGTCCATCTTGCGCTTGAGCTGCGCGGGGAGATCGGGCCCCAGCCGGCGAATGGTTTCCTCGGCGGGAGCCGGCGCCAGGTCGAGCAACGGCCCCTTGGCCGACAGCAACAACTGCCGCAAGCGCATGGCGTTGTCGATTTCGTTGCGCGCCAGGCGCATCAGGTCGGTGCGGTCCCAGCCGCTCTGCGCGCCCAGCACCGGGTTGGGATCGGGCTTCACTCCCAGGGCCTTCACGCGGTCGAGCTGCGCTTGATACTCGACAATATCGTCGACGCCGCGCACCAGGCACTGGAGCGCGGCCAGCCGCTGGCCCAGCAACTCCCACTCGCCCGGCGAACTGGAACCCACGCGCAGGCGCAGGGCCAGGGCCTCGGCGCGGCTAAGGCTGCCGGTCACCTTCTCGATGATGTTCTCGACCAGAAGGCGCGCGCCCCAGCCTTCGTACATGCGCATGGCCTGAATATCCACCAGGTCGTCAGCCTGCTCTTCGCCCTTGGCCTGGAAGAGGAACGGGCGGTAGTAGCTCTTCTCTTCCTTCGTCAGGTTCTCCGGAAACGGCACCAGCGGGCGGTTCACCCACCGGCCTAGAATTCCGCCCATGGTCAGCACGGGACCGAAGTTCAGCGTCCCCAAGTAGCGTTCAGCTTCGTCGGTGGCCATCCACAGGGAAAGCAGGTCGTCGGCCTTATCCTTGCCGGCGGTCTGGCTGGCCAGGTCGTGAAGCGTCGTCCACAGGTCCACTTCGTTGCGGGGGCCGTCCTTCCGGAATGCTTCGAGCACCTTGAAATTGAAATCCGCGCCCACGGCGTCACCGATGGAAACCACCAGTTTGGCGCCGGGCGCACGGCCGCCGGCCATCAACGCGCGTATCGCGGCGATGGGCCGCGGGACCCCGACCACCGGCGCGAATTCGCCCGCGCCTCCGCCGAATCGCCGTATCGCGACGCGGTGACCGTCGGGACCTTCGAGATGATTTACGGCCATCCCAGCGGGCAGCTTGCGCGCGATCAGCTCTGGATGGTCGAAGGTCGGAATCATCCACTGGCGGGGTGTGATTTCGACCAGGTCCACGGTGATCTGCCGGCCCATCTGAACAGCGGCATCGTTCAGCGCGTTGAGGAAGCCCGCGACGCGATCTTCCATGGGGCGGCGCTGGCACCAGGTGGGCCCGTTCAAGCCGGGATAAAGGGCCGGCGTCCAGCACAAGCCCGAACCGGCGTCGGTGGTAGTGAAGGAAAAGACCTCCACTTCGGGCAGCCGCTTCAGCAGTTTCTGCATGGCCTCCCGATAGAGCGCCAGCGTGGCGGGCTGGTCCACGCACGGCGCAAAGCGAGGGGTGCGCGAGCGATTGGCATGGTCCACGCGCGGGCCGCGCAAATCGGGGTGATCGGCAAAGAACGCCTCCGGCAACACGTGCGGTTCGTTGGCCGTGTAGGCGGCCTTCAAACCAAGGCGCCGCAGTACCTCGCAGCGCGCCTGGAACAGGGCCGCCACTTTTTCCGCGTAGTCCTGGTCAACGTACTTCTCCAAGGCAGCCGGCGGAAAGATCTTCAGTAAACCCGGGTGATACATGTACCACGCCGGGTATGGGTCGCCGGGCACATCCATCTCCCACAGCGCGGGGGGAAGGTCCTCAGTAATCACGACGTGAGTGGCGCCCAGTTGCTTGGCGCGGGCGGCATTGCGCTCGAATGTTTCAAGATCGGAAGCCGCCCGGCACAAGGGCGCTACAGCCATACACGCTACGACGATGAACCAGCGCGTTTTCATCAGGCGCCCCATTCAGCCCCATGCCGAGAAGACTTACGATAAACCAAAGAGGTAAATCCCATGTTACAGCCCATCTGCGCCTCACGGCGATTGGCCCTGTTCGTTTTCCCGGTGGCAGCGCTTCTGGCGCAAAGCAACACATTCGACCCCGCCATCTTCAAGGCCCCTCCGGCCATGTACCGGGGCCACGCCATGTGGAACTTCAACCTGTCCACGCTGAATGAAGCCAGCGTCATCTCAGGGATTCAGGAGATGGCCAGGCTGAATTACGGCGGGTTCTTCATTGAGGCCGGCGGCGGGCCCACCACGGGGCTTTCCGAGGCCTATCTGAAAATGTTCCGGCGCCCGCAGAACAATCAGGGCGTCGTCTTCCTCAGCGACGAGTATTTCCGGTTTTACAAGATTGCGCTCGAAGAGGCCAAGAAACAGGGACTCGAAGTGGTTCTGTACGACGACTACGCGTTTCCCACCGGAACGGTGGCGGGTCTGTTCTACTCGAAGCACCCGCAGTACGTCGCCAAGAGCCTGGACATGACCGAGAAGGACGTCACCGGGCCGGCCCGCGCGGAACTGGCGATTCCCACGGGAATCTACATGGGCGCCGTGATGATGAACCGCGACACGTTCGATCTGGTGGACGTCAGCGGCCACAGGACCGGGGATCGGCTCGTCTGCCAGGTTCCCAAAGGAAACTGGAAGGTCATGGCTTTTTTTCTGACGGAAGGCAAAGCGCGCGTGGTCGACTATCTGGACGAGACCGCCATGAGTGCCTTTATCTCCATGACCTACCAGAAGTACCAGGACAACTTGGGAAGCTACTTCGGCAACCTCATCACGCAGACTTTTTACGACGAGCCTTCCATGCACCATGCCGACCGCATGTGGACGCCGGATTACAACGCCGGTTTCCAGAAGAAATATGGTTATTCACCGATGAAGTATTACCCCGCGCTGTGGTACGACATCGGTCCGCAAACCGCCGCCGCGCGTATCGCACTCTTCGGGTTCCGCGGCGAGCTATTTCACCAGAACTTCATCAAGAAGCTCAACGACTGGTGCGCCGCCCACCACCTGCAATTTGGAGGACATCTCGACCAGGAGGAGCCTCTCAATCCGACCCCGCTCAATGGGGACCTGTTGAAGGTGTTCGAGTACCAAACCCTCCCCACGGTGGACGACATCTGGTGGTGGGGGCGCTCGAATGTCTCCTACAAAATCGTGACGTCGGCAGCCTTCAACTATGACCACCCGATTTGCCGCGCCGAGACCTACGCGGCGTACCGCGTGCTGGACGAAAAAATCGCTTTCTCAGTGGCGATGGACCAATTCGCCATGGGGATCAATTTCCAGATTCCGGCCCGGACCATGCAGCCCAAGCGCGCCGAGCTGAACGATTACGTTGGCCGCTTGAGCTACCTGCTCGGGCATGGGAGGCACGTGGCGGATGTCGCGGTGCTCTATCCCATCGCTTCGCTCCAGGCAGCCTACCATCAGGTTGGCGGACAGACATTCCCGCTGGGCGCCGGCGACGAGGCTCCGCAAATCATGGAGACCGCTTATGCCCGCGAGGGCGGTTTCGCGCCTCCGGGAACCGACTACCAGGACGTGGGCGAGGCGCTCTACCGCGGGCTTCGCGTCGATTACACCTACCTGCACCCGGAAGTCCTGGTGAACCGGTGCACCATCGACAAGCAGAAGCTGATTCTGAACAACCGTGAGAACCGCGAGGAATACAGCGTGCTGATTGTCCCCGCCGGGGACACTCTCTCCGCCGCCGCCGCGGCCAAGATCAAAGAGTTCTACGACCAGGGCGGAACGGTGATCTCGACCACCCAGCTTCCCACGAAATCCGCGGAGTTCGGCAAGGATCGGGAGGTGCGGCAGGCGATCGCCGACGTTTTCGGCGTCTCCCCGGATGCTCCCCTGAAGGCCGATGTCCGGCGCGCGCAGGACCGCTTGAACTTCTACGTCTTCTGGTATTACATCAAGCAGAACAAGGCGGGCGGGAAGGCGATCTTCCTGCCGACTCCCCACCCCTGGCTGCTGGACTTTGCGCTCAAGTTGGCGCTGCCGGTCCGCGATGTGGACGTCCAGGAGCCCATGGGAATTCTCAAGCGGGGTCCGGACTATGACGGCGCCCTGACTTACATCCACAAGGTGAAGGACGGCCGCGATATCTACTTTTTCGCCAACTCGTCACCGAAGGCGATCAACACGAAGGTTGTCTTGCGAGGCCACAAGACGCTGAGAATCTGGAATCCTCACACGGGAGCGCAGGAACCGGCCGAGTTCACGCAAGGGGAGGCTAACGGCCAGCCGGTTACCACCGTGCGGCTGGTTCTGCCTTCAGTCGCATCCCTGTTCTTCATCCAGGAATAGAATTTCGCCGAGAGCTCAGGATGCTACGGAAACCTGCGGTATACGCCGGATCAGGTCGGCCAATTCGTCGCGGTTCGCCGCACCAATGGTGAAGCAATCCAGGCAATCCAGCCCCACCGCGAAGCGCAGCGCTTCGTCGATGCGGTCCCGCAGGCGGCCCTCACCGAGGATCTTCATGCCCCAAACGCCTTTGCCGGCCGCTTTCGACTGGCGCATCGCCGCTACCACGTCATCCAACTTGCCGTCCATCCTCACGCCGGCGAAATTGATGCACTGCAGGTGCACCTCACACCAGGGCGTCTTGGCGGCTGTTTTGAGCGCCTCGAGCGAATGGATGGATGCACCGTGGGTGCGTATGATGCCTTTCTCTTTCGCTTCCGAAAGCACGTCCATCACCGGCTTCATTTCCGTCGGCCAGTCGGCCGAGCGCGCCCCGTGCAGCAGGA
>Ga0187880_1003798_pt1 | contig 11377 bp, 9 predicted proteins | sample June2016WEW_19_4_FD_132998 | JGI IMG/M metagenome (GOLD analysis project Ga0187880, IMG submission 132998) | Peatland microbial communities from SPRUCE experiment site at the Marcell Experimental Forest, Minnesota, USA - June2016WEW_19_40 | ecosystem: Environmental > Terrestrial > Soil > Wetlands...
CTCGCCCGGCAAGGATGGGACTTCGACATCCCGCCGCGCAATACGAAGCCGGCACGCCGCAGTCGCCACAGCCGCTGACCTCGGCCGGCGACCCGAGATCCTGAAACCCGCGCCAATCGGGCACTCTATCGAATTCTCGCTCAGAGCCCCATTTTGGTCAACTTCATCGTCAACATCCAATCGCCTGCGACTACAGCCACATTGACCGGAATCACGCCGGGGAATCTGCCCTCGGGCGCGGTGGGCGAGACTTTCGCAGTGACCCTCTATGGATCGAGATTCGTCGCCAGCGCTTCCGCTCTGCAGGCGACTTTTGTGGGCGTCGTTCCGTCCAACGGCGGCAACTTCCAAAAAGACCCCAACATCGTTGCCACCGTGAACAGCGCCACGAGTATTAGCTTGGCCATCACTGTGCCCGCGGCGAACACGGACTCACTCCTGCCCTTCACCACGGCCGGCTCCACGGTGACTCTCGGCGTCTGCAATCCCAACGGCGCCGCTGGAAATCCGCCGTGCGTCCTCCAGAGCCAGATTTCGTTCACCATCGACAACGGGCCGATCATTGCCGCTAATGGGGTAACCAGCGCTTCCACCTTCCTTGCCGCAAACCTGGCGCCGTACGACATCGTCAGCATCTTCGGAAGCAACTTCTGTGTTTCCGGCGGCACCGGTTGCACAGGCGTGCTGACCTCCCAGGTCGTCGGTGAAGTCTATCAGAACTTCGTCACTCCCGATGTGCCGAATTCCACCGGCGAACGCTTCCTCCAGGTCTTTTTCTGCAAGAGCAACGCCACGGCGGCAACCTTGATTCAGAGCACGAGTTGCTTTGCCGCCCCCCTGTTATTCGCCACCAACTCTCAGATCAATGCGATCGTTCCGGGCGAGGCGTTGAGCGGGACGTCGACAGTATGGGACGTTTACGTGAGATTCGGCCTCGCGGTTACCCCGACCACTACGTTGGGAAGCGCCGGCGTTAGCCCTGCGTATGCATACACCGCGGCCACCATCGACCCTGGCGTATTCATTGTCGATTCCAACAACTTCGGCGCAATCGTATCCAACAGCGGCCCGATGGCCGGTTATGTCACCAATTCAGCGACGCAGGCAGCCCGGCTACGGCAGTCGCCAGGAACCTCCGATGTTATTGACATCTATATGACCGGATTGGGCACGCCGGGCACGACACAGGCCTCCTGCATGACGGTGGCAAACTACGCCACTGCCGCCAGTCTGACAACGTCAAACGGGTTCTTAGATGGTGCGATCCTAGACCCGTCGAACTACACCTCCACTTCCATGACCGCTCCGTGCTTCGCCCCCTCCGGCACCACCCCTGCTCCGCCGGTTACGTTCACAGTCGGCGGTCAGAATGCAACTGCGCTTTACATCGGATGGGCGTCGGACTCGGTCGCCGGCCTCTATCAGATTGACCTGCAACTGCCGGCCATGAGCACCTCCCAGGCCTCGCAGCTCTCCGACGGCAACGCCAGTCCCACCTACGTCACTCCGACTGGCCCCGCGGTTCAGGTGCCGGTGGTAGTGACCAGCTCTCTCGGGGCATCGAGCCAGCTCATCTACATGTACGCGCAGCCGGCGATGACCCTGAGCAACTCTAACACTCCGGGCGATAGCGTTTCGCTAGCCGCCATGCTCAGCAGCGGTTACCCATACAACTTCGATACGGTAACCGCCGCCAATAACAGCGGGAGCGGACCCACATATACGCTGACTGCCGATTCCTTGGAAGGCAACTCCCCGACCACCACTTACTTCACTGTCGGCTCGACCACTGGCGCTGTCAATATCGTCAAGGCGATCCCGAGGGGCACATACACGGTCACGATCAAAGCGGCCGACACGGGCGGCACACTGCCTGACGAGTACATCACCCTGACCATCACTGTCGGAGCCTAGGTCCCGGCTAACCAATACCTGAAGCACTTTCGGCGGCGGGAGGAAACTCCCGCCGCCGTTTTTTCGTTCCGGTAGGACAGGCTTTAGCCTGTCGCCGGCTTGTCAGCCGACGCTGCCACCTTCGCCCATGAACCGAGCCTTGGGCGAAGCCACTGCCCCAAAACCGAAGTTCACTTCACTGCCTTCGTCAAATCCGCCGCCGTCCCTTGAATGGCCTCCCCCGCGTTTTCCAGCACCTTGCCGACGCGCTCAATCTGCTCCTGGGCCAGCTTCCATTCCTTCTGTTCGATGGCTTCCCGCACGCCAGGCAAAGTCTTCACGCCATAGCCGGTATAGAAACCCGGAGCATAGATCTGGTGCTCGAACCAGGGGCGGTTGGGCAGGCCGTCGCCCAGCAGGAAAACGCGCTCCAGGCGGGTGAGCCGCTGGTTGACGTCCTTCAGCTCCGCATGCACCAGCGCGCTGCCGCCGTTCTGGCCGGCCTGGGTCAGCGCGCGATCGTACAGCGCGGCGGTGCGCTCTAAGGCGGCCAGGCCGTTTTCGAGCGGGGCGAAGTTCAGAAACGGCGGTTCGGCTTCTTTGGCCGGCGGAACGGATTTGATGCGCGGGTCGGCGATGGCCTCGAAGGCGCCGTCTTCAATCAGCCGGTTGCGCTCGATCGCCTGGTCGCGTTTGTCCTTGGCCAGCTTTTCCACCTCGTCCACGTAGCGATGGATGGTGTCGGTGAAATCGTCGAAATCGAACGGCAGCAGCTCGGCATCGGCCAGCCGCAGCACGGCCGTGCCGACGGTCTGGGCCAGCGCCCGGCCGTACACGAAGTCGGTATCGGAGAAGTGCGTGAACCAGTAGAAATCGTCGTAAATGGAATGATAGATTCCGCCGCCATCTTCGCCGCCGAATCCGAGGTTCATCGAGGCGATGCCCAGGTGATCGAGAAAGGCCGTGTAGTCCGAGCCCGAGCCGAGCGCGCCGATTCGCAAATCGGGGCGGTTGCGGGCTTCGGCGCGGTCCGGCGGCGGGCCGAAGGTGGAGTTGCCGGCCAGGCGGCGAAGCTGCAAGCGCTTCCAGACCGAGAGATGGCTTTCGGGATCGTCGACATCGCGCGCCACGCCGTTGATGAACTTTTCGAGCGTATGCGAGCCTTCCACTTCGAGGAACCCGCGACCGTTGGTATCGGAATTGAGGTACACGGCGGCGTTGCGCTCCAGCTCGGCGGCATGCGTTTCGGCCCATTCCGTGGAACCGAGCAGGCCCGGCTCCTCCCCGTCCCACACGCAATACACAATGGTGCGCTTCGGTTTCCAGCCCTGCTTGAGCAAGAGCGACATGGCGCGCGCTTCTTCGAGCAGCGGACCGGTTCCGGAGAGCGGATCCTCGGCGCCGTTCACCCAGCCGTCGTGATGGTTGCCGCGGATGATCCACTCATCCGGGTAGACCGAGCCGGGGATGCGCACAATCACGTCGTAGAGCGGCTTCAGATCCCAGTTGAACGCGAGCTTGAGGTGCGCCTTGGCGGGGCCGGGCCCCAGCCGGTAGGTGATGGGCAGGGCGCCGCGCCACGCCTGCGGAGCGGTGGGGCCTTCCATCGCGGCCAGCAGCGGTTCGGCGTCGGCATAGGAAATCGGCATCACCGGAATCTTGGTGATGGTGGTCGCCTGGCCGATGGGCAGCCGCTTGGCGTCCTTGGTGGCGCCGATGCCGGGAGTGAGCGGGTCGCCGGGATAAACCGGCATGTCCATCACGCTGCCGCGTTGCACGCCGTCCTTGGGACGATACGGCCCATTGGGAAAGACTTGGCCGGGATTGTAGCCATCGTCGCGCGGGTCGGAAAAAATCAGGCATCCTACGGCGCCGTGCTCGGCGGCCACTTTGGGCTTGATGCCGCGCCAGGAGCCGCCGTAGCGGGCCATCACGATCGCGCCCTTTACCGAAACGCCGGCGCGTTCCAGCACTTCGTAATCGTCGGGCACGCCGTAGTTGACGTACACCAGCGGCGCGGTGACGTCGCCATCGGTGGAATAGGCGTTGTAGGTGGGAAGCTGCTCGTCGTGCTGGCCGGAGGTGGGATCTTCGGGCACGGTGGGCTCCTCGAGTTTGGCCGTGAAATGCGTGGGCGCTACCAGCTCGAGCTGCCGCTCTTTGGGCGTGGGGAACAACACGTCGAAGCTTTCGATGTGCGCGTCCAGCCCCCATTCCTGGAACCGCGCCAGCAGCCACTCGGCGTTGGCCTTATCGTAGGGCGAGCCGACATGGTGCGGGTGCGCCGAAAGATGCTGCATGTAGGCGCGCAGATTGGCCGGGTCGGGAATGGCGCGGAACTTCGCCTCCCAGTCACGCTCCGCCGCGGAGGTTTCGCCCGCGAACCCGCGTATCGCCGGCAAGTCGGCCGGGACAGCCAGAGTGACGTTCAGGGAAAGAAGCAGTAGCACCGCCGTTGGATTTTTCATGGATGGATGTCATTGTAGGACAACGGGGACTGCTGACGCCACTGGCGTGGCGCCGCCGAGCTATCCCGCGCTGCCGGAGTAGCGGCGCACCAGAAGGGCAATCGGAGTTCCCACGCAGCATCACGGCCGCGAAATGCCGAGCCGTTCGGCCGCTCGCTTGGCGGCGTCGAGGCGGGCGGCGGTAATTCTGCCGGCGCTCTGGCGTGCCGAGGCGAGGATGGACGCGGGCGCGGTGGCGGGAGTGCCGCCGGCAAACGGAGGCTCCGGCGCGTATTGAATCTCGAGCTGAATGCGCCGCGCGACATCCTCGCCGCTAAGCAGAGCGGCGAGATGCAGGCTGCCGTCGATGCCCGCGCTGACGCCCGCGGTCGAGATCAGATTGCCGTCGATGACTACCCGCGCATCCTCCGCCACCGCGCCGAAATAGGGCAAAAGGTGAAACGAGTTCCAGTGGGTGGTGGCGCGCCGGCCGCGCAGCAACCCCGCCGCGCCCAGCGTCAGCGCCCCGGTGCAGACCGACAGAATGTAACGGGTCTTGGACGCCCGGGCGCGGAGCCAGGCGAGAAGCCGTTCGTCGTCCATCAACGGCAACTGGCCGCGCCCGCCCGGCGCCACCAGCACGTCGAGCGGCGGCGCGGTGTCGAGCGTGGCGTTGGGAGTGAGGATCAGCCCCATGCCATCCGCGATGGGCGTCAGTTGCTTCCAAATCACGTGAATTTTTGCTTCCGGAAGACGCCCCAGGACTTCAAAAGGCCCGGTGAAGTCCATCTGATCCATGTCCGGAAAAATCAACGCGCCAATCTGCATACCCTATTGTCTAACGCGGGCGGGGAGGAAGAGGGGAAAAAGGATTAGCCACGGATGAACACAGATGAACACCGATAAAAACCAATTGCATAAACTCGGGTTTCTTATCCGTGTTCATCTGTGTTTATCCGTGGCTCAAATCTTGTTTTGTGCTTCCGCCACATCCGCCCCGCTGCGTGTGGTAAAAACGAAGGACTCCAGGGAATCGATTGAAGACCACTGGAAGTTCGGCTCAACCCGCTCGTCCCACGCACACGCGGTACAAGGTTCTTGGCCTGGCGATTCTGCTTGCCGCCATCACGTATCTCGACCGCGTCTCGATCGCGGTGACGGCGCCCTTCATCATGCGCGATCTCCATCTCACCAAAGTGCGGATGAGCTTCGTGTTCAGCGCCTTCAGCCTGGCCTACGCGATTTTCGAAATCCCCAGCGGCTGGTTGGGAGACCGTATCGGCGCCCGCCGCGTGCTCACTCGCATCGTGGCGTGGTGGTCTTCCTTTACCATTCTGACCGGCGGCGCCTTCAACTTTCCGTCGCTCTTGGCGATCCGCTTTCTGTTCGGCGCTGGAGAGGCGGGCGCATGGCCCAACGTCGCTCGCGCATTCTCGCGCTGGTTTCCCTCGAGCGAACGCGGCACGACGCAGGGAATCTTTTTCATGGGCGCCCACCTCGCCGGAGGAGTCACGCCCCTTCTCGTCACCGTGCTGCTCCGCCGGTTCGAATGGAGGGTCCTGTTTGGAATGTTCGGCTCGGTGGGATTCCTGTGGGCCATCGCGTGGCGCCGCTGGTTTCGGGACACTCCGTTTGAACACCCTTCGGTGAATGCGGCAGAGCGCGCTTATATCGAAAGCGGGCAGATCTTGGCGTCCCCCGGCCGGGCGGAAACAATGCCATGGAGGATTTTGCTCGCGAACCCCACCGTCGTGGCGCTCTGCCTGATGTACTTTACGCAGACCTACGGATTCAACTTCTACGTGACATGGCTGCCGTCTTACCTGTCCTCGGCGCGAGGCTTTTCCGCGCTGACGCTTGCCATTGTTTCCGGCCTCCCGCTGGGATTGAGCGTGGTGGCGGATTTGGCCGGCGGCATCGCCACCGATCGTCTTTCGCGCCGCTTCGGCCCTCGCATCGGTAGAGCCGGCGTGGGAGGAGCGTCGCTTGCCGCCGCTGGCATTTTCATGCTGGCAGGCGCTTTCGTTAGCGATCCGGCGCCGGCGGCCGTGCTGATCTCGCTGGCCGGAGCCTCGTCCAATTTCTTACTGGGCGCCGCGTGGGGCACCTGTATCGACGTCGGCGGCAACCACTCCGGCGTACTGAGCGCCGCCATGAACAGCTCGGGTCAGGTCGGCGGCATTCTGAGCCCCATCCTGGTGGGGTATGTCGCTGAGCATTTCTCTAATTGGAGCGCTCCCTTGTATCTCACCGGCGGGTTATATCTGCTGGGGGCCCTATGTTGGCTGTGGGTGGAACCCAGCCGCCTGCTGGTCAGCGATTGACAATTCGGCCGAACAAAGCCAATATAGGCAGCGGTGCTTGAGCCGCCGTATCTTTTTGTCTATGGCACGCTCCGCGCTAGCGCTGGCACGGAGTGGTCTAGATTCCTCACCGCCGCATCGCGCTTCGTGGGTTCGGGGCGCACTCGTGGCGAGTTATTCCACTTGGATGGCTATCCGGGGACGACAGTGCGCGCTGGCGACGATGCATGGGTCAGCGGGGAGGTGTATCTCCTGAACGATCCAGTCTCAGCTTTGTCCAGGCTGAATGAGTATGAAGGCTGCAGCCCAAGCGACCCGCCGCCGCATGAGTTTGAACGCCAGGTAGTGACGGTCCTGTTGGACGCGGGCGGGACGGTCCAGGCCTGGGCGTACATTTACTCTTTGGAGACCGCGGGGAAAGCACGCATAGTGCCTGGAGATTACCTTCGGCCGGGATCCGCGGCTCCTGTCTGGCGCGCCGAAACTCCGAACTCATGATGTCGCCCGGCTGTTTCCAGGTATTGAGGAAAATTGGCTGACCCGAGTAGCGCCGCAGCCGCAAGAAATATGCCGCAGGAAATCCTAGACGTAGAAAAGCCGAGAGGGCTCTCGGCTCTGCAGGCTGGACAGCTCGCGCCACGGGATCGGCTGTCACTGGGAGCGGGCCTGACAGACCACGAAAAACGATGGTCTGTCCCACCCCGGATCAGCGGAACTTGGCTCAGCCCAAACGCAACGACATCGGGAGTTCGGAGACTAGACTGACTCGTCTCCGTGCTCGGCACCGCTGCGGCTCGACTCTGGCGCGGGCCGGAAAGCTCGCGCCAACCCGCTACATGAGATAATCGAAAAGGAGACGCCACACTCCATGACCACAGACGAACGCCTCGCCAAGCTCGCCGAACGCCACGAAGCCCTAACCCAAACAGTCGAACTCCTCGCCGCCGAGAACCGCCAGGCCACCGCCGACAACCGCCAGCGCGACCGCCGCATGGGCGAAATCATGGAAGCCATCGCCAGCCTCGCCCACGTCGCGCAAATCCGCGAGCAACGCATCGAGCGCCTCGAAGACAACCCATAGACCGTTTGCTCCACCCCACCGTCCGTGGTAGACAGGAATTCTGAAACTCAAAGCTCTCTCGATCCTGGTTCCGCTCGCCGCTGTAGCGGTGTGGATGCACTCTCACCCCGCCGACCCCTTGCCAGGTTTCCCTAGCGTCTTTCTTTGGGCATGGGAAGAGCCGGAGAACCTGCAGTTCCTCGATCCTCACTCTACCGGGATCGCCTTTCTCGCGCGCACCGTGATCCTTCATGACGGTTCGGTCACCGTCCGGCCGCGGCTCGAACCCATGCGTTATCCGACCGGCGCGGTGCTCATGGCCGTGGTCCGCGTGGAGGCCGGCCGCGCCGAGCTGCCATCCACCGAATCCACCGCCGCCGCCGTTGCGGATGCCGCGGCCATCTTCAATCGCCAGCTCCCGCTGGCCCTTCTGAAGCAAGCTGCCGCGAGTCCGCAGCTTCCGCCGAACGTGCGCGGCGAGCTTGCCACGGTGGTCTACGTGCGATCGGCCATGATGCAGCCGCAGCCCCGCTTCGAAGATATCTACAGAATCCTGAAATCGCCGGGCATGCGGGAACACGTGAACTCCGGTTTCCAGCGTTCCGAGGGGATGGCGCAGATCGACGATTACCGCGACAACTGGTGGTGCGCCATCAAAGAGCAGAGCCCCGCCGCGCCGGCGGACGGAGACGAACCTCCGACGATGCTGAAGGAAGTTTATCGCGGCTCCGCTCCCGAGGCCACGTTCCTTTCGCCGGCCGAACGCGAGCAAGCGCGCCAAGAGGCGACCGGGCTCAGCGCCGTGCCTACCGGCCCCAATTGGCTGGCCGCGCAGGCTGCCCAATGGGCGGAAAAGGCGCCCAGCGATCCGCGCGTTCCCGAAGCGCTGCACCTGGCCGTTCGCGCCACCCGCTTCGGCTGTACCGACAAGAACACCGGCGAGTTTTCCAAGCGCGCCTTCGATCTTTTGCGCCAGCGCTATCCCAAGAGCCCATGGACGGCGCAGACCAGACTGCAGGGGATCGATAATGCGCCCAGGGTACTCCCGATCTCGCCGGCCATTTGCCAGGAAGCGACGAGAATAAGCTGACCCTGGTGGGACAGACGATCGTTTCTTGTCGTCTGTCGAGGGGCTGGCCTGGCGAGGGCCCGACAGACTGCCAAAAACGATGGTCTGTCCCACCCACTTGCGGGCTAGAATCCCCGCCGCATCGCGCCTGCCGTCAGGCGGCCGGGCATATCGGCCAGAACATAGCTCATCACCGCCAGCGACGCCATGTTCTTGCGGAAGTCGTTCAGGTCGACTTTATCGAGCGTATCCGTCACCGTGTGATGCCAGTCGAAGTAATGGGTGCCGACGGTGCGTTCCGCCAGGCCGGGCACGCCGTCGCGCATGGTCGGGCCGATATCTTCGCCACCGCCGCCGCCGGTGATTTCGCCGGCGCCAATTCGCTCCAGCAGTTTGCCGACCTGGCGCAGCAGGGCCATGGAGGCTTCGTCCACGCTGGCGCCATAGCCGCGCGGAGCTTCGGCGCCGCCATCCATTTCAATCGCCGCCACTTGGTCCTTAATTTTGTCGCCGATCCACTCGCGGTAGGATTCGCCGCCGCGGCCGCCGTTCTCTTCGTTCACCCAGAAAGCCACCCGCAAGGTGCGTTTCGGCTGCAGGCCCAGTTTCTTGATCAGCGCCACGGCCTCGAGGCAAGCCATGATGGAAGCGCCATCGTCCTGCGCCCCCTGGCCCACGTCCCAGGAATCGATGTGGCCGCCGATGACGACCACCTGCTCGGGATGTTCGCTGCCGGGGATTTCGCCCACCACGTTGCCCGAATCCGCGTCCGCCTCCTGGTGCGCGCTCATTTCCAGATGCGCCTTCAGCGGCGCGCCTTCGCTATAGAACCGCGCCATCATCATGGCGTCTTCGGGCGATACCGCGGCCGCGGCGATCTTGGGCTGCGCCGGGTCGTATTCGAGCGACCCGGTATGCGGAATCTGCATGGCCAGAGGCGTGATGGAGCGCACCAGCACGGCCACCGCTCCCAGCGCCGCCGCCCGCGAAGCGCCCGACCGCCGGTAGATCACGGTTGGCCCGTAGCCGCGGTACACCTCGTTGTAGAGCACGATCTTGCCCCGCACTTTTTCGCGGCCCAGCTTTTCCAGTTCCACGAAATCGGTCACCGCGACCACGTCGGCCGTGATGCCGCCCGGCGGCGTGCCCACGCTCATTCCCAACCCGAGCATGTGCAGCGGCCTTTCCACCGGCGCCAGCAGCCTTGCCGATTCGGCCCCCCGCACCCAATGCGGCACCTTGGTGGGAATGATCCGCACGTTGCTCAAACCGGCGGCCTTCATTTCGTCCGCTCCCCAACGAATGGCGCGCTCGAGCGAAGCCGAACCGCTCAAACGGTTGCCGATCCGGTAGCAGAGAAATGCGAGCCGGTTGTAGCCCTCGCTGTCGGCAAGCGCGGCGTCGATCAGTTTATCCGCCGTGTGCCGGTACTGCTCCGTCAAATCCTGCCCGAACGAGAACGGGGATGCGGCCAGAGTGAGAGCGGCCAAAGCGAGGGCGCAGCGCGTCATAGAAAACACTATCGCACAAGCGGGATATAAGCCGAGACGCGCGCGCGGTAAGCGGCGAATCCCTCCGGGAAGCGCGCCGCCAGCAACCGCTCCTCGGCGTGGACGCGAATCTCGGTGCCCGCCACAAATAGGGCCACTGAAACCAGGACCCACGGCCAGCGCGTGAACAGCAGCAGCGTGGCCGCAAGCATCGCTAACAGCGAAGCATAAATAGGATGCCGCACCACGCCGTAAGCTCCCGCGCACACCAGCTCATGGTCTTCCCACACCCCGGCGGTAATGCGGAACTGCCGCCCGAGATTCGCCACCGCGCTCCACGCCAGCGCCACCGCCACCGGCCCAGGCAACATCGCGCAGATCAATCGCGCCATTCCTGGGCCTTTCCCTGCCGGCGGCCGAAAGTAGAACGCAACAAAGAAAGCCGCACACTCCAATAACAGCCCGATCCGCGTAGGCCAAACCGCCGTGACTGAGGCGCGCTTCTGCCAATGCGGCGCGCGGAAGAGGAACGGGTACCACCACAAAACCCAACAGGCGAGAACTTCCAGTGTGGCGGCCGCGCGCATAGGGTCGAATATAGCAGAAGCCGCGCCCAACCGTGCCCAAGCTGGCGACGACTGGCTCCGGGCGGTTTGCCTTGCGGATGGTCTTTTGATAACGTTTGCCACTATGCGACCATTTCGCGTTCTTTCCTTTGCCGCGGCGGCCGTGGCTGCGTTTCTGTGCTGGCGCGCGGCCCTTTTGGGCCAGACACAGCCGCCAGGCCAAACCAAACCCGCCGCGCACGAACGCTTCCACCTGATGGAGGCCACCATCCCGCAAATGCGCGCGGCCATGGAGCAGAAGCGCATCACCTCGCGCGAACTGGCGATGCTGTATCTCGCGCGCATCGGCATGTATGAGGACAAGCTGCACTGCATCGTCACGGTGAATCCTCACGTGCTCGATGAAGCCGACGAGCGCGACCGCGAACGGGCCGAAGGGCGCATTCGCGGTCCGCTGCACGGCATCCCGATCGCTCTCAAGGACAATATTCTGACGCATGACATTGTCACCACCGGGGGCGCGCTCGCCTTCGATGGCTACCTGCCGCC
>Ga0187880_1003799_pt1 | contig 11376 bp, 10 predicted proteins | sample June2016WEW_19_4_FD_132998 | JGI IMG/M metagenome (GOLD analysis project Ga0187880, IMG submission 132998) | Peatland microbial communities from SPRUCE experiment site at the Marcell Experimental Forest, Minnesota, USA - June2016WEW_19_40 | ecosystem: Environmental > Terrestrial > Soil >...
AACATAACCTGTATTAGAGAGAATGTAATTGCCCCTATTCTCAGTCATGCTATGCTGCCACGTATAGGCCCCCGAGAGAAAAAGGTTGTGGCCGACGGCGTGTCGCACATTGATTTCAAGCGCGTCCCAATCGGCATTTAGATTATTCTGAATATATGTTATCTGTCCGTAACCCTGAAAAGGAGCGAACGCGTAGCGGGACACCGTCCCCGTGTTAATAATAGGAGGGAAGTCGTAACCACCTTCAGGGTACGGCTGGTTCAGATCAGTGTCCTGGTTAAGATGCTCGGCAGCATTGCCCGCTCCCGCGATCGAAACGAGCCACCCCCCCCGAAGCTCGCGCTCTAAGGCCATGCTAAAGGTAGTTACCCTGGTCTCGGGTAAGTGCATATCATTGACTACCATTGAGGGGACTGTGGTGGGTGCCACCGCGGCCCCGATAGGATTGGGAAAGCTGGGAGTAATCAGTGTAATGGGCACGGTGACAGGGTAATTGTCCGCGCATTGATACTGACAGGATGCGTAAAAGTTGTTCACGTGAGTAACTCCGATACCGCCGCGGAGGCTCGTTTTCCCGTCACCGAAGATATCGTAGGCGAAGCCGAACGTGGGATTCCAATAGTTCTGATTCGAGCTGCTGAAGTTCGGAGGTATACCCGGCGTTATTCCGTTGAAAACGATTCCGTTAAGCGGATCGTAATTGGGTGTCGCGGTTATGCTCCCATCGAGGTTAACTATGGGCGCCTTGGCCGGATCAAAGCGAGAAGGTACGAACATGGAAAGACCGGTTTGGAAGTTCGGCAAAGGTTCAAACGAGTATCGCAAACCAATAGTTAATGTCAGGCGGCGATTAACCTTCCACCGATCTTGAAAATACGGAGAAATAATCGGGTAGTGTTCGTAAGGGCGAAGCTGATTACTTTGCTGGGTAAAGGTGGCTGCATCCCCAAGTAAGTAGTCGGCCATCGGGTTACCTGTAAATAGACCGCTATAGGACCAGTCCCCGGCCGTCGGTGCATAGGTAGTTTGCCGCTTTGTGCCCCGGACATACTGCATCCCAGCTTGCAGGTAGTGGTTCCCTCGCAGCCAACTCCAGTCGTCCGAGAGACTATCCTCTAAGTCGGAGGCATGCGGTATGGGCAGAATATAATTGACACCCAGAGAAGGCCAGCCGCCAGAGAAATCGACCTCCGGAAGCCGGTCTGAGTTTACTCCATTAAAGGGGAGATTCTCACTGAAGTTGGGGACTTGGCTCCGGTACGCGAGGCCCGATAAGTTCAGATTTACAACATAGTTGTTCATGCTGACGCTGGTGGTGTTGACCATGCTGGGCGAAAGGATCTGGGTGAGCCGGATCTGAGCCAATTGTTCGGGTGCTGTAACAACCATGCGGGTTGTGCTGAAGGGTGGACTGATAGCTGGAAAATATAGCTGAGTGGCGTTGTTGTTCGTTTGGTGCGAGTCCAGATACTCTGCCATCAGCCGTAGCCTCGAACTGAAATTGTGGTCCACTTTAATTTCGTCATCTCGTGTATTGTTGATCGTGGGAGTTACGTTTATGTAATTCAAAAATCCGCCAGCCGGATTGTTGGGCAGGGGGGCAAGCGCATTCAACAGCGCAAGCGAGTCTGGGTTGAGCCTACCCTGAGGTATTTGATAAACGCCGGGAGAGACCTGTGGGAAGGGCTGACCTGTCAGAGGGTCCGTAATTGGGGTCGTGAACGTCCCGCTCCGCTGGTCCGCGGTCGCATCTGCTCCGGTCACAACATTGCCGATATGTTGGACCTGCCATTGCTGGCTCCAGAAGAAAAAAGTCTTCTGCCTGTTGGTGTTGTAGTGCCCCGGAATCATGAGCGGGCCGCCGATGGTATATCCGAAAATATTCTGCTTGAGGGCGGGCACCGTTGGGCTGAAAAAGTTGCGCGCGTCCAGCGCATCATTGCGAAGATACTCGTACGCACTCCCGTGGAAGGTGCTCGTCCCCGCCTTGGTTTCAACAAGCATCACATTCGAGCCATTCAGGCTGTACTGGGCGCCATAGTTGTTCTGAAGAAGTCTGACTTCCTCGATAGTGTCTGGGTTAGGAGTAATCGTGGTCGAGGTCATGTCCCCAGTGTTCTCATTCCAGATACCGTCAAGATAATACATAGTCCCCGATGCCCCCATCCCGTTTACTGAGGCAGTGTTACTGGTGAGGAATCCACCCGAGGTGAGACCCGTGTCTGGGGTCAAATTAGTAACGCCAGGCATCAAGAAGGCCAGGGCCTCGTAGTTGCGTCCGTTCAAAGGAAGCATAACCGCTTGCCTTCCACTCACCTGACTGGAGACTTCAGGTGTACTTATCTCAACCCGGGCAGCACTCGCCTCGACGCTGATTGTCGTCGCGACCGCACCGAGCTTCAGGACGACGTTGATCGTAGCTACTTGAGCGGGACTGACGAGAATACCCGTTTCCTTGTAAGTTTGGAACCCCTGTTTCGTGACTGTGACATCGTAGGGTCCGGGCGCCAACCCAGGTACTACGAAGCCTCCACTGTCGTTACTTGTAGTGTGCGTTTCCAGTCGTGTCGCCTCACTGAGGACGGTAATCGCAGCCTGGGGCACCACAGCACCAGTCGAATCGGATACGGTGCCGCTGATCGTTCCGGTTGTTGACATTTGCCCCCAGCCCTGAGCACTCACAAACATCAAGCAAAAGGCAGGGTACATGGACAATGAGAAGAGACGAGCGGTCCGCGCTTTGTAGGCCATTTCTTGTTCCCTCCACTAAGATGAAACAACACTTCAAGAACTTCTAACCGTTTAACAAACGCGCAACTGTTTGTCAAGCATTTTTTTATGTAGCGCGCAGGCCGTAAAGGAAAGAGAAGCCTGATGCAAAGACTTTCTGACTTGCGCCTATGTCTTTACAATGCAAACGCGATTGCGAGGGCGGGCTTAAGCGACTGCATTTATTATCAGGTAGTTGGCCGTTGAAACCGTGGCGGGTACCGACGAGGGCAGCTCATTAGTGTCTGCAATGCAAACCGATTAATGGTAACATGATACCTGCGTACAGCCTGGAAGCCCCGACGTGGAGGCGGTAACATGAAGCGACACCCCTACCTGATCAAATCGGTGGCGCACGCCGCCGAGTTGATCTCCGCATTTGAGTCGCACGGCGAAATCCTCAGCGAGCATGAATTGCTCAGGCGTACCGGTCTAAGCCGAGGCGTCGTGCATCGAGTCCTTTATACTCTTGAGAAAGCGAGAATCGTTGAAAAACCCGGAGCTCGCGAGTACCGGCTCCTGATCCAGCTACCCCGCCGGATCAAGTGGAAAATAGGGTATGGGGCGCCGGGAATTGAGAGCACGTTCGTTCGTGAAGTCACGCAAAGCTCGCAAGTCGCAGTCGAAAGGTCCGGCGAATTCGAGTTGTTGGTTCTTGAGCATCGCAATAAGCCGTCGGTCATGCTGCATGTGGGGGCAACCTAATTATGAGCGAATTGTTCGAGGAAGACGCGTAACACTTTTTTGTTCTGAGTGATGGTGATCACTCCGTTTCTCTGTAACCAAGTTTCCACAGCTCGACGCCGTGCTGTGTCGGCTTGGCGTTGAGTGTGAACAGCCAAGAGCCGGATGAGCGTCATGGTTAGTTCGTTGATCCAATCGAAGGCCTCCCTTCGCCTCCGAAGAGTATAGGCCTTCAGGGCTGGCTTGGCATCCTGAAACACCTCGCAGGCGTCTTGCCCGTGCAGACAGCCGCGGGAGCGATGGTTCAGGTCGTGCGCCAATATCTCCGCCCACACTTGCACTTGGGACTCCGGGAGTGGGTTGCTAGCCAGGATTTTCTCCACGAGCGGAGTTTTCGGTTCCCGCACCGCGCATTCCATCCCGCCGTTGTAAGGTGGATAATGAGGTGGCGAGTTCAGGGGAATGACCGGGTAACGGCTCAGCAGCTCATCGACGGCCTGATGATTGAGATGGGAACCGTTGTCGCGTTGGAGCACGAGCGGGGGGCCATGCCGCAAGAACAGTTGGTCCACGCGAAGGGCCACGGTTTCTCCCAAGGCCCGATCTCCCACTAGGGGCGTGAACTTATACCGGGAGGCGAGGTCTTGCACTTGATGCAGGTGCAGTTGGTGGGTGGGGAGTCTGACCAACTCCGCGTCATCCCGACACAAGGCGGGGGGTCATGTCCGCGCAAAAGCCGGAATCCCGCCGTCCAGCGCGGACCTAAGCCTTTGGGCCCGCGACTCTTGGGGATGGATTGGGATGACTTGGTTTGTAAGGCGAAGCCCCGCGGGCTCGAACCTGCAAGTCTGATGCTAAGGTGGGCCGGCTTCGCCACGCCGGATTCTTGTGCGAATCAGGAGATAGTAGACAACCGCGCCGGCGGCAAAGGCTCCCACCAGCACCCGCGAGGGCAACCGTCCGACCGCCGGGTCGGCCACCGGCACGGTTAGCGCTGCAGTCAGGCACACCGCCCAGACCAGTGAAACCGGGCCCACCAAAGAGCGCCAGCGTCCCAGGTTGAAGCCGGACCCCTTGGGTATGTCGGACATGCCTCGCATAGCGGCTATGATAATGCCGGCGTAACTGATGTAATCCGCGACCGCGGAGATGGAGGTCATGATCTCCAGCCTTTCGAGACCCAGGACCACCACGCAGGAGATGAACCAGACGAGGACGATGGCGTTGGTCGGTATAGCGCGCCTGGGATGGACCCGTTTGAGCCAGGACGAAGCGGGCAGCATGTTGTCGCGGGCCATCGAGAAGAGCAGCCGCGTTGCCATGGCGAGGCCGGCGAGAGCGCAGGCAAACATGGAGACAAACACCACCAGCATGACCACTCTCGTGATGCCCGGTCCCAAGCTGGCGAACAGAATATCGGAGAGCGGGGTGGAGCTGGCTTGGATGGCCCTCAGGTTTGACATCGCCAAGAAGAAGCCTGCCAGCATTAACAGACCGCCTAAACTGGAAATTACGAGCGACCAGACAACCGCCTTCGGAACCACCGTGGCGGGGCGATGCGTCTCCTCGGCCAGGTTTGCAGCGCCCTCAAACCCGGTCAGACACCACGCGCCCATGAGCAACGACGCCGTAAACCCTTGCAGTCCCCCGGGCAAACCACTGGGATAGGCCGTTGTGTCCAGAAACAGCCTGACAGGCGCGGGGTGATGGCGGCCGAACATCAACACCAGCACGAGCGCCACGGCGACCGAGCCGGCAATCTCCGTGATCACCCCGACGTCATTAACGAAGGCGGCCAAGCGAATGCCGAAGATGTGAATCAACGCGGCGAGCGTAACCAGCCCCAGCGTGATCCACTTCGGGGAAACCGGCAACCCTGTCCCGGACCCGATAAGCGCTTCGGCGTACTGGCCCATCGTACTGCAGATGCCTGGGAACCCGGTCATGAGCGCCACCAGCACCGACCATCCTATAAAGAAGCCAAAGTGGGGACTGATGAGGCGGGATGTCCACTGGTAGCCGCAGCCTGACAACGGATAATGCGCTGACAGCTCCGCCAGCACCAGCGCCACCAGCAACTGTCCCGCCGCCACTAATATCCAGGACCACACCGTGGCGGGTCCGAACTGCCGGGTTGCGAACCCAAAGCCCGCAAAAATCCCGGTGGTCATTGAGATCAGCGAGAAGGAGAGGGCAAAACTCGAGAAACCGTGGAGGCTGCGCTTGAGTTGCTGGCGGTACCCAAAACGCGACACGTCCTCCGAGTCGTGAGAAGCGACGTTACCAGGCGCGGTGTTCATGACAGTGTCGGGGTCTCCCCGGTTGGGCTATAGGGTTTTGGCAACCTTCTCAAGAATCGACAGAGCCTCATCCAGAACCCCTTCCGTATGCCGGGCGGAGACCGTGAAGTCAGTATGGAAGTAAAGCCCTTCCTCAATACACCGGACGAAGAAGCGGCTCGTCATTTTGCGGTCCAGTTTCGGGAATTGTCGGTAGTCCGTTATGGGTTCCGTCACCCCAAAATAGATGCAGAAGGTCGGCCCCAGCCATTGCACCCTGGCCGGAATGCCTGCCCGGCTCAGGAGATCGCGCAAAGCCAGGAAGAATTTCTCCGCCCGGCCCAACCATTCCGGGAAGAAGCCGGGTTCTTCCATGATGCCCATGGCGGCCAGCCCGGCCGCGCAGCCGAGAAGATTGCCGGAAAAGGTGCCGCCGGCAATGACCGGGTCGCCCGGATCCATGATCTTCTGGAGGATGGCTCTCTTGCCGGCCACGGCCGCCAGCGGGAAACCATTGGTCAACGCCTTACCCAGTGAGCAGAGGTCGGGGGTAACCCCGTAGTAGCCCTGGGCGCAGGTGATGCCGGTGCGGAATCCCGACAGGATCTCATCGAAAATGAGCAGGATGCCGTGCCGATTGCAGATCCCCCTGATGGCCGCCAGGTACTCCGTGCTCGTGGTGACGCACCCATTGTTGTAATCGATGGGGTTCATGATGATGGCGGCGATCTCGTGCCCTTTCTCCTTGGCGAGGTCGGCAAACACCCCGGCATTGTTCCAGGGAACCGCATACATCGTGTCGCGGATGGCTTGAGGAATGCCCGCGGTCAGCGCGCCGATTCGCGAAGGCCGGTCGCCGGCGTTCTCGGGGTCGATCTTGTGAGCGTAGTTATTGGAGAGCACGTAGTCGTGCACGCCGTGAAAGTGGCCGTCGATCCTGACGATCTTGTCCCGTCCCGTGTAGCCCCGTGCCAGCCGCAGGCACAGGAGGGTGGCCTCGGTGCCGGAGTTGGTATAACGCACCTGCTCGGCGCAGGGAACGTGCTCCACAATCTTCGCTGCCAGGCTCGCGGTCAGGTAGCTATCGTGCTGGGCGAACAGGCCGCTCTCCAGGGCTTCGCGGATCGCCCCCACAACTTCCGGACGGTTATGGCCCAACACGCAAGCGCCGTGGCCCATGAAGAAGTCGATGATGCGACGTCCATTGACCTCGAAGATGTAGGGCCCTTCGGCGTGATCCACATACAGAGGGGAGCCCGTAAAAGGGTTGAGCCGGAAACTGGACGAAACCCCGCCCACCAAGTACTGCGCCGCGAAGGCGCGTAGATCCGGAATCTGCCGCCGCGCCGCCCCTCGCGGAGTGCTGGTCTTCTCCCTCTTCCCTTGAACTTCGTTTATACGTTCCATAGGTAACGCTCCTTTTCGTTGTAACCAAGTTTCCACAGCAAGACGCCGTGCTGTTTCGGCTTGGCGTTGAGTGTGAACCGCCAAGACCTGGATGAGCGTCATGTTCCCTAAGACCCGGCGCTCCGCGCTTTGTAGGCCATTTCTTGTTCCCTCCACTAAGATGAAACAACATTTCAAAAAGGTCTAACCGTTTAACAGACGCGCAACTGTTTGTCAAGCATTTTCTTTATTTTGTTTATTTATGTCAAGCCCAATTAGAAATGTGCGCATCCTTATCCGATTAGAAGTATCCCCTTTTTGTTTTTTGTCTTTCTCGTACTTTGTCTCTTGTTGTTCTTCTCTCTTGAGTTTTTGTCGTAGTTGAATCAGGTCGTTGGCCTCGGCCGGAGCGCAGCCCTGCGGAGCCCGAAGGGCGGAGCGCTTAAGGCGAAGCGGAGGCCGAGGCCAACGACGGCGCGCCAGCGGGCCGGGCCAGGGGCAAGCTTCCCAAATTGCCTTCCCGGTAACCGCCCCGCCAGGGATGGTCGGGCCCCGGCCTCCACTTCCTCTCGGTCGTCCCTGGCAGTCGGGTTGCCGGCAAGCGAATTGGCCGGGGTGATAAGGAGAGGGTTGGAAGAGTTGCTGGCAGTAGCGGCAGCGACGATCACTCATCTGGCGGCTCCGGAAGTCAGTGGAATCCGCTCATTGTACGCTAAAATCGGGCGCCATCCGGAGGCGCCGCGAAACCAAAATGCGATATAGAAACTGCTGTAGAGGATTTCTTACCGCGTCCCGTCGATTGGGGCGGTTACCCGTCCCGGTGATCCCGGTGATTTTGAGCACCTTTTATCCCGGTGCCGACAAGGAACCTCCTAATCCGCTAGAAGTGGGGCCTTTTAGTTTGCTACGGTAAGATCTAAACGTTCTTCGAAGGGAGAGCCCCATTTGTGATATCATTTTAGCAGGTGAGAGAACTGAGTTTCAGTGTTGAGGGCACCGCCATGTACACAATACGTGATGTTGCCAGGCTCGCAAAGGTCTCCACGGCCACCGTATCATTCGTGAGCAATGGGAAGGAGCGGGTCAGTGAACCGCTAAAACGGCGCGTAATGGATGCCATGGAAGCGCTGGATTACCATCCCAACCAGGTGGCGCGCAGCTTAAAAGCCTCCCGAACGCACACCATAGGTATGGTCATTCCCCAAATTACCAATCCGTTCTTCGCCGAAATAATGAGGGGGGTGGAAGATGAAGCGAGCAAGTGCGGTTATTCTGTGATTTTCTGCAACTCGAATGAGGATCCGGAGTTAGAAAGGCAACGTCTGAATACCTTGTTCGCGCGGCGCGTGGACGGCGTGCTGCTCTCATCCGGCAATGCGCCCCCCCTAGAAGGCCACCTGGTGAAGCGGCGCTTTCCGTTGGTTTTCATTGACCGGACTCCTCCGGGCTTTTCGGGCACCGCAGTGATCAGTGATAATTTGGGAGCTTCCCGAGAAGCCACCCGCTACCTCATAAACCTTGGTCATACTCGTATTGCAATTATCACCGGCCCGCTGGACCTGCCGATCTGTACGGAACGCTTAGAGGGCTTTCGTCGGGCCTTGCAGGAAGCCGGCCTCCCTCTTCCTGACGAGTACCTCAAGTGCGGCGACTTTAGATCGGAGAGCGGCTATCGCAACGGTTGCGAACTCATGAGGGTTCCGAACCCACCGACGGCGGTCTTTTGTTGCAACAACACTATGACGCTCGGTCTGATGCGTGCGCTTGGTGAACTCAACATCCCCTGTCCGGAGCGCGTGAGCGTGCTGGGGTTTGACGATTTCGAATGGGTGGCAAGTTTCCGTCCCCAACTCACCGCCGTCGCACAGCCAACCTACGAGATGGGTAAACTGGCAACGGAGATGCTCGTCCGAAAAATGCAGCAAAAGAAGGGCGAAGCCGAGGATTCAAAAGAGCAGGTCATCGTGCTTCCAAATGAACTCCGAATCCGCGACTCGACCGCTCCACCTTACTGCTGCTCACCACGCCAAGCCACCGCTCCATCTCGAAACGGGCACTCTCGAACAACGGTCGAAGGCCCGTAGGAGCCCTGCATACCCACGACGTTGCACTTAAGGCGGGTGTGCGCCAACGGAAGATGAACAAAGCAGTGCAGCCAAGTACTCACACTTTTCGGGTGAAAATCCAGCCCAGCCCCAGGTCATGCTGAGGACGTCGGCCTAGGCCGAACGAAGCATCCCCGCAGTTTCCCTGCAGCGCTGGTCAGTGGATTATTCGCGCGAACTTCCGACCTGCCGCGGCGGGTTCATGCGCCCCTCCTAGCTTCGCTTGGGTGGTTCCCAGAGCTCAATCCGGTTGCCTTCGGGATCCATGATCCAGGCGAAGCGGCCGTAATCGTAGTCCTCGCGCTTTGGATCAATCTCCACGCCTTCTTCGCGGAGCACGGCCAGCAACCCGTCCAAATCTTCCACGATAAAGTTCATCATGAAGCTGGAGCGGCTGGGGTCGAAATACCTCGAATCCTTCGGGAAGATCGACCAGACGGTCATGCCGGATTTCTCAGGGTCGTCGGCTTGACGCCAATTGAAAACGACTGCTTCCTCCGCCTGGCGCTGCAAGCCCAGATGCTTCTCATACCACGCATAGAGTTTCTCGGGATGGTCAGCTTTGAAGAATATTCCGCCAAGAGCGGTAACTCTTTTCATAATGCGGCTCCTTTGGGAAGGTGGCGAGGACAAGACCCCGACCTTCAAATTGCGGATTCATGTAGGGCCGGGGCTTGCCCCGGCCTTGGCCAATCCCGCATGGCGGGATTGGCCCTACGACAGCACTCCAAGGGTCGCCGCGGCGACCTGCGCAGGCCTGACAACTCAGAATCGCAAATCCTTTTGCGATGTTTCGCCGCAAGCGCTTATGGAGATTAGAGGGTCTGCAAGGCCCAGTCAAGGGCGGCCGGAGGAGGCGACAAAGTGTCTGCGTTACCGCTTTCAGAAATCGTTCATCTTCTTTTTTTTCTATAACATTCCCGCTTTCAGAGCTTATCTCCTTTGTAATCAGCAACATTCCCGCTTCGGCCCAACCTCTTCCACAGCGGTCCTTTGTTTTCAATAACATTCCCGCATTGCTCATGCAAAAAAAGAATTCATTTTCCTGCTTCAAGCCCACCCCACGATGGACAGCCGACCCACCGCGTCGAGGCGGTTTACAATGAGGGCCGACGAAAAGATTGCCTTTTCCGGCCCGCATGGACTTGTTGTCTCCAGGACAGGGAAGGGTGCCGAGGTGGCCGATGTTCCCTGGAATAATCGCTGCGAAAGCATACGCTACAACGATAGCCCACTGAGGGGAGTTTGTCAAGCCTTAAATTGAATCCTAGTGTCCTGAGTCAGAAGTTCGCTTACAAAGTCTTCCTCATGCGGGCGCTCTTTTCGCAGCCCCGTCAGGGGCGGAAGATTGTAGCCCAGGGCGCAAGCCCTGGGGAGGGCCCTCACCCCGCCTTCGGCACCCCTCTCCCGCCGGAGCGGGAGAGGGGACTGGGGTGAGGGATGGCTCGCTGACCCACAGCTTGCGCCGTGGGCTACATTCTTTCGCCCGCTCCGCGGGCTGAATTATTCAACGAACTTCTGACTCAGGACGCTAGCGTAAGCACAAGATGCACATCGCTCCCAGGTGGTGGTGTCATTTGGGATGGGATCCCTTTCGAAACGCCGGTCATTCCCGTCCCGCCAGCCCCATCAGGGTGATGTCAGATAGAATCAGGTCCCTCATGGCTTGCACGGGTTCGTTTCTTGCGAGGCACTGGCTTGGGGGAGCACAGGTGCTTGACTTCGATCTGGTGGCCTTGCGAAGTCCAATATTGTGCCAGCATTTCCGCCACCAAGCGACGATGACACCTGTCGGGTTCAGCCTCCGAGCACAGAAGCGCCACTCTTCCTTCAAACGAGGCGGAATCCACCTCATCCAGAACTCTCCTTTGCCTCATCAGTTCCCGAAAAGACTTGTCGAACTGCGCCCAGTCGCGCGTCTTGCGGTAGGCAGTCCGAATCTCCGGGCTGGGAGCGAAGATGGGTTGATAGTCATAGGCGATTCCCAAGATTCGATCGAGGAAGAAGGCCAGGTCGGGATACTTCGCAAATCCGGCGAGTTGTCCCACGCGGTTCTCCCGGATGTCAATCAGCTTCTGCACTTGGGCCTCTTGAAGAAGCCGGAAGAATTCCTTCGCCGTCTTCTTGGTGAAGCCGATGGTGAAAATCGTTGA
>Ga0187880_1003800_pt1 | contig 11376 bp, 9 predicted proteins | sample June2016WEW_19_4_FD_132998 | JGI IMG/M metagenome (GOLD analysis project Ga0187880, IMG submission 132998) | Peatland microbial communities from SPRUCE experiment site at the Marcell Experimental Forest, Minnesota, USA - June2016WEW_19_40 | ecosystem: Environmental > Terrestrial > Soil > Wetlands...
GCAGTGCCAGTTGGCACACAGATGTGTTGGGTTGTCAACAGCATTTGTGAATATTCTTAAGTATTTAGTATTCAGGCGATCTCGTCCGCCAGGCGGCAGGACGCTCGCCCGGAGGGTATCAGCCTCTAATATAATAAAGAGGAAAAGGCAGGCTGAGGTTGCACGAAATCTTGTGCCCCGCCTGCCCGAGCGTCATGGCGGCTCCTGGATCACACGCTTCGGCCCACGCCCACATTCGATTATTTCTCCGTGCGTATCTTTAATTTTCTTGGGACTGGCGGCCTCTGGGTTTCGGAGCGCGGACACTCTTGTCCGCCCCGGGGAGGTGGGAAGGGCCCAGAAAAGAACCAAGTCCAGGCCACCAAGAGGCGGGCGCTCTATTGACGCCTCCGGTCGAACCTGCGATTTTCGATCCGTGCCTGTAGCACTGACATATCCGCACATCGTGAAGGAACCGGGCAAGGCAGCCCGGTTGGAGCGGCACCCGCGCATCCGGGTGGCCATGATCGTCGTGGACAACCAGGGACGCGGCTGGTCGGCGGAAGAGATTGTGCGGCAGTATCCGTACCTCTCGCTGGCCGAGGTACATGCTGCGTTGACATATTACCACGACCACCGCGACGAGATTGACCAGGAGATCGAGAGCGAGGCGGCCGAGGTCGAGCGGTTGCGCCGAAGGACTCCCGAGTCGCCGTTACTGAAGCGGCTTCGCGCGCTGAAGGCGCAGGGGAATCGCGCGGCCTGATGGGTGTCGCCCTTTACATGGACGTGCATGTCCCGCACGCCATTACGGAGCAGTTGCGCCTGCGTGGGGTGGATGTCCTGGCCGCCACGGAGGAGGGCACTCACCGGCTGCCCGACGACCAACTGTTGGAGGCCGCCTCGGTACTGCGCCGCATTGTGTTCACTCACGACCACCGCTTTCGCGCGATGGCGCAGCAGTGGCAGCGGGAGGGGCGATTCTTCGCTGGGCTGGCGTTCGGGCCGGCAGAGGGCGCTTCCATTGGCCGCTACGTGCGCGACCTGGAGATCATTGCAAAGGCGAGCGAACCTGAGGAGTGGCGAAACAGGATCATGTTCCTGCCGCTCTGAAGAGAGGCTGACCGCAGCGGCAATTGGCTCTCGCGCCGCTGAGCTCAGTAATCTCATCCCTCGAGGGTTGAGCGACACGGGAAAGATCCAAGCCCCAGTGCGGACAGTCTTGTCCGCCTGGCGTGCGAGTCGGGCCCAGGCGGACAAGAATGTCCGCGCTCCGAAGCGCCCTATTTCTCCTTGGTCTCGACTCCGGGCTTGGCCTCTCGAGCGGGTTTTGTTAACTCGGCCAGCTTTTGTTTCCATTCGGCGGCCTTGTCGGGCTGTGCCGTTTCTTCGTAAAACTGCAAGAGGCGCTCGGCGGCTTTTTCGAGGCGGGGCTTGTTCGCAGCGGGAATCCTGGCCTGCCGCTCGCGCAGGCCATTGTAGCCGGAGATGAGCAGCGGTTCGGCCTCGGCGTATTGCTTGCGCGCCATCAGGTTCTCGCCCAGGGCGCTGCGGGCGCTGAACGTGGGCCAGCCGTCCGGCAGCTTCTTCTCGCGGATGCTGAGGCACTCCCGCAACAAGGGCTCCACCTCATCCAGCTTAGCTTCTTCACGGAGCACTTCGGCCAGTTGTTCGAGCGACGTGGCCACATCCGGGTGCTCGTTTCCCAGCAGTTCGCGGCGCTTCGCCAAGGCGTCCCGCAGCATCGCCTCCGCGGCATCCAGCTTGCCTTGCCTTTGCAGGATGACTGCGAGGTTGTGGAGCCCCCTGGCCACACTGGGGTGGTTGTCGCCCAGCAGCTTTCGGTACATGGCAAGGGCCTCGCGCTGAGCAGTTTCGGCTTCGCCCAGTTTGTCCTCCTCGCGGAGGACAGTGGCCAGATTGTTGAGGCCGGTGGCGACCTGGAAATGCTCCAGGCCGAAGAGATTCCTCCATAATCCCAGGGCTTGGCGCTCCATAGTTTCGGCTTCCGCGAGCTTGCCCTCATCCCGGAGGACGAGTGCCAGGTTGTTGAGCGAGTTGGCAACATTGGGATGCTCGTCGCCCAGGATCTTCCGCTCGATCATCAATGCCTCGCGATGCATGGTCTCGGCTTCTGCCAGCTTGCCCTGGTCGCGGAGCAGATTAGCGAGGTTGTTGAGAGATTCAGCAACGGCAGGATGTTCCTGGCCCAGGAACTTCTTCCGAAGGGCTAATGCCTCGCGGTACATGATTTCGGCCTCGCCCAGCCTTCCTTGCTCGGCGAGGACAACTGCCAGGCCATTGAGGGACACGGCCACATCGGGATGGTCATCGCCGAGGAGCTTCCTTCGCATGGCCAGCGCTTCGCGTTCCAGGGCTTCGGCCTGAGCCAGGTTGCCTTCAACGCGGAGCGTTTGGGCGAGATTCTGGACGGAGGTGGCCACGTCGGGGTGTTCGTTGCCCAGCAGCTTTTTCTGCATGGCCACGACCTCGCGGAGCGTGGCTTCCGCCTCGTGGAGTTTGCCTCGCAGCCCGAGCACCTCGGCGAGATTCTCGAGTGAGATGGCCACGTCGGGGTGCGCGTTCCCCAATAGCTTTTTTCGCATCGCCAGCGCCTGACGATCCACGTTTTCAGCCTCGGGCAGTTTGCCCTCGTTCTGAAGGACTTCTCCCAGGTTGCAGAGCGCGCTGGCCACGTCCGGGTGTGCGCTGCCCCGGAGATGGGTAACCGTCGCCAGGACCTCCCGATGCATCGCCTCAGCTTTGTCGTAAAGCCCGATGTCCCTGTAAACATTTCCGATGATAGCCTGCAGGTCCGCCCGGACCTCCGGCTGATTCTTCAATTCCCTGCCAACACGCTCGGCTGTCTGGTCAAGGATCTCCCTGAGCATCTTCGTATCCCGGCCCAAGGCAACCGACGGGCCGACGCCCTTGAGCATGTCCTGGAGGAAACGGGCGACTTGCTGGCTTTTGGCGGCCTCGGCCTTCGCACGAACGGCCTGCCATGTGCTCACAACCACACCGGCCACGAGCAGAAATACTGCCGTCCCAAGCGAAGCCGAGAGCGCCCGGTTCCTGGCGCACCAACGCCAGGCCCTCTCGGCCACGCTTGGCGGGCGCGCTAAAATCGGGTCGCCCCGGATGAACCGCCCCAGTTCATCGGAAAGGTCTTGGGCGGAGCGATAGCGGCGCCCCGGCTCCTTCTGGAGGCACTTGAGGCATACGGTTTCCAGGTCCCGGGGCACGCTTGGGTTCAGGGCACGGGGCGACACCGGCTCACGATGAACCACCAGATCGAGCAGGGCCGGGAGGGATTCCGCCGCAAACGGTGGTCGTTGAGTCAGCAGATGGTAAAGGATTGCGCCGATGGAATATATGTCGCTCTGCGGGCCGACGGCTTCGGTCTTGGCCTGTGCTTGCTCCGGCGATATGTAAGCAGGAGTGCCGAGGATTTGCCCACTTGTGGTCAAATGCGGATCGAGTTGCTCGCAGCGCGCGAGGCCGAAGTCGGTAATCCGCGGCTGATTGAAGATGTCAATCAGGATGTTGGTGGGTTTAAGGTCACGGTGGACGGTGCCGTGTTCGTGCGCAAAGTGAATGGCGTCGGCGACGGCCCTCACGTATTCGGCGGCCTGTCGAGCCGGGAGCGGGTGCTGACGCACCAGTTGCTCGAGATTGCGGCCCTCGATGAAATCCATCGAGTAATAAGGCTGGCCATCCTGAAGACCCACCTCGTGGACGGCGACGATATTTGGATGCTGCAATTTAGCCGCGGCCCGGGCTTCGTGGAAGAACCTCTTAACCTCGGCTTCACTGGCCAAGCGCCCGGCCAGGATCATCTTCAAAGCCACGTCACGGTTGAGACTGACCTGCCTGGCCCGGTACACCACTCCCATGCCGCCTCGCCCGACCTCCTCCATTAATTCGTAGTCGCCGAAATAATGGACTTTTGTCCTTGGTGGCGATGTTAAATCCGGGGGAGGATGCGGACCAGTTCCATCGCCGGTTTCAGGCGAGAGGGCGCCGCGCAGCGCGCACGCGGGGCAGGCGCCACCAGGGGCATCCGAACTGAGTTCGGCCCCGCACTCTGGGCATATTCGCAGTTGAGTCATGATCGAACCGACCACTTGCGCTCAATCTCTTTAGAGGAAAACAAAGCTCAAGGTTGCACGAAACTTGTGCGCGACCGAGTTGGCCGCAGGGGCTTCACCCGCTAATGACTGCCAGCAGGTACCGGACTTCGTCGTCAATCTCCACAGCGCTGGCCACGGTCTGAGCAACCTCGGCCCTGACCAACTGGCGGTAACGGCCATGGAGCCGGGATGCTTCCGTCTTTATAGCGCTCTCACTCTTGCCAAGACGGCGGCCGATCTCCGTATAAGGGAGAACCTCGTCGGCACCGGGTTCCAGGAACTTCAAGTGATTGTAGAGCTCGCCTTTTCCGGCAACGGCATACTCTTCAGCCAACCGGGCACGGGCGGTCTCCAAGAGGGTGAGCGCCCAGCGGCGGTCGTACAACTTGTCCGGGGTGGTCGTATCCGCCGGTTCGAGTTGGTATCGCTGCTCGGCTGTTTGGGCGTCAAGCGAGAGGATGATTTTGCCGCCGCCTCGCTTCGCGGCCCGCACGTAGTCGCGCTGGTCGGAGAGCAGATGGTTCAGAGCGCTCTTGAGAAAGGCCCGGAACGGTCCGCGCTCCCGGCTCACCTTGGCGAAGTCATTTCTCTCGATCAATCTCGCGAAGAACTCCTGGGTCAGGTCCTCCGCGTCCGGGGGCGAACTGTCCCGGCGGCGCACATAGGCGTAAACGGGGTACCAGTACGTTTGGCAGAGGTATTCAAGGGCTTGTCGGGCCGCAGGCGAGTCCCCGCCGCCGGCAGCCAGCACGACGCTCCAGTGGGTGGTGGTGAACTGAGCGTTTTGGCCCGGACCTGATGGAGGGGTGTCTGTGGTCGGAATCATGAGGGGTGAGCTCGCGGCACAGGAATGGTCCCGTCCGGGCTGCCAGGTCCGGATAAGCAAGTCGGTCGCGTGCTGTGGCCCATGGGCACCATTAGGGCACTTTTCACATCCGGTTTCAAGGCGCAACTTGCGCGTTGTTGTGGGTCAAATGCGGAGGGCGGCATCCGTGTGCGCGTATGGAATCACGCGCACCACCTCGGCCAGGTCTTTTGCGTTGGTCCTGGTGATTTCTGAAATCGCGGAGGTAGGGCGCCGGCTGGATGGGCTTTAGCACAGGGGAAAAGCAGAAATTGGGAAAGGGGAAAGCAGAAATTGGAAGGGCAAAAGCTGAAACGCTGAAACACTGAAACAGTGAAATCCTGAAAGCGGAAATGGTGCAAGGCATTGGTCCACAAGCCAACGGCTCCCTTCTCACCTCGCTTCCGCCCGTGGGGCGGTCTATAACCGTGCGGTAACTCTGGACCTGTTCCACACCCCGGTGCCGACCGAGCAGACATGGCAGCGCGGAGAAATGAAGAAGGAAGAATGAAGGGGGGAATGCAGAAGGAAGAATGCAGAATGCAGAAAGGAGGGGAAGGAGCTGGCGGACCGCGGAGCCCTTTCGCAGAAGAACATGCCCCTGGGTGGCGCCAAAGCATGCCCACACACCGGCTTGATCGCGCCGCTTTTGCCCAATCCGCCACGCGCTCTTGAGGGTGTCGTAGATGCTCGAGAATCATCTGCAGGCTGCGCGAACTGGCCACAAATCCAAACCTGAACCTTGAACCTCGAACCTCGAACCCTGAACCTTGAAAGGCCGGACAAGCCACCCTCAGGCCACCCTCAGGCCATCTGGTAGCCAACCGGTAGGCACCCCGAAGCCACCCTGAGGCTACCCTGAGGCTACCCTGAGGCTACCCTGAGGCTACCCCGAGGCTGTCCTCGCCGCCGCGTGCGAGTTCCGACGTTGGGCAGCGCCATAACGCGCTAAAACTCCCATATGAAGATGACCGACATGAAACACTACCAGAGTCCCTAGTGGAATTTCGCGCTCGATATCCCCAGGCGCTGGAACTCCTTTCCACCCGTGTCCACTAACAGCCCCTGGGAGGTGATCCGCTTCGCGTCGCATGAGGATGGCACCCACCTCGTGATCATCTTCCGTAAGCCCCATGATCCCAAGAAGTCCCTGAAGGAAATCCAGAAGCCCTACCGTCGTTCGATGAAAGCTGCCGGACCGCCCGCCTTGACTTGACCCGCGCGGCGCCTCCGCGCAGGCTGCGTGCATGCCCGATTCGAACTGGCCGGTTGACAATCACGAGGCGTTTCGCCTCGACCCCACGAACACCCGGAGGAACGCATGAGCGACATCACCGTGGAAGCGACAAACCTACACAAGAGCTACCTCCTCGGCGCCACGGCGGTCGGCGCGCTCCGCGGCGTGGACCTGACGGTGCGGCGCGGCGAATTCGTGGCGCTCATGGGGCCGTCGGGCTGCGGCAAGACCACTCTGCTGAACGTCATCGGGGCCATTGACCTTCCGTCACGCGGCGCGGTGAAGATCGAAGGGGTTGATCTGCAAGGGCTTTCCGATGATTGCCTGGCGGACCTGCGCCGGGATCGCATCGGCATGGTGTTCCAGTTCTACAACCTGCTGCCCACGCTCTCGGCTCGCGAGAATGTGGAGGTCCCGATGCAGTTCAAGGGCGTCCGGGCGGCGGCGCGCAGGAGCCGCGCGCTTGAGCTGCTGGAACGCGTCGGCCTGAAGGACCGGGCGGATCACAAGCCCTCCGAGCTGTCCGGCGGCGAGCAGCAGCGGGTGTCAATTGCGCGGGCCCTCGCCAACGAACCGGCGCTCGTGCTGCTCGACGAGCCGACCGGCGATCTCGACAGCACCACGGGCACGGAAGTAATCGCCCTGCTGCGGGACTTGAATCGGCGCGAACAGGTGACGATGGTAATCGCCACCCACGACCGCTCCATCGCGGAGCAGAGTTCGCGGGTGGTGCGGCTGCGGGATGGGAAGCTCGAGGCCCCGGCGGCATCATGAACGCCTGGCTCGGCTACGTCTTCCGCAACTTCGGCCGGCACCGCCTCCGCACGGCCGCCGGCGCGCTCGGGATCTTCCTGACGATCGCGCTGCTGGTCGCCATCCAGATCGGGCTCGACTCGGTTTCCACGTCTTACACCGACCTGGTCGCGCTGCAGGCGGGCAAGGCCGACCTGCTGATCACCGCGCACGGCGGTCACCTGTTCAAGCCGGAACCGTTCGATCCGGCGGTTGTGCGCTCGAAGCTGGCGAAGAATCCCGAGGTGCGCGGGCTGGCTCCGCGCTGGGTGGGCATTGTCCAGATCCAGTCCAGCCGCGGCTCGCAGGATGCCTTGCTGATCGGGGTTGATCCGAAGGCCGAGCACGAGTTTGACCTGTGGGGGCTGAAGCCGGAGCCCAAGCTCGGCGGCAAAGCGTGCGCGGTATCGCAGGCCCTCGCCAAGCGCCTCAACGCCAAGCCCGGCAGTCAATTGACCGTGTCGTCCTCCGACTACGCAAGCGGGACCGGGTTGGAACTGGAGACCATCGTGGACCGCCAGTTGATTGTGCCCCAGGAGGTGCGGGAGTTCATTGTCGTCAACGATGCAACCGCACGGGCAATCCTCGGCGAGCCGGATCGCGTGCATGTGCTGGCGGGCACGTTCAAGGAGCCGGGGTCCTACTACGACAGCCGCGATCTTCACGCGAGCGTGCTCCGGTTGAAGCGCGCCGGGGAGACAATCGCAGCCGAGTTGGGCATGGACTTCGACGTGCGCCTGCCCAAGGCGGCCGCGATCACGGTGTTCCAGAATTTCGCCTCTCCGCTCCGGGCCATCTTCGGCGTGTTCGCGGTGCTCGCGCTCTCGGTGACCGGGCTGCTCATCTACTCCATCGTGTCGGTGGCCGTCGAGGAGCGCATCCGGGAGTATGCGATCCTGCGGACGGTGGGCGCCCGGCGAACTGACATCTTCCGACTGGTGCTGAGCGAATCGGTTTTCCTCTGCGGCCTCGGCGTGTTGCCCGGAGTGCTGGCGGGCACCGTGGTCGCGCGGGTTATTGTGACGCTGGTCGAACTGGCGATGCACGCGCAAGTCGGGTCGGTGACGCTCGCGTTCTCCTGGTCGAACCTGCTGCTGACGCTGGCGGTTGGCGCGGCGTTGTCCATCGGCAGCGCGTTGATTCCAGCCTTGCAGGCCACACGCTGGCGCATCGTTGACGCGCTGGATCCGTTGCGGGGCGGCCAGATCCGCATGGAAACGCAGCACGAAGGGGGCACCAACCGGCCGCTGTTCTTCACTGGCATCGCGCTGTCGGCGCTCTCGGTGGTCGTGTTCTTCGTCCTCCCGGCCGCGTTCCTTTCGGGAAACAGCTCGCTAATCGGCACGGTGGTGTTGTGCCTGCTGCTCACGATCTTGTTGGGCTTCACGCTGGTGGCAGCCGGGGCGCTGCCGCTGCTCCAGGGCTTAATCATGTGGTTGCTGGCCGGCGTGCTCGGGCCTTCCGCCGAGCTGGCGCGCCGCAACCTCGAACGGCATCGTCGGCGCAACACGACGACCGCCCTGATGTTCATCCTCTCCGTCTCGCTGGTGATCTTTGTGGCGAGCCTAGTCGTTCTGTTCAGCCGGATGTCAATGACCATGGTGGAGCACTTCAACGGCGCCGATCTTCGGCTGGAATCGGACGATGCCAGCGCGCAGGGGTTGAAGACCGAGCTCGGCGGTGTGCAGGGCATGGAGCGGGTCTCGGAGGTTCGCTATTTGCGGAGCCGGACGGAGCGCGGCACGGCCTACGACGTGGTCCTGAGTGACCTCGTGGGCATGAAGTCCCTGTGGCTGGTGCCCTTCGGGGTGGATGCGGAACTCCCGCGCGTGCTCTATACCAATCAAATCCGGTATGCCGACGGTGGGCCGGAAGGGTTGCTGCGCGTGGCAAATTACCAGCCCGCGCCGGGCGAAGCCGGCAGCACCAACGAGACGCCACCGGTCGTCCTGAGCCTCGCGGCGGCGCGCTTTCTGGACGTTCGCGCCGGGGACCTGGTCCAACTCGCGTTCCACCTTGGACCTGATCGGCGGACGGGGCGGTTCCAGGTGGCGGCAATTTGCGAGACGCTCGCCGGGTTCGACAATTTCCGTTCCCGCGTGGCCAATGCGATCGGGTCCGGGATGCTGATGCCGATGTCGAGTTTCCGCCACCTCACCAGCGACGCACCCGATGAGGCGCGGATGGTCCGTTATTTCCTCAAAGTGGCAGGCGACGATGCGGCCCAGAAGGCGGCGGCCACGGAGATTCGGGAGCGGTTTGATTTGCGGTTCCGGTTCGGGGTGCGATCGGCAGCCGAGCAGAAGCGGGAGGCGCAGGTAATGTATTGGACGACCCAGGTGTTCTTCGGGCTGCTCCTGGCGGTGGCAGTGGTGATCTCGGTGTTCGCCCTGATCGCGTCCATGGCGACCGCGGTGATCGAGCGGCGGTGGGAGATGGGGATGCTGCGGGCGCTGGGTCTGCGCCGGTCCCAGTTGTTTCGGATGTTTCTGGGCGAGGCGCTGGGGTTGACTTTGTCGGCGGGGCTGGCGGGCGGCGCGATCGGATTTGCGCTCGCGTGGCTGTTCGTACTGGAGGCGGGAAGCCTGGCCGAGATTCCAGTTGTGTTCACGATGCCGTATGTGACGTTCCTGGCGACCTTCGCCATCAGCGTGGTGGCGGGCGCAGTGGCGGCGCATCTGCCGACCCGGCGGCTCCTGCAGAAATCGCCGGCGGAAATCCTCAGGCAACGGTCGTGAGCCCCCGCCGTTCGGACTGAGGATCAGATGCCCATTTCCTTGGCCAACTGTTCGAGCGGGAGGTTCTCGCTGGGCTCGGCCAGAGCAGCGCGAGCGTCTTGCACGTCTTGCCTGTCTTCGAGCACCTGCAACTCCGCCAAGTCTTCGATCAGCGCCAGCACATGCTGACTGCGGTCGGGAGACAAGCTCCGCAGTTTGGCGAGGGCTTCTTCGACTGCGATCATGGGGCGAGCCTAGCACCAACACACTGGACAGTCAAAACACCCCGAGACGCCGGAAGCGGATCTGCCGGGGATCGCTTTGCCCTCGATGGACAGGAATGAACACCGATGCGAAGGGCGCGAGGGGCAGTTTTTTCGCGTTCGGATGATTTCTCGGCTTGCGCATGGCGGGTCGTTCTCTAAATTGTCGGTTCCTTTGGGCGTCGGCCTCAGCGAGGTCCGACGGAATGGTCAGTGATAGATTATGAAAGATTATCAGCCTGGTGACATTCGTAACTTCGCCATCGTAGGCCACGCTTCATGCGGGAAAACCATGCTCAGTGAGGCCATGCTGGCTTGTGCCGGCGTGATCAATCGCATGGGGACCATCCCCGCCGGCTCGACCGTCTCGGACTACCACGAGAGCGAGCAACACCGCCAGATTTCCGTCTCCACCACGCTGATGCACCTGGAGTGGCAGGGCAAGAAGTTCAACATCCTGGATTGCCCGGGCTACGTGGATTTCATCAGCGAAGCGATGGGGGCGCTGCGCGTGAGCGACCTGGCGGTGGTGACGGTGCACGCCAACCACGGATCGGGCGTCGGCACCGACACGGTCTGGAAATGCGCGATCGCGAACGGCATCCCGAAGGTCATCGTCGTGAATGCGTTCGACAAAGAGGAGACGGATTTTGATAAGTCGCTGGCGCAGCTTCGCGAGCACTTCGGCGAGCGGGTGTTCCCGCTGGTCGTCCCGGTCAATGCCGGCCCCGGGTTCAACCAGGTGCTGGACGTGCTGCGCAGCGAGGTCATCACCTACGCGACCGACAAGAGCGGCAAGTTCACAGAAGCGCCGGCCACCGGCGCATTGGCCGAGCGGGCCAAGCAGTTGCACAACCAGCTCATTGAATACATTGCCGAGTCGGACGATGCGCTAATGGAGAAGTTCTTCGCCCAGGGCGGGCTGTCGGAAGAGGAGGCTCGCGCCAGCCTGCATGCGGCCATCCAGAAGCAGGTGTTCGTGCCGGTGTTCTGCACGGCGGCGGAAAGCAATATCGGCGTCGCGCGGCTGATGGATTTCATCGCCAAATACGGTTCCTCGCCGGTGGACCGGCCCAAGGTGGAAGCCGCCGATGCGGACGGCAACCAGGTCGAAGTGGTGTTGACCAGTCCTGACCCGGTGCTCTACGTCTTTAAGACGATGAGCGAGGCGCAGTTTGGCGAGCTTTCTTTCTTCCGCGTCTATTCCGGCTCAGTCAAGTTCGGCAGCGAACTCTTCAACACCGCCCGGCGCAGCACGGAGAAGATCGGCCAGATCTACCTGCTCAACGGCAAGATGCGCACCAGCGTGCCCACCATCAGTGCCGGAGACATCGGCGCCGTGGTGAAGCTCAAGGACACGCACACGGGCAACACGCTGTGCGGCGGCAAGAAGCCGGTGACGCTGCCGAAA
>Ga0187880_1003802_pt1 | contig 11372 bp, 10 predicted proteins | sample June2016WEW_19_4_FD_132998 | JGI IMG/M metagenome (GOLD analysis project Ga0187880, IMG submission 132998) | Peatland microbial communities from SPRUCE experiment site at the Marcell Experimental Forest, Minnesota, USA - June2016WEW_19_40 | ecosystem: Environmental > Terrestrial > Soil >...
TCCGCCCACGCCAATGTCGCCGGCGGGAACGTCCGTGTCCGGCCCGATGTGCCGGCACAGCTCGGTCATGAAGCTCTGGCAGAAGCGCATGACTTCGTTGTCACTCTTGCCCTTGGGATCGAAATCGGACCCGCCCTTGCCGCCGCCCATGGGCAGCGTGGTCAGCGAGTTCTTGAAGACCTGCTCGAAAGCCAGGAACTTCAGGATGCCGAGATTGACCGAGGGATGGAAGCGCAGCCCGCCCTTGTAGGGGCCGATGGCGCTGTTCATCTCGATGCGGAAGCCGCGATTGACCTGGACATTGCCCTGGTCGTCGAACCACGGCACGCGGAACATGATGAGGCGCTCGGGTTCTGTGATGCGCTCAAGGATGCGCGCCGAGATGTATTCCGGGTGGCGCTCCAGCACGAGGCGCAGAGAATCGAGTACTTCCTGGACTGCCTGATGAAATTCAGGCTCGGCTGGGTTCTTCGTCTTCACCAGCGTCATAACATCGTTGATGTAGTTGCCCGGAGTTTTGATTCCAGGCTGGGATGTAGTTACGAGACTCATAGAGGTCCTCCTCGAACCTTGTAGCTTATTTCTGTGGCCGATAATAAGAACTGGAATCGCTCGTTATTCGACTGGAATCGAACGACTAGTTTGAGGCCTGTTCTATTTCAACCCAAGCGGGGCAGCCCCGCCGTGACCGCTATCACCGGGACAGGTGACGGGGCCCGCAATATGGTATCGCTTCTGGCACCCCGCGCGGGCTGGAAATAGCCGCAACCAACCAGACAACGGTCAAAAACAGTCCACAGATAGCCACAGATCGACATTCCGCTCGCCTGCAAGAGTAAGGTTCCCCGAAAACCCCCGGGGTGGTTGCCTGCTCAGAGCCCTGGACGGCCATGATGTCGGGATAGTATCTTTGAGCCATGCAATGAGAGGGCATTTATGCTTCATTCTCATTGTGCAGAACGTCAAGCTTGTTGAACGGAGATGCCATGATGAAGAGCCGAATTCTTGCCCTGGTTGTCCTCAGTTGTCTAGCTTGCGTTACAGCCGTTGCGCAAAAAACCAACATCGATTGGGACCGTCAAGCGAACTTTTCCCAATACCATACCTACGCCTGGGAGAAGAGTCCTCACCCGGCGAGTGGCCTGTGGGACCAGCGCATCACCGACGCGGTTGACAAGCAACTGCAGGCGAAGGGGTTGCAAAAAGTCGATGCCAATTCCAATCCCGATGTTTGGGTGACGTACAGCAAGAGTATCAAGGACCAGAAGACGCTGGTGGGAACCGGATATGGCTACGGGCCGGGCTGGTATTGGGGTCCTTGGGGCGGCGGTGGACCAGTCACGTACAACACTTATGTGACCAGGGAGGCTACGCTGGTGGTCGAGCTGGCAGACGCGAAAAATAAGCAAGATCTCTGGCGCGGCTCGGCTACTGACACGGTTACCGACAATTCCAATAAAAATATAAACAACCTCGACAAAGCGGTCGCCAAGCTGTTCAAGGGATACCCGCCCAAAGCGAAATAGAATCGCGGGAGATAGACCCTGCGTCCAGGCGATCACGTTGACGATTAGTGCAGCGCCACGCGTTTGCGACGTACGGCGTTGAGGCTACCGGAAACGTGTTCGCCGTGGCCGACGCCATGGGCCATGGGGACCTGAAGACAAGGCGGATCTACCAGCATCCTGAATTGGGCGTGATTCGGGATGCTATAGATCAGCGTAAATAACCCGAGGGTGATGTGAGAGTCCCCACAAGATTCCCCAACAATCAAAAACAATGCCCACCAGTCACGGGGGCAGTTGGTGAAAACAAGAGAAGTTGCTGGAGCCGACGATCGGACTTGAACCGATGACCTGTCGATTACGAATCGACTGCTCTACCAACTGAGCTACGTCGGCTGTACCTCGATTGTAACTGCCGGTAACCAGAACGGTAAAGGGATGCAAGCCCCGGTTTTCCACTGCTTTGCGCTGTTTTCCACTTGCGCCAGCGGTTACTTCCACCGATAATCGTAGCAAGCCCTGCGGTATTTCTGGCGGGGCCTACATGAACCACTTCTGTCGAGCGGACGTCCTGCGCATCCTGCACATCTCGGCCAACCAACTGGCTGGCTGGCAGAAAGCAGGGCTCGTCTCCATTTCCGAAACCTTTACCTTCTTCGATCTGCTTCAGCTTACGAAAGTGCGCGACCTGCGCGCCAAACGAGTGCGTCCGGCAGCCATCCGCGAATCCCTGCAGGCCATGCAGAAGCAGGTGGCTGGCATGGAGAACCCGTTCCTCGAGGCTAGCGCCTTCAGCGTTGGCTCGCGCGTGGCCTACCGCCATCAGGGGCACTCGGTCGAACCCATTGCCGGCCAGTTCGTCATGGACTTTGCGCACACCGGAATGGTGGTGTCCTCGGTTAAAGTGCGGCCCATCGCCAAGTTCGATACTGCGGGCGACCTGTTCGCGCGGGGTGTGACCCTGGAAGAACATCCCAGCACCCACGACGAAGCCATCCAGACCTATCTGCAGGTGATTGAGGTTGAACCCGACCACGCTCCGGCCCACATCAATCTGGGCACGCTGTATTACAATCGCCGGGATTTTGTCTCGGCCGAAAAGCATTACCGCCTGGCCGTCGAAGCCGATCCGTGTTATGCGCTGGCTTACTTCGATCTGGGCAACGTTCTGGACGAGACCGGCCGCATCGCCGAGGCGGTTGCCGCCTACACCACCGCGATTCGACTGGCTCCCACCTACGCCGATGCGCATTACAACCTGGCGCTCGCCTACGAACGCCTGCTGCAGCCACGCCAGGCGCTTCCCCACTGGCAGACTTACCTGAAGCTGGATGCCGCCGGCCCGTGGGCGGTGCATGCCCGCAACCAGGTCGCTCGCATTCTCCAAGCCGACAAGCTGAAGGTTGTGTACAGCCGCGAGAAGTAACGCCGGCCGGTTATGGCACTGCATTGCTGACTGACCTTCACGAAAATCACAAGAATCATTCGTTCCGACATTCCCTCCTTGACGCGGACGGCGCGGAAAGGATTAACTATGGAGCAACATGGCGCTGTGTGGGAAGCGTCGCAAAGCTCGTGACTGACAAGCTGATAGCCTCCGATGCATTCGAGCGGTTACGACAGATGACAGCTTCCCGGCCGGCGGAGTTGGTGGAGATTTGCCGCGAATTTTTGACTGAGGCCGGTAAAACACTTGCACAGTTGCGCAATGCATTTACACTGAAACAGGCCGAGGAGCTGCGCAACCGGGCCCACTATTTGAAGGGCAGCAGCCTGATCGTGGGCGCCGTCAGCGTGACGCAATGTTGCGCCAGCCTGGAAGCGATGGGGAAAACCGGCGATTGGAGTGAAGCGGAAGCAATGCTCGATCAGCTTTCCGTCGCGCTCCAGGCGGTGGAGCGGGAATACGTGAAGATACTCGGTGCGGGCGTGCTTCCGGGCAAGTGACCGGACGCCTAGGCGATCATCGGCAAACCCTATGACTATGGCAAAGGTGGCGGTAACTCCCATCAAGGTCCTGATTGCCGACGACCATCCGGTGGTACGCATCGGTCTGCGCAACATGCTGCAGGCCGACAACCAGATGCGGATCGTGGCAGAAGCCAAGGATGGCGCCGAGGCGCTCAACATGGTGCGCACCCTCCGGCCCGACATTCTGCTACTGGACTTGGCCATGCCCAGGATGCCGGGCATGGACGCGTTACGCGAGCTCACCAGCGAGAGCACCACCACGCGCACCATCGTCTTGACCGGACTGGTGGACAAGCGGCAGATCCTGGAGGCGCTGCAACTGGGCGCCCGCGGTGTGGTGTTGAAAGACGCCGTCGTGGAACATCTTTCGGCCTGCATTCGCGCCGTCATGCAGGGCCAGTACTGGCTGGACGGACGTCCGGTGCAGAACCTGGTGCAGGTGCTGCACGATCTGGCGGCGCAGACCGCCCCGCCGTCGCGCAAGACCTTCGGTCTCACCGGCCGCGAACTCGAGGTCGTCACGTTGATTACCGAGGGTTCCACCAACAAGCACATTGCGGTGACTTTCGGTATCAGCGAAGAAACCGTGAAGCGCCACCTGACCAACATCTTCAACAAGCTGGGAGTGGGGAACCGCCTGGAGCTGGCGCTGTTTGCGCTGAACCATAATCTGCTGCCGCCCACGTCCACGACGGATGTGTCGAGATAGCTGGACGGTTGCATAGTTGTGCAACATCGCAATCCAAACGAGCTTCGCCCTGCCGGGTGAATGTCCATCGCACTCAAACCGCTCTCTAGTCCCACTTTCGGACCCGTTACTCTTCTGCTTCTCTGCACTACAAAGGTACTTCCCCAGTTGTCCGGGGGCGGCTAGGGTTAGAGCAGAGACTTGTATGGACAACGGCTACAAGTGGGGGCTGGAACTGAGTTCCGTGCCTCTGGGGGAAGCGGTGCTATGCGCCGACTGCGAGATCATTAGCAACAGCGCGGGCGACGCCTGCGAGATTTGCGGCAGCCGCTCCCTGCTGAGCCTGGGACGCCTGCTCGGCGGCTGCATTGAGGGCGATCGCGCCGCGCTGGTGGACGGTGACCGCAATCCTGTTCACAACGGATTCACCGTACTGGTGAACCCCGGCGCCACCGAAGTCCTGCACCAGCGCCGAAGAAAATTCAGGGGCTAGGGATTAGTGGTGAGCGGCTAGTGGTGGTGGTGCTCGAGTCTGCCTCTTCTAGCAGCGAACCCCCATCAAGCGATCGTCCGCCGAAATTATCATCCGCCGGGCCGCGAATCACATCACACACGAGTGACGATTTCTTTTCTGTGAGGTCTCATGGAACACGACAAACTCCTGCGTCAACAACTTGCCAAGACGATCGACTGGAATGAAGCCCATGCCGACTTGAGCGCGGCGGTGAAGGACTTCCCCGCCAAGCTGCGCGGTCAGGTACCTGCGGGAATGCCGTATTCGGCGTGGCAACTGCTCGAACACATGCGCCTGGCGTTGTGGGACATCCTGGAGTTCAGCCGCGACGCCAAACACAAGTCGCCAAAATGGCCCGAGGGCTACTGGCCGAAGAGCGCGGCGCCGCCCAGCGGCAAAGCGTGGGACGAGAGCGTGAAGGCCATCCTGAAATTGCAGGAGGAGTTCCGCAAGCTGGTCAACGACCCCGCGCAGGATCTGTTCAAGCCGTTCCCTCATGGCGACGGCCAGACGCTGTTGCGCGAGGTGCTGCTGGCCGCCGACCATGGCGCCTATCACCTGGGACAGTTGGTGGTGGTGCGCAGGGCATTGGGAGCGTGGCCGGGATAGGCTAAGGCGTCTCTGCCTCCGAAATACGTTGGAGAGAGGTTTGGCTGATAGCTGACGGCTGAAAGCTGAGAGCTAGATCAACGACAGCGCGTCCACATCCACCACCACATTGTTGCGGGGAATTTTCTGCGTGTCCGCGTAGGCGAGCATGGAACGCAACGCGGCATTCATGCGTTCGCGGCTAGCCGACTTCAACAGGAAATGATAGCGGTACTCGGTTTTGAGCCGCACGATCACCGCGGCGGCGGGGCCCATGACCCGTATGCCTGCCAGCCGGCTCGCTTCGAACCATTTGCCCAGGATGCCCGACCAGGCCAGCGCCTCGTCGAGTTTGCTGCTGCGCACCAGCACGTTGCTGACGGCGTTAAACGGCGGGTAATGCATCCAGCTGCGGAAGCGTATTTCTTTTTCGTAGAAGCCATGGTAATCGTGCGCGGCGGCGAACTGGATGGCGTAGTGGTCGGGAAAAAATGTTTGCAGCACAACTTTGCCGGGAGTGTCGCCTCGCCCGGCGCGTCCCGCAACCTGAGTCAGCAACTGGAAGGTGCGCTCGGCGGCACGGAAGTCGGGAAAGCTGAGCGCGGCGTCGGAGCCGACGACGCCCACCAGCGTGACGTTGGCGACGTCGTGTCCCTTGGCGATCATCTGCGTGCCCACCAGCAGATCGATTTCGCCCGCCTGCAACGCGCTTAACATGCGCTCGAAATCGTCGCGGCCGTGGACGGTGTCGCGGTCCAGCCGCGCAATGCGCGCCTGCGGAAACATGCCGTGCAGGATGTGCTCCAGCTTCTCCGATCCCGTGCCCAGATACTGCACATATTCGCTGCCGCATTTGGGGCAGGTGCGGGGCGCGGGCCGCGTGTAGCCGCAGTAATGGCACATCAGGCGGTGTTCGCGCTTGTGGTACGTCATGGAGATGGCGCAGTTCTTGCACTGCACGCTCTCGCCACACTCCCGGCAGAGGACGAAGGCGGAGTAGCCGCGCCGGTTCAGCAGCACCATCACCTGCTCGTGGCGCGCCAGGCGCTCGCCAATCTCTTCCACCAGCTTGCGCGAGAGCGGTTCGTCTTTGCGGGTGCGCTGGAACTCCTCGCGCATGTCGAGGATTTGGACCTCGGGCAGCGGCCGCTTCTCGATGCGCTCGGGCAACTCCAGCAGCCGGTACTTGCCATTGACGGCGTTGTAGTAGGTCTCCAGCGACGGAGTGGCCGAACCCAGCACCACGGCCGCATTGCACATTTTGGCGCGCATCACCGCCACGTCGCGGGCGTGGTAGCGCGGCATTTCCTCCTGCTTGTAGGAGTGGTCGTGCTCCTCATCCACCACGATGAGCGCCAGGTCGGGCACCGGCGCAAAGATGGCGGAACGCGTACCTACCACAATGTGGGACTCGCCGTTGCGGATGTGCTTCCACTGCTCGGCCCGTTCGTCGTCGCTGAGCCCGGAATGGAGGATCGCGACCTCGTCCCCGAAGATCTGGTGCAGGTCGGCGGCGACCGCAGGGGTGAGGCCGATTTCCGGGACCAGCAAAATGGCGGAGCGTCCTTTGGCCAGCACCGCCTGCATCGCCGACAGATACACGGCGGTCTTGCCCGAGCCGGTGATGCCATGCAGCAGCATGGGCAGGAACTGGCGCTCCTCGGTGGCGGTGATGATGGTGTTGAGCGCGGCTTTCTGCGCGGGCGTAAACAGGAACTCCAGCTTGCGCGGCTTCATCCCCGACATGCGAAAGGCGGCAGCCTCCTGGCTGAGCGCGACGATCCCACGTTTCACCAGGGTTTGCAGCGTGGTCCTTGGGACGACCAACTCACGAATCGCTGCGACTGGAGCGCGCTGGTTCTCCTGGCTGTGCAGGTAGGCCACGATCTTCTGCTGGTTGGCGTTGAGCTTGCCGGTCACGTCCTTCAACGAGGCGATCTGCACGGTGCGGCTGGCATCGCGGACGTCGCTGAGGTCGTCGCGAGCGATCCACTTCTTGCGCAGCAAAGCTTGCAGCAAAGTGCGCGACACTCCGGTTGCCGAACGCAGAGCGGCTTCGCGCACCACTTCGCCATCGGCGAGCCGGTTTAGCACCGCATATTCCAGCATCTGATGCTCTGGCTCTTTGTGCGACCGCAACGAAGATCCGATGGTGGATGCAGCATGAAGTGCAGCAATTCCTTTGTCAGTAATGTGGTAGCCGACGACGCGCCGGAACTCCGCCGACAGCGGCAGCATGGTGCGAAACACTTCGCCAATGGGCGCAATGTAGTACTGCGCGATCCAGCGGCCCAGTTGCATGAGTTCAGGCGTAAGCGCGGGCGCTGAGTCGAGGACCTGGCTCACGCGCCGGGTTTGGAATTTCGGCTCGCGATCGTGAAGGTCGGTGACGATGCCGCACATGCGCTTCTCGCGAAACGGCACAATGACGCGCCCGCCGACGCAGGGCTCGATGTCGGCGATGCGATAGGTGAAGACGGCGTCGAGCGGGACCGGCACGGCCACATCGCAGAATTGCGGCATGAGCTTAGAACGCCCTCCGCACGCGAGACTGGGTGGTGCAGACCTTTTGGCCTATATCAAAGGGCGTGCCACAGAGGTAAGGCTTTAGCTGCTGAGGTGATTGGTTCATCAAGTCTGCAGTGCATGGTTTGTTGGGCTACGGTCTCATTGAGCTGCTTCATCCTTCGCAAACAAAGAGACTGGGACGCTCAATACTAAAGCGAAACCGACCACCTCCAGCATCACGAGGCCAAACAGGGAAAAGATATTTAGATCATTAAGGAATCCTCGGAAGTGAGCGGCAAGGATACAATGTGCAATCGTTGCTAAGAGAATGGTTGTCCAGAACCACCAATACTTCCAGAATCGCCGGAAGATCCCGATAAAACCTCCGAGAAGCACCGCGGATGTGAGGACAACTCTGCCCCAGCTGGGATAGAAATGATTGGCGATGATCGCAGCAACGACACTGGGAACAACCACGGCCCACGTCAATCCGGAGCTCGATTTTGAGGAATCGCGGTTCTTAGTCATCCTTTTGTTGGCTATTCTTGGTCGGCAAGTCCAGGCAGCGCATGACCATCTGCAAATCCTTCCAGGCTTCTTTCTTCTGCCGCGGGTCGCGCAACAGAAATGCCGGATGGTAGGTGACCGCCAGCTTGCATTGCAACGGTCCATCGGACTCGCCGGCGATGCCGGGCGGCGAATAATCGTAGAACCGTCCGCGCAGCGACGCCATGGAGTCGTTGACGCTGAGCAGGTTCTTGGCCGCCGTCGCGCCCAGCGCCACGATGACCTTTGGCCGGACGACACCAATCTGCCGCATCAGAAACGGCGAGCAGGTTTCACACTCATCGCGTTCGGGGGTGCGATTGCCCGGCGGGCGGCACTTCACGATGTTGGCGATGTACACCTGCTCGCGCTTCAGGCCCATGGCGGCAATCATGTTGTTGAGCAGTTGGCCGGCGCGTCCAACGAACGGCAGCCCTTGCGCGTCTTCGTCCGCGCCCGGCCCTTCGCCGATGAACATCAGCTCGGCATGGGGATCGCCAGTGCCGAAGACAATCTGCTTGCGCCCCAGCTTCGCCAGCTTGCAGCGCTGGCAGGCGGGTCCGATGTCGTCGGCGATGACTTGCAGCAGCGCGGCGCGATCGAGGCTGGTGTCGGAGGTGGCGACAAAAGCAGATTCGTCCACAGCTTCGAGTGCGGCCTCGACTGTGGCGGCTTCTTCGGGGGTGATCTCGAGCAGCTCTCTCACAGGACTAGCGCCCCGGCGATATAGCGGGCCAACCCCCAACTCGCGATAGAAGTTGAGGCGCTCGCGCAGTGCGGATTTGGTGTTGGCGTCGAGAGTCATGGGATGGAGTTGATGGTGCGATTCTACGGCAGTCGGGGACATGCCGCAAAAAGTGGGAAAAGCAGCCTAAGCATTTCTTGCGGCGATAGGGGTCCTTCGACTCCTCGCTACGCTCGTCGCTCAGGATGACAAACATGAAAACTCGTCGGTCGGGATCACAACAATAAAAGGAGGGGATGCAAGCCTAAAGATCCGCGCTACTCGTTGACGCCGGCACGGGTGCGACCTGCTGCTGGCGGATGCGGATCGCGGCCTCCAGAATTTTCTGCGCGATGTCCAGTTTGCCGGCCTCAGGCACGGCGATGATGTCTGTCGGAGTAATGATTGTCACTTCGTTGCGGTCGCTGTCGAAGCCGATACCGGCGCGAGCAACGTCGTTCGCCACGATGGCGTCAACCCGTTTCCTGGCCAGCTTGCTGCGCGCGTTATCCAGCAGGTCCCCGGTTTCGGCGGCGAAGCCGATCAGTATCGGAGAGCGCTTGCCGGTAGCGTGCCGCAGACTGCCAAGGTCCGCGAGAATGTCCGGATTAGGTTCGAGTTGCAGCTCCAACGCAGCTTTGCGCTTGATCTTTTCCGGCGAAACATTCTTGACGTGATAGTCGGCGACCGCAGCGGCCATGATGATGAAGCTGGCCTGTTCCCAACGATCAAGCACCGCTGTGCGCATTTGCTGCGCGGTCTCAACGAAGAGTGTCTCTGCCGCCGCGGGCGGTTGCAGTGCAGTCGGCCCGCTCACCAGGACGACCTTCGCTCCCCGCCGCAGTGCGGCTTCGGCGAGTGCATATCCCATCCTGCCGCTAGAACGATTGCTGAGATAACGCACCGGATCAATCGGCTCGTGCGTGGGTCCGGCGGTGATGAGCACAGTCTCACCCACCAGGTCTTGTGCGACGCCGAGACGCTGCAACGTGGCCGCGACGATTTGCTCCGGCTCCGCCAGACGTCCGGCGCCGATCATCCCGCAGGCCAGATAACCACTGTCTGGCTCGACGATGGTTACACCACGGCGGCGCAGGATTTCCAGATTCGCCTGCGTGGCCGGATGCTCCCACATGTTGACGTTCATGGCAGGCGCGACGATGACCGGCGCCGTGGTCGCCAGATAGAGCGTGCTGAGGAAATCGTTGGCGATGCCCTGCGCGAACTTGGCGATGGTGTCGGCGGTAGCGGGAGCGACCAGGAGCGCGTCGATAGATTGCGCAACCGAGATGTGTTCGACCGCGGAGTCGAGATTGGGCTGCTCGGCCGCCGAGCCGAACATGCCGGTAATGACCTTCTCGCCGGACAGCGCGGCAAAGGTGAGCGGGCGAACGAACTCCTGCGCCGCGGCCGTCATGATGACCTGCACGCGCACGCCGCGGTCCTGCAACAGGCGAACGATTTCGGCGGCCTTATAGGCTGCGATGCCGCCGCTCACACCGAGTGCGATTTTCATGTGTGTTTGAATCGGCCCCTAGTCGTCGCCGTCGCCAGCGGCGGAATGATCCAGAACCTCGGCGGCCGACTCCACCGGAGTTTTTACAACCGGCGGAATCTCCCATTTCACTTTGCCGGCCTGGAGCTCTTCCTCAGCGATGCGGCAGGGCTTGCGTGAGTGCGACTCGACTACGGGGCGGGCGCCATTCTGCAACTGCCGCGCGCGGCGCGCAGCCACCAGGACGTAGCGATAATTGCTGTCGAACCCTTCAACCAGTTTCATAGGTCACTCCGTGACGATGGGTAAGCGGGAAAGATCGAACGTTGCCAGGATGGCTTGGACCTGGTCGAGCATCTGCGTGCGCAGGGCGCCATGAGCAATGCCCAGCACGGCTTCGTCCTTTGCCGTCACAGCCGCAGCCGAACGCTTCAGTCGCGCGGCTTCCACGATCGACTTGAGAACGTCGATCGACTGCTCCAGCCGATCATTGATCAAAATATAGTCGTACTGGGAGAAATTCTCAATTTCGCGGGACGCGGTCTGCAGGCGGCGCTGGATAATTTCTTCCGTATTGAAGGGGCGCGCGCTATCCCCCAGCAGCTTGCGTTGCAGATCGTCGTCGGCCTCGGCGCGGCGGCGCAAGCGCCGTTCCAGCTCTTCGCGCGAGGGCGGCAGGATGAAGACGCTCACCGCTTCCGGCACCTTCTGCTTCACCTGGGCGGCGCCCTGCACGTCAATGTCGAGCAGCAAGTCGTGACCGCGCGCCGTAGCTTCGCGCAGAAAGCGCTTCGCCGTTCCATAGTAGTTGCCGAAGACCTCGGCGTACTCCA
>Ga0187880_1003803_pt1 | contig 11368 bp, 10 predicted proteins | sample June2016WEW_19_4_FD_132998 | JGI IMG/M metagenome (GOLD analysis project Ga0187880, IMG submission 132998) | Peatland microbial communities from SPRUCE experiment site at the Marcell Experimental Forest, Minnesota, USA - June2016WEW_19_40 | ecosystem: Environmental > Terrestrial > Soil >...
ACGGAGTCTGCCAGCGCCGCCTGGCTTGGTGGATTCGAGCCAGAGCCCCTCGGGTGTGGCCTGGCCCTCGAGCTTCTGGAACCCGCAGCGCAACCGCGCGCCGTCGGCTGTGGCCGTGACGCCCAGGGCCTCACCCTGGTAACTCGCCGTGGCCCTAGCTCCGATGTCGGCTAACGGGATAGCGGCAGGCTGCGTTCCCGCGCGGGCGGGCACCGTGAGGCCCAAAGCCAGCGCGGCCAGCAGCGTCAACAGCGCTGGGCCGATCCGGCGGCGGAGAGGCGTGGACATGGAGTTAGGTTTCGATTTCATAATGGATTCCTTTCTTTTTGCAGGGATGTGTTTGGGGAGCGGTCTGGCGCCAGAGGGGGTCTGGACGGGTCCTGGAGGATACAGCATTCCTTCGGTAGGTTTGGGACCCCTTCAACGTCCGTCCGTAAGCCCGCCATCCAACCGCCCATCGGGGTAGATGCTCTCATCAAGTGAAAGAGGAGCCTGCTTCAGGTCCTGGTTCGATATAAATCCATAGAGCTAACGCAGACTACAATGCCACTGATACCACTTAGTATTCTCCTGCGTCAATGAGTATTTGGATAAGATAAGTGATTCAGGCACATTAGCCGCAATTGGAGGTTTCCCTGCTCAAGGAAGGATGCGGCGGCAGCCTCCTTCAAAGCCGCAGTCGTCCTGAATCCCGGCGCTGCACTCTCAGTTGCCGGCGAACTGCTCACGGCGGCGGCAGCCAAGCTGAAGGCGAAGGCTAAGCCGTGACGATGCGGTAGCAGGGGATCGCGCCCGCCTCGGGCGCCGTGGCTGGCGCCCTCGCCAGCCACCCTTGGGGATGGCCGAGACGGCACACCATTCAGTAACTCCGCGCACGTTTGGCCCACCCGGCGAGGGCGCCGGGTGGAAGCGCCCGAGGCGGGCGCGGTCCCCCAAGGCAACTACATGGATACGGCTAAGCCGTGTCTATTGAGTCGAGGCGCAGGCCAAACCAGTCGCTTGGGTGGCAGTTGCGACCGACAAGCCACCCCAAAGCCACCTGCAAGCCAACTGCAAGCCAGGAAGTTGGGATGTGCTCTCTTGTGTTCCTCTTGTGTTCCTCTTGTGCTCCTCTTGTGTTGCTCGTGTTCTCCTCTTGTTTTTCCATCGGCCGCCGGTGGGGGCTTCACCAGCACTGCGGCGTCTCCACCGCGCCCATGCCTAGCTTTGACGGCGTTAGCGTGGCGGTTATTCAAATAACACTCGAGTACTGGAAGCTCAATAAGGCCGAGGCCGCCGGGAATGGTGACCTGTGATGGGCGCTGCCCAGCTCAACCGCCGTCAGAGAACGGAACGCACGCGGATGAACCCGGGGGGTCCGGTGATAGGCACCGTGGCGTCCCCACGAGCACCCGCTCTCTCGACCCTCTCGCTTCAGAGCTCAGACCCAAACTCGTACTCCCCGGACCCAACGGCCAGCACGGCATCTCGACTTTCCTTTCTCAGCAACTGGACCCCGGACGCACGCTCGACCGGCCTGCCGCCTTCTGTGACCGGCGTTCCTTCCTTCGCTGGCAGAATCACCGTTGCCGTGGCGCCCACCGGCACCTGCACGTGCAACTTGAACTGCCCGGCCGCCCAGCTCCATTCGCTGACGACCTTGCCATGCGCCGAATCGTAGCTGGCCTTGACCCAGTTCAGGTCACCGACCGGCTGCGGGCGGATGATGATCTTGTCGAAGCCCACGGCGTCAGGCGCGGGGTTGATGCCCGCCAGCACCTTGTAAAACCACTCGCTGACCGAGCCGAACATCGGGTGGTTGTGCGAGTAGGTGTTGTCGCTGAACTCCCAATGCTCCCACAACGTCGTCGCGCCGTTTTCCAGCATATAACCCCAGCCCGGGAACGTGCTTTGATTGACGATCCTGAACGCCACGTCGGCGCGGCCCGAATCCGCCAGCGCGTGCAGCATGAACTTGGTCCCGAAGATGCCCGTGGTCAGATGGCCGGCGTGCGTGTCCTCGATGTCCCGCACCAGAACCGCCAGCGCGCGCTGCTGTTCCTCGGCGGGCACTAGGCCCAGGTAGAACGCGAAGGCCTGGCAGGCCTGCGTGGCGGTATCGTAGCGGCCCGTGCCCGGCTGGAGGAACTTCCGGTTGAAGGCGGTCTTGATGGTCTCGGCCAGCGTGTCCGCTGCCGCCGCCTCGGCGTCCTTCCCGAGCGCCCGGGCGATGTTGGAGAATAGCCTCACATTGAAGTAGTAGAAGGCGGTGCCGGTCAGGGCGCGGGGCTTCGGCGCCAGACTCTCGTGATCACTGATGCCGTTGTCCAGGATGCCATCCGGCGCGCGCGATTGCAGCAGCGCGATCCAGCGCTTGGTCAGCTCATAGTTCTCTTCGAGCAACCGCCGGTCCCCGTAATACTGGTAAAGCCGCCAAAGGAGGAATGGCTGCGCCGTGCCCCAGCCCACCGGACCGGACCCCTCTCCGAGGCCCTCGTCGCTGATGCCCACGAACGGCGCGGTTTCCGTGAAACCACCATTCGGCCGCACCGCGTCCGCCAGGTCCGCCACGGCCTTCCCATAGAAGCGCGCCATGTCAAAGTTAAGCATCGCCATCTCGCCGGCCGCGACGATGTCGCCCCCGTAGCCGAACTTCTCCCGGTGCGGGCAGTCCGATTCCACACTGAACAAGTTGCTCAACTCCGTCCACAGCACCATCTGCTGAATCCGGTTGAACCGCTCGTTCGAGCAGGTGAACGAGCCCACGGGAGTAACGGCCGAGTTGAGACGCAGCCCTTCCAATGCGCCGAGCGTCGGCCTGCCCGGAAAGCCGGTGACCTCGACGTAGCGGAAACCATGGAAGGTGAACCGCGGCGTATAGACCTCTTCGCCTTGCCCCTTGAGGACGTATTCCTCCATTTGCCAGGCCGTCTTCGGCGCGCCGATCCCGTCGTAGCGGTAATCAGGCCCGCCCTGCTTGATCTGGCCGCAGACCGCGGTCATGCCGTTGAGCGTGCCGTCAGGATAAAGCAGTTCCCCATAGCGCAAGCGCACGCGGGTGCCGGCGGGGCCTTGGACACGCAGCCGCGCCCAGCCGGCGAAGTTCTGCCCCAGGTCGAAGATCCAGACGCCCGGCTTCGGCTCCGTGAGCTTGACCGGCTTCAGCGTTCGGGTGACCCGAATCGGCGGCGCACTTTGCGCCCGTAGGGGCCCCAGCGGCCCGGTGGCGCTCACCGCCTGCGGCCAACCCGAGTCGTCGAACCCTGGCCGATCCCATTCCGGCTGCTCCTTTCGCGCGTCATAGACCTCACCCAAATACACGCTGTTCCGCAGGATGGGGCCATTGCCCACCTTCCAGCTTTCGTCGGTGACAATCGTCTGCGAGGTGCCGTCCGCGAACTCGGCTACAAGCTGCACGATGACACGCGGTTCCCCGACCGTGAGGTGCTCGCGCGGATTGATATGGCCCCACAAGCGCAAGGGCAGCGGGTTGAACCACCCGTTGCCGAGCATCACCCCCAACGCGTTTTGCCCCCGCTTCAACTGGTCGGTCACATCATAGGTGGAGTAGAGCACGCGCTTCGAATAGGCGGTCCAACCGGGATCAAGCACCTGGTCCCCGACGCGCTGGCCATTCAGGAGCAACTCGTAGTAACCCAGCCCGCTCACATAGACCCGGGCGCGGCTGATCTTCTTTTCGAGCAGAAACTCCTTCCTCAACAAGGGCGCCGGGTCGTCCTCGAACATCTTGCGTTCCGAGAGCAGTTCGGCCCGTTTGCGAGTGATCCAACTTGCGCGCCAATCCGCCGGCGCCAGCAACCCCATCTCCCACCACGCCGCCGGGCTATAACCCGAGAGCCGGCCCTCGCGGTCCCACGCCTGGACTTTCCAATGAACCCGCTGGCCCGAGCGCAACGGCTGGCCGCCATAGGCCACTTGGACCGATTCGCCTGAAGCGACCTTGCCGCTGTCCCACAAATCCCCTTTGCCTTTGGACAGCAGGTCGGGTGTGGTCGCCACCAGCACCTGGTAAGCCGTCTGTCTCTGTCCGCGCTCCCGGGACTCCAGCAGCCAACTCAGCCGCGGCTGAGGCGTGTCGAGTCCCAGCGGGTTGACGCGGTATTCGCTCTTCAACCCATCCACCCTCAGGCCGGCACCCTGCCCCGCGAACACCGAGGCGGCGAATGCCAGCGAAACCGTTAGAACAAGCGAGCAGTGCGGTCTAATCATGTGCAGGAGTGTTCGATGGAGGCTTCTAGAGTCTCGTGCCCCAGGCCTTAGCATTGCCGACGGCCGCGCAGGCGCCCACGTTTGCGATACGGATGAGGCGATGGATAAGTCGAGCATGTAGCTTCATGTCTGTTCCTGAGTATTGATTGGCGGCTCGCCGGCCCAGCCCGACCCGAGCCTTGGTAAAATGCTGCGCCAGAATTAGCGGCAATCAGCGGCAGCGTCAAGGGACGGTATTCGAGTCACCGCCAGCGAGGCTAGGCGAGCCTTGCGCGCAATTTCCTTGCCCTCGGCCCTTGACTCTCGACCCTCCTCATTGCGCGCCTGGCTTCGGCAGCGGTAGCGGCAGATAGCCGATATAATGATCCACGGTGGTTGAGAGTGTGGTTAATAGCCGCCACTGCCAATGATTGGTTTGGCGGGTGGGGCGGATTGGGCCGCCCTCTCTGTCGCTTCCCGGCGGCGATACTCTTCGAGCATCGCGGCGGTGGCCGTGGCGCCGCAGCGGGAGGCGCCCAGCTCGCGGACCTTGATGAGGCCGTCCAAGTCGCGCACGCCGCCGGCGGCTTTGACCTGCACCTTCGCCGAGCAAGTGGCCCGCATCAGCGCCAGGTCATGCTCGGTCGCGCCGCGATAATTGTAGCTGCCGTCGGGCTGCTTGACGAACCCGTAGCCGGTGGAGGTCTTGACCCAGTCCGCCCCGGCGCGCTCGCAAATGCCGCAGAGCATGTGCTTCAGCTCATCGCTGCTCAATCCGGCGCCGCCTTTGCCCAGGTAATCGTTCTCAAAGATGACCTTGACCTTCGCGCCGTGCCCGTGAGCCTCCTCACAGACCGCCCGGATGTCTTTCTGGACGTAATCCCAGTCGCCGCTGAGCGCTTTGCCGATGTTGATGACCATGTCGATCTCCGCCGCCCCGTCCTCGCAGGCCAACCGGGTCTCGTAGCGTTTCGATTCGGTGCAACTGTTGCCATGCGGGAAGCCGATGACGGCGCCCACGAAGACACCGCTCCCGCGGAGCAATTCCGCAGCCCGCTTGACGGCATAGGGCTTGATGCACACCGAGGCGACGCCGAACTTGGCCGCCACGCGGCAGCCTTCTTCCAGCTCCTGATCCGTCATGGTTGGATGCAGGAGCGAATGATCAATCATTTTGGCAAGCTGTTCGTAGGTATATTTCATAGTCAGACCGTTACTCGTTTAAGCGCACCCAGGCTCGTTCGCGGTGACTGCGGAGGATGGCCTCACACACCACAATCTCACGGTGGCCGTCGGCAGAGGTTGGGAAAGTTGCCGGGGCAGCTAAGTCGCCGGCCCGGATGTAGTCGTAGAATGCCCGGAAAAGATGCTTAAACGTATCATGATGTCCTTCGTTGTGTCCCCCTGGCAGGCTGATGAAGGGCCGCACTTCCGGTGACGCCAGCGCCGGGTCGCGCAGGAGACACTCATTGGCCCGGTCCCGATGACCGATCCAGAGCGTGTTGGGCTTCTCGCTGTTCCAGGCCAGGGTGGCCTCGGCGCCGGCAATCTCAAACCGCACGCAGTTCTTGCGCCCGGCGGTCACCTGGGACACCCACATGCTCCCGCGCGCGCCGCCCCGGAAGCGCAGCAGCACCGCGCCGCAATCCTCAGTGGTGATAGGCACGGGCTCGGTGGCAGCGGCTTCTTGCAGCTTCCCGCTGAAAGTCTGAACTTCGCCCCGAGGCCGTTCACGCGTGGGGTGGAGCGTGGCCAGGTCGGCGCAGAGCGCCTCGACCGACAGGCCGGTAATGAACAGCACCAGATCCAGCCAATGCGTGCCGATGTCGCCGACCGCGCGCAATTCACCGCCCTGGTCCGCCAGCACCCGCCAGTTGTAGTCGGTGCGCCGCAGCAGCCAGTCCTGGGTGTAGCTGCCGACGACGGAATGCACCGGCCCCAGGTCGCCGCGCAAAACTCGTTGCCGTGCTTCGAGGCAAAGCGGGTTGAACCGCACGTTGTAGCAAACCGCCGCCGCGCGGCGCATCTCGCGGGCCAACTCAACGAGGGCGGCGGACTCACGTGAATTCATCGCAAGCGGTTTCTCACACATCACATGCTTGCCCGCCTGCAGCGCCGCGCTGGCCTGCGCGAAATGGGCCCGATTGGGAGAGCAAATGTGGACGACGTGGACAACCCCGTCGGCCAGCAGTTCTTCAAGGCTGCGATAGGCCCGGGGCAGTCCCAAAGAGCTCGCGGAGCGCTCCGAGGATTCGGGCGTGCTCCCCAGGACACCGGTGACCGGGATGCCGAGCCGGCGCAACGCCTCAAGATGCACCGGTCCAATAAAGCCGGCCCCGATTATTGCCGCGTTGAGTTTGCTCATATCGGTTGGAGCAGCATTAGCGTCACGAGAGTAGGGCGGTTGGCCTGGATTTCCAGCAGAATAATTGCCCGTCCCTCGCTAACCTGGCTCCGCGAGCGGGCCGGACCGCGAGCGGCAGGAGGTCCATGAGAAAATGCGATTCCATTTGAATACCGACTAAGCCGCTGCTGTCAAACTCATGGACAGGCTCCGTAGAGCCAACGTGGTGCGATGGAAGCCCCCACGGGAAAAAGAGGGAAGAACAAGAGGAACACAAGAGGAGCACAAGAGAGTAATACGCTATCTCCTGGCTTGTGGGTCGCATGAGGGTGGCTATGTGGTGGCCTTGGGGTGGCCTTAGGCAGCTCCGCCTGCCACTTCTTCATTCATCATTCTTCCTTCTTCCTTCGCCTCGCGTGGCTTCGCCCCGGGCTTTCTGCATTCTGCATTCTTCCTTCTGCTTTGGTTGTCGCCTTCCTCTGCCAATCCCGCCCGGAAGAGACTTCCCCCGTGCAGCCGGGAGGGTATGCTCGCCGCAGGCGCTGTGCTGTGGGAGACCCGAAATATAGAATGAAAGCTAAGGCCGCAAACCGCTTGTTTGCTCGCGCCCGGTTGCAGTAAAGTGCCGCCATGAGCGAGACAGAACAATCCTTGCCTGCCAGCGACACCGCGGCCCGCCAGCGCCGGCTCGAGCTGGCACGGAAGGCATTCAAGGAGTTCTACGCGCAGTGCTTCTGGTCTTACCGCGAGGATGCCGAGATCACGGAGGAGAAGATCCCGTTCGTCATCCGTGGCCTTCGCGAACATGGGGGGCTGGCCGGCTACCGGATTGCCGCCGAGTTATGCCATTAGGCGCGTTAGAACACCAAGTGCTGCGGCTGCTCGCCGTGAATCGGAATCCCGACAGCTACGTGGCCGGGGTGACGGTCCTGAACCAGAATCCCTCTTCCCCGCGCACTTCCAAGGACGTGGACGTGTTTCGCGACACAATCGAAAGCCTTGCCAAGTCCGTTGATCTCGACTTCGCGACGCTGAGGGCAGCCCGTTTCGAGGTGATCGAAGCGGGCCGCCGGCATGACACCTTTTGCCGCGCTCTGGTCCGTCGCGGCGGCAAGCAAACCAAGATCGAGTGGGTCTTCGACAGCGCGTTTCGCTTCTTCCCGGTCGAGCCGGACCCGGACCTGGGCTGGCGATTGAACTTCTGGGACGTCGCAGTGAACAGAGTTTTGGCCTTCGCGGGGCGTCCCGAGATCCGGGACTGGATTGACGTTCTGCACCTGCACGGGCGGCATCTCCACCTGGGCGCGCTGGCCTGGGCCGGGACTGGCAAAGACCCCGGCCTCTCGCCGGAAGCCATCATCCGCTGGGGCGGCCGCCAGGCGGTGTATCGGCCGGAGGACCTCGCCGATCTGACACTCTCGGAACCGGTCACTCTGCCGCAGCTCAAGGAGCGATGGCTGGAAGCCTCATCTGCCGCTCTCGACCTGATTGCCCGGCTGCCACTCGACGAAGTGGGCTGCCTTTATCTCGACCACACCGGCAAACCCGTCTGCCCCGATCCCGCCGCAACGGACTTCCCGAAACTCACGCGCCACTTTGGCAGCGTCAAAGGCGCCTGGCCGCGCATCGTCGAAAACTGAGCCCAAGCCATGAGCGAGCCAACTTTCACCCACGAACGTCTTCCTCAGCCACAGCTCGGAGGACAAGGTCGTCCTGCGCCCGCCCGCGGAGCGGCTGCACCTGCGCAAGCTGGCAAGGCTGTCGGGTTTTTCCTGACTATGGAGCAATTCAAGAGTCAGAAAAGAGAGAGCGACCACCCTAATCGGTGGCCGCTTCACTGCAAACCGAGAGGGGAGCAGACAGTGGAAATCCGTTGTTCTGCCCCCGCTCCGCTATTGGAGGTCAAGCGCCTTTAATTTCATGGCGTGGGAGGCTTCGCGGTTGAACACATCCACAATGGCAGAGGGGTTTTTCTCAATGGCGACGATGTCCTTGCCGTTCAGAAGCACAAGACACAGGTTGGAATCGGTCATCACCTTGTTGGCGTACTTGCGGGCGGCAGGGCCGATTTCGCCGGTGCCGACCATGACGATGACGTTGCTTTTCAGCATGTGAGTGAGGCCGACTTCTTTGGCAACGTCGTCCAGGGAGACGTTGGCGGTGTTCTTGCACTGGACCTGCCAGCGGGAGAAGACCAGGCGACTGGACTCGAAAATGAGGTCAACCTCAGCGCCGCCCGTGGCCGTTCCCCGCAACCTGGTAGCGATGTAGGACATGTCCAGCAGGCGCATGAGCTTGAAGGCGAGGGCTTCGAGGGCGAGGCCACGCTGATGTTTGTCCCTGGCCGTCAGGTCCGAGAGGATGTCGGCCATGGGTTTGCGAAGCAGAACGCGGAGATCGGACTCGGTCTGTTTCTCCAACTGCTCCAGAAGGGGGCCGATAACTTCCTTGACCAGCTTGTCAGTGGGGGAAACCGAGAATGGCTTTGCGCCCCGGCCGAGGGTTTTTGTGCCGCGTTGCAGTTTGATGTAGCCAGCCTGCTCAAGCGGGTAAAGAACCTGCTTGGCTTAGCTAGTCGGCTTAGTGAGTGTCCACCTGCCATCCTTCAGGACAATACGCCCCGCTCGTCTCAGGAAGACCTGGGCGTTGCGAAGGGTGTGTTTCCACTGCTTGCCAAACTTCTGGCCGTTGATGACCAGTTCCGTATCATCGCTACACAGGTCTGGAAGGAGCTGCGCAACCTTTGGGTGCAGTTCTTCGGTCGAGAGGGGTTGAGTGGAAAGCAGGTAGATCATCGCGTCGGCAAACAACCCGTGTGCCGTCCGTTTCCCGGCTTGCGCGCTGAGAAACTGGCGCTGGGCCTGGCGAAGCGCCTCGTTGAACCTGGACTTGACCTTACGGCTGGTGGCCTTGCTTACCTCCTCATACTCATCCTTAAGGTCGTTCGCAACGCTGACCAAGGAGGCAAGTTCCACTCCAGTCAGCACGTTGCCAACCTGCACATAGGCTTCGAGGTCACGCCTTACCCGCTGAACAAGAACCGGGTCTTCGAGGCTGACGCCATACTCGAAATTCCCGTCCAAGCCGGAGGGTGTGAGGTTGGCTGATGTGACCAGCGCACGTCGGGTGTCGGCGACATAAACCTTGGCATGGAGCCGTGGCAGCGAAACCACTTGGGACTGGCCGTGCTGGTTGCGGAAGATTTCCAGGGCCTCCAGGTCAAGGGAACCTGCAAGGATGCTGTCGCTGCGGATGTCGGTCAGCACTCGTACCATGCAAGGCCGGGAGGAACCGGTGTCGCGCAACTGGTCGCAGACCCACCTCGCTTCAGTCTCTTTGATATATGGGCTGGCGATGAGTAGCTCCTCACGCGCGGAATGAACGACCTCCGCCAATGCTGCGCGTAGTGGTCGGGAGCAGAGCCTCACGTGTTTCGACCCTTGGTGAGCAGAGCAAGGGGCGCTTGCTTCGTGATGGCCTGAGCGAGTTCGTTGGGCCATTCGCGCGCTGTCTGGAACTGCCGTCCAGCCAGTACCACTTGGAAGAGGGTGCTTTCATTGACGAGGGCCGCATAGCGCTTCGCCTTCTGGCTAAACCGCCCGGTTCCGAGGATGACCACCACGCGATTGCATCGGCCCTGCGCAATCCCGACTTCCGTTGCTACCTCATCAATGGGTATCTCTATTGAATCCTTGAGCCGGACGTGCCAAGTGCGGAACCTCAGCCGCTTGGATTGAAAAACCATGTCGATTGTCAGCCCGGTGTGATCTGGTTTCCGCAAGCGCGTTCCCTGGTGGCAGAGTCCAATACCTGACATGAGCCGCACTGCTTTTCTCTCCAACTGCTGACAGCGTGTACGCCAATCAGTTGTTCTGGAATTTGTTGGCTTCATTAGGACTGTTGGCTGCTATAGAAGGAAACCTTGCGGGGAGGGGATTGATGCCTTTTTCTCTGCAGAAGCGGATGTATGCCGAGTTGCTTTCGGTGTGGGCGAGGGCGATGAGGTTTGGCGGGATGGCGGCTCCATTATCGGTGCCGAAACGGTTGGAAATGTCATGGCCGGAGGGACGAAGCATTGGTTTGTAGCCCTTTTCCAGCAGGACTTTCATGCTGTCGGAGTATAGCTGGAGCACGCGCCTATTGCTCGCCTTGGGCCACGGAGTCGGCGAGAGCCACCAGATGCAGTTGACGGCGTCTTTGACGCGGATACGGCGGACAGTCACCCACTCGGCGGGAGTGGGCAGGCGGGCCGGGTTCCACCAGAAGAATTCTTGCGCGAGGTGGAAGCCGAATTCGCGGCAGAGCATGATCAGCAGTTCGTAGTGATACAGGCTACGGGTCGGCTGACCGGAGATCCAGGCGCCGCCGATGTCAATAACCAGCGAGCCCGTCGGCTTTAAGGCGGAGTGGAAGGCGGCACCGAATGGCTTGAACCAGTTGACGTAGTTGTGGGTGTCCACGTTGCCGTAGTCCTTCTTTCTGACCAGGCCGAAAGGTGGGCTGGTCATGATGAGGTCAACGGACTTTGGCTGGATCTTGTCGCGGAAGAGCGACAGCGAGTCGCCAAGAAAGATCTTTCCTCTCCCTGTGGAGTGAAAGAGTCAGTGAACTGCTCTCGTCATCTCCTATGAGAATCAGGTGCCCGCGTACGGCAAAATCACGAGGTCAGCAAGACGAGCGGGCAAGACGAGAGCTGCGATTCAGACAATGGGCGTAATTACTCAGGTGGATTGTGATCCCAGCGGCAGGAAGGGGTGCCCGTCGAGGGCGTGGCGGAGGTATTCGAGCACTGGCAGGCCGTGCTTGCGCAAGGTCGAGATATAACTGCGGATTCGA
>Ga0187880_1003804_pt1 | contig 11367 bp, 7 predicted proteins | sample June2016WEW_19_4_FD_132998 | JGI IMG/M metagenome (GOLD analysis project Ga0187880, IMG submission 132998) | Peatland microbial communities from SPRUCE experiment site at the Marcell Experimental Forest, Minnesota, USA - June2016WEW_19_40 | ecosystem: Environmental > Terrestrial > Soil > Wetlands...
GCCGCGCGGCGTACGACGTCGAAGAAACGGTGCGGGCGCTTGAGCGCCTGACCCTGGAGGAGCAGATCAGGCAGCGCCTCGTCGAGATATTGCGCACGGGTGGACGGTTGGCGACATGTCCGGCCGCTGAACTGGCGGCGGGAAGGTGAAACATGGCCCAACGAATTGGGGAGTGCGCAGCACAGAATGCGGAGTGCGGAATCCGAAATGACCGCTCGGGACTTCTTAGCCCCCACTCCGCCTTCAAAGGCTGGCCGGAGACGTGGACGAATCCAAAGGATGGATCGGTGGTGCGGCTTATCTCAGCAGGCGAGTTTGTGATGGGCTCGACGCCGCAGGAGATCGAAGCGGCTCGGCAAATGGACAAGGACGGGCCCATCTATGCATTGCTGCACGAGGCGCCGCAGTTCACCATTTTTGTGCCGGCGTTTTACATGGCTGCGTTTGCCGTAACCAATGAACAGTTCGCCCGGTTCCTTTCAGAAATGCATCCTGGACGGGCGCTCTTCGAGCTCTGGCTCCACACTGCGGAGCATATCCTGCCGCCGAACTCCGAGGGCGAACCGTATCGCCCGGCCCCAGGGTTTGAACGCCACCCGGCGATCCATACGACCTGGTTTGGGGCTTCAGCTTACTGCCGGTGGGCGGGACTGCGATTGCCTACCGAAGTCGAATGGGAAAAGGCCGCCCGTGGCACGGACGCACGGGTGTTTCCCTGGGGCAATGAGTGGCAGGACGACTTTTTGCGCTGGCATGGAGGGGATCGCCGCGAAAGGGAAACGACGGCGCCGGTGGACGGGTATCCCCAAGGCTGTTCGCCCTGGGGCATTTTCCAGATGGCGGGGAACGTCGAGGAGTGGTGTAAGGACTGGTATCAGGCTGAGGCCCATCGCGAGCATGCAGCGGGCAATCGGAATTCGCCGCACTCGGGGGAACAACGGGTGCTGCGCGGCGGGAACTGCTTGCGCCGGAACAGACTGGAGTTTCGTTGCGCCATGCGACGCGCTAACGCGCCGGCGTATGTCAATGTGCATTTCACGGGTATTCGCTGCGTCTGTGACCTGCCCAGGGTGCGACAAACCGAAGAACAAACACCTGCGGAGCGATGAACGACGTGCCCGACAACCTGGTAAGGGAGGCATGCGAGGACGCTGATAGGAAGCGTTTGGCTGCTGAAAGCGACCGCTCTCCCCCGAAGGCCGCACCCGACCTGGAGAAGCTGCGAGCGTACACCCACACCAAATTGGCCCTCGCCGGTCAGTTGCGCCTCTTGCGCGAGATTCACAAGCAGCGCGGCAGTGAAAGCCGCTTCAAGCAATGCGAAAAGCTTATCGCCAAACTGGCCGAAGACCGTTTCACGCTGGCCGTCTTAGGGCAATTCAAGCGCGGGAAAAGCTCGTTGATGAACGCCATCATCGGCCGGGAATTGTTGCCTGTCGGAATCCTGCCATTGACCTCGGCGATAACTATCTTGAGGTTTGGTCCAAGGGAACGGTTGCTCATCGAGCACGGACTTCCCGCCGTGCCGTTTGCCGAAGAAATGCCGGTCGAGCGATTGGCGGAGTTCGTGACGGAGAAGGGCAACCCCGGAAACCGCAAGCGCGTGAAGACGGCGTGCGTCGAGGCGCCTTTGCCCTTCCTGCGGCATGGATTGGAGTTCGTGGACACGCCGGGCGTCGGTTCGGCCATTGGGGCTAACACGGCGACCACGCTGCGATTCCTGCCCGAATGCGATGCGGTGATTTTTGTCACGAGCGTGGACACGCCGCTCACGAACGTCGAGCTGGAGTTCCTGCGAGAGATTCAGCAGCACGCGGGCAAGATTTTCTTTGTGGTCAACAAAACTGATCTGCTCTCCGGCCACGAACGGCAGGAGGTCCTGGAATTCATCGCCAACACCCTCCGCTCTCAAATGGGGTGCGAAGAAGTCAGAATGTTCCCACTCTCGTCCCGCGCCGGACTGTCGGCAAAGCTCGCTGGGGATGCCTCGGCCTACGAGCAAAGCGGCCTCAATGACCTCGAAGAAAGGCTGGTCGCCTTTCTATCCGACGAAAAGGCCGCAGTTTTCCTCACGGCGGTTGCCGACAAAGCGCTGCGCCTGCTTGAACAAGAGTTCGCTGAAGTGGCGCTGCGCAAGCGGGCGCGCGACATTCCCGAACCTGTTCTGTCGCAAAAGCTGGAAGCGTTAAAAGCGCAATGGCGCGAGCAAGCAGTGGCTCGGGGCAAACTGTTCGAGCGATTGCGCGAGCACCTCATCGCGCAGACCGCGGCTGCCCTGACGCCGGAGCTGCAGTCGTTCCTGTGTTCGCAAACCAGCAGATTGTTGTCGCGCAGTGAGCGCCTGCTGGCTCAGGCGAGGTGGCAGCGATGCGCGCCGATGATGAAACGGTGCCAGGGGTTTGTCCTGCGCCAACTGCGGAGGGGCGCTTGGTTCTGGTTGTCGGAACAGAAGGAGCGGCTGAGCTTGGCGGTGGATGCGGCGGCGCGTGATCACTGGCAGCAACTTGAATCCAATGTAAGCAGCATCCACACGCTTGCAGCCAGGGTTTTGGGCCTGCCGCAGTCCGCAAACCAGCCCGCAGATGTGCTTGCGCCCTGGCGGCTGGACTTGAAATGTGAGCCGCCGTTCCTGCCGGACCTCCGCTGTGAAACTTCTATTCGCTGGCCGCTGGCCGTTTTGCCCGCCACCCTGACACGGCGCTGGCTTAAGAAGAACCTGGAAACAGAATGCGCGCGGCTGAGGCAGTCTTGCCAGGACCAGGTGGTAGCGTTCGCTGCGAACAGCGTGAGCAAAGCAGTGGATGCTTTGGCGCAGGAAGTGGAAGACCGGGCGGCTGAGATCGCCTCCCGCGTTGTCGCGGCCATTACAGGCAAACCACTAGCGGCGCTTGGCCTGTTGTTCGACGGCAAGCCCGTGCTGGTGGATTCAGAGTATGGCGATTCAGCGCTTCACGCCGTCCGGGCCAGGCTGCGGGCGCTGCGCACAGAAGTGCTCCAGTTCAGTGCGCCGACAAAGAAACCGGTTGACGGATTCTCGAGCGAGAGGATTGAACCTCGAACGCCGCAACTTGCGGAGGAACCGACCCTTCCCAAACTGGAGCAAGCCGACCTCGCCCGCGAACTGCAAACCCGGAGTTGCCCGGGGTGCGAACACTTGGCCACCGCGGCCTTTGGCTTCCTGTCAAACTGGCAATCCACTCTCTATGCCGATGAGCAGGCTCAGCGCGATTTCGCCGCCGAGTTGGGATTCTGTCCGCTGCATACTTGGCAATTGGAGGCGATTTCCTCACGGGTCGGCACATCCGTGGGACACGCCAGGCTTGTGGAGGAAGTGTCGCGGCTCCTTTCAAGGGCGGCGCAGGAGCCGCGAACCGGGCGCTTTCCGTCGCAGATTGTAAGAAATGCCAGCACCTGCCGGGTCTGCCAACTCTTGTGCCAAGCCGAATCGGCCTACATTCAGCAGCTCGCCGCTTTCGTGCGCGAGCCGGATGGACGCCAGGCTTACGCGCGCTCGCAGGGACCCTGCCTGCGCCATTTGGGATTGCTCCTCGCAGCCTCCACGGGGGAGGAAATCGCTCGCTTTCTTTTGAGTGAGGCCGCTCGCCGTTTCGAAGAAATGGCGGAGGACATGCAGAGCTTTGGGATGAAGACGGAATCCCTGCGGCGATCCCTTAGAAACCGTGATGAAGAAGATGCCTATCTGCGGGCTGTCATCCATCTGGTTGGCGCCAAAGGAACCTGCTTTCCATGGAACACGAATGGCGAGATATGAAGAAATTCCTTGGGGATAGATTTGCATGCGGGCTTAGTACAGTGGAAGAAGCCCCCGAACCGCTGCGCAGCGCCATGTCAGCCGTGCTCCACGGCGGCCAGCCGCTCCAGTTGCTACTCTTCGGCCCCGTCGCCAAAACGCTCGGCCAGTGTTCGCCCGCGACTCTGCTGGCGGTGCTGGATGACGAATGGGTGCTTGTCAGCGGCGCGGAAGAAACCCCAGCTCGCCTCGAGCGCGCCGCCTTCGTTGACACACTGCTCGTGGAATTGACCTTGATTCTGCTCTATGGACGGCTGAAACTCGATTACGCTACCGAGGGCGTCACGCAGTCGGCGATAATCGAATTCGATGCAGTCATGGAACCGCTTTACAAGGAGGCTGCGCGGCAGGTGTTGGATGGCATGAGTGGAATCCGCGGAACCATTTCCATCGAGGACAGAAGCCTAAATGGGGTGCTTCAGGGGACACCGTTAAGGTTCTGGAATGCCGTCCACGAATTCAGCCCGTTGTCGCAACGCGTTTTGGCCACGCGACATTGGCCGGCCGTTACGGGCGGAGCAAGGCGATGGTATGAGCGTGAGGTCGCGCCCCAGGGCATGCTGGTGCTCACCGAGCGTGAATTAATTCTCATTTCCGATGAGAAAACTTGGTCGTGGTTACGTGTTGGCAGGGCCAACAAGTATGGGAGCGTGATAACTTACTGCCCGCTGTCACGGCTGGAAGATTACCGGGTTCGAGCTGACGACCAGTTGGCCCAGCTCGAACTGGAAATCCGCGCCGCAGGCGGCGGCGAAACAGTCAGGGTGGAGTTCCCCCCTGTACAGCAGCGGAGCATAAGAGACTTAATGGAGCAGGCAATGGCGCAACGCCTGGCTACCAGCATTGAAGAGAAGGCGTCAACGCAAAACAGATCGCATTGGTTGCGGTAGCGAGTTATGAAGATATTGCTTATCTCCGACGTTCACGGCAACTGGCCCGCCCTGCAAGCGGTGTTGGCCGCTGAGCCGGAGGTTGATCAGATTCTGTGCCTCGGGGACCTGGTCAACTATGGCCCACAGCCCGCCGAGTGTGTTGCCTGGACCATGAAAACGCTAACCTCCGATTGGCTGGTGCAAGGCAATCATGACCGCGCGGTCGCCCTGGACGAAGGTTCTCGCTCTTCGGCGGCTTACCAGACGCTGGCAGTTGCTACCCAGGAGGCGAGCAAACAGGTCCTGACGGCGGAGATGAAGCAATTCCTGGGCGGGTTGCAGCCACTGCAACGGTTCCAGCTTGATACGGCGGTCTGTGTCGCTTGCCACGCGGTGCCTTCCGACCCGCTCTATCTTTATCTGCCGGAAGACAGCCCGATCACGCTGTGGGAATCAGAGCTGAATTGGGCCAACTATCCTGACTTCCTCTTTGTTGGCCACACGCATCTGCCGATGAAAACCCGCTTCCGCCGGACGCTGGTGGTTAATCCTGGCAGCGTTGGCCAGCCCAAAGATGGCGACCCGCGCGCGGCCTACGGCGTTTGGAACGACGGCGAGGTCACCCTACACCGGGTCGCTTATGACGTGGAGAAAACGGTCGCGGCCTATGGCGGCGTGGACCTTCAACAACATATCATTGACACCCTCGCCGAGGTGTTGCGCACGGGCGGGCATTTGCCGTTGGATCAAAACCCGGAGGAGTTCTTCAGGGCCTACTACCAAAAGCACCCGGACAAGCTGGCCGCCATGTTTTACCTCCAGAAATTGCTCAACCGCCGCATCGGGGTCGATACGGATAAAATGGATGACGCCCAGCGCCAGCAATGGATGCTGAACTACTGCCGCGCCCTAATCCAGGAAGCCACCGAACTGACCGATTGCATGCCGTGGAAATGGTGGGCCAGCTACCAAACATTCGACAAGCAGAACGCCCGCGTTGAAATTGTGGACCTGCTGCATTTTCTCATTTCCCTGGCCCAAGTGATGGAAATCACGCCGGACGAACTCTTCGAAGCCTACGCCAAAAAGCACCGCGTCAATCTGGCCCGGCAGGAGTCCGGCTACACGACGAAGGACGAGAGCGACAACAAACACATTTGAAGTATGGTGCAGGTTGACGGCATTCTTGACCGCGTATCGGGCTTGGCCAGTGAGTTGAAGCTGGCCAACCTCCAGCCGCAAATTGCAGCGTGTGGCGAGTTGCTGCATCGGCACGACGGCATTGACGTGGCCGTGTTCGGGCGGTTCAAGGCAGGGAAGAGTTCGTTTCTGAATCATCTGGCCGGGCGCGATGTTCTGCCTGTAGGCGTGGTGCCACTGACGGCGGTCATCACGCGGCTGCGGTTTGGCCCGGTGGAGCGAGCGGAGGTTCGATTCCTGGACGGGCGGCCCGAGGTGATCCCGGTTACCGAAATCGGGCTTTTCGTCGGCGAGAACGAGAATCCCGAAAATCGGAAACAGGTGGCGTCCGTGGAAGTGGAGCTGCCCGCGCTCGCAGCCTTAGCTCCGCTGCAGTTTGTGGACACGCCGGGTTTGGGCAGTGCCTTCACGCACAACACCGAGGTCGCCATGAAGTGGTTGCCCAACGTGGGCGCGGCGGTGGTGGCAGTGAGTTCGGACGCACCTCTGTCCGAGCGCGACCTGGCGCTGGTGGAGGAATTGCACCACCACACGCCGAAGATTGTGCTGCTCTTGACGAAGGCCGACCTGCTGACGGAAGCGCAGCGGGCCGAAGTGCTGGCGTTTGTCCGGAAGCAATTGCGGCGGAAATGGGAGACAGAGCTCCCGGTGTTCTTTTATTCCATTCAGCCCGCCCTGGACTCGCTGAAGCGGAACCTGGAGCGAGACTTGTTGGTCCCGCTGATTCAATATCGCGGCGAAACCGCGCAGGCAATCGCGCGACACAAGCTCGCGTCGCTGATCGTCCAGACACTGGGTTACCTCCACGTGGCGCTGGCCGCCGCGACTCAGGCCGAGTCCTCGCGGCAGGCCTTGCGCGATAAACTGGGTGAGGAACGAGGCCAATTCGACCTGTTGCGTTCCGAGTTAAACATCCTCTCGCACGAATGGTCGGCCAACGCGCTCGATTGGTCTCTCACTCAGCTTGAGCCAACGCAAGCGGCGTTGCGGGCCAAAATCATCACGGATCTGCGCGAGCAATTCCCGCGCTGGAAGCAGCGCCTGCCGCCGATGCTGGAAGCCTGGCGTGAATGGCTGGGTGTCTTTCTCGTTCGCGAGTTGAGCGAAGTTTCGCATTCGCAACAAGCCATGTTCTGCTCACCGCTGCACCGCGCCCGCCAGCACCTGACGCGCACCCTCCACGCCTTTCACGACCGGTTGGCTGTCCATGTGAAGGCGGCGCTGGGCGTGTCGCTCACCCCGCGCGAATTCGCCCTCGAAGTGCGCGAGCCATCCGCTCCGCCGGTGGACGTGTCTTATGCCTTCGACGCGGCGTTTAGCACGATTGGCTGGCTCATTCCGCTCACGCCGTTTCGCGGGCCAATTGAACGCGTGCTGCTGCGGAAAGCGCGGTGGGAAGTGGAGAAAAACCTCTCGCGCCTGGCCTCGGACTGGCGTGACCGCGTGGCGGCGGGCATCAACGAATTGACCCGCCAGGCCGAACAACAGGCATTGAACGAACTGGCCGCCCTGGAACAAACCCTGGCGCAAACGAAGTCGGATGAGCCGCGACTCCGTGAAGCCATTCTGGATTTGGAGGCGGCAAGCGCGAGGCTCAACGCGGCGAAAGGAACTAACATGGGCTTCTCGGCCACTCGCTGAGCCAAGAGAACCGAGACATCGCTTGGGCCCAGCCTGCCAGTATCCGCGCGGAGAGGTTCTGGGCGAACGCCTCCCCGGCGCACCTGCAATTGGATCAAAGCCGGGCTTGACGTTCCCATCAGATAGGGCATACTCCATGGCCTGATTCCAAATCGGAGGTTGTAGTTGCAGCCCCGCAGATGTGGGGCCTCGTCGCGCGAGCTCGCGCTTGCGGCTATATTAACCCGGCTTGGCAGAGAGTTTTTATGCAGCATATACGTAACATCGCTATCATCGCCCACGTCGATCACGGCAAGACGACGCTCGTGGATTGCCTGCTCAAGCAGTCGGGCACGTTTCGCGCCAACCAGGCCATTTCCACCGAGGAGCGCATCATGGACTCGATGGACCTGGAACGCGAGAAGGGCATCACCATCAAAGCCAAGAACGCCGCCTTCAAATACAAGGATTACCACATCAACATTGTGGACACCCCCGGCCACGCGGATTTCGGCGGCGAGGTCGAGCGCATCATGAACATGATTGACGGGGTGCTGCTGGTGGTGGATGCGACGGACGGCCCGCAGGCGCAAACGCGCTTTGTCCTGCGCAAGGCGCTGGAAGCCGGCGCCAAGCCGATTGTCGTCATCAACAAGGTTGACCGGGAGAACGCCGATCCGCATCGGGTGCTGGACGAAGTGTGGGACCTGTTCGTCTCGCTGCACGCCACCGACGAGCAGATGGATTTCCCGGTGATTTATGCGAGCGCCAGGGATGGCTACGCCAAGACAGATATCACGCACGTTAGCGGCACGATGGAGCCGCTTTTCGCTGCCATCATCAGCCACATTCCGCCGCCGCGGGCGCACGCGGGCGAGGGGTTCCGGCTGCTGGCAGCCAACCTGGATTACTCCGATTATCTGGGCCGAATTGCCTTCGGCAAGATTTACAGCGGCAAGGTGAAGGTGGGCGACACGTCCGTCTGCATCCACGGCGACGGGCGCAAGACCACGGCGAAGATCACTGCCATTTTCCATTTCGAGGGCCTGAAGCGAATTGAAGTTCCCGAAGCGCACGCGGGCGACGTGGTCGGCCTGACCGGCTTCGAGGATGTGTTCATTGGCGAGACGATTACCGATTCGGAAGACCGCGCGCCGCTGCCGTTCGTGCCGATTGACCCGCCGACGATCCAAATGCAGTTCGCCGTCAACGACAGCCCCCTCGCGGGGATCGACGGCCAGCTTGTTACCGCCCGGCATATTTGGGAGCGGCTGGTGAAGGAAGTCCGCACGAATGTCGCTCTGCGCATCGAGCAGACCGATGCGCCGAATATTTTCAATGTCAGTGGCCGCGGCGAGATGCAAATCGCCATTCTTGTCGAGCAGATGCGCCGGGAAGGCCACGAGGTGCTGGTGTCGCGTCCCGAGGTGATTTACCGGAAGGACGCCAAGGGCAACCTGCTGGAGCCGATCGAGCAGCTCTTCCTGGAAACACCCAAGGACGCCATGGGCGTGGTGCTGGAGAACCTCGCCAGCCGCAAAGGCGAGATTACCGCCATGAGCCACCACGGGGACCAGGTCAGCATCGAAGCGCTGATCCCGACCCGCGGGTTAATCGGCTTCGAGACCGACCTGGTAAACCAAACGCGCGGCCTGGGAGTCATGAGTCACCTCTTCCACGAGTATGGCCCTGACCGCGGTGACATCGCTGCACGCAAGAACGGCTCGCTCGTCAGTATGGAGAGCGGGGTAGCGATGTCCTACGCGCTGAACATGATCCAGGAACGCGGCCGGCTGATGGTGGAGCCGGGCGACGCAATCTACGCCGGCATGATCGTCGGCGAGAACGCGCGGGAAAACGACATCCCCGTCAATCCCTGCAAAGCGAAGAAGCTGACCAACATGCGCTCGGTGGGCGACGGCAAAGGCATTCAGCTCAATCCGCCGCTCAAGATGTCGTTGGAGCGCGCCCTCGAGTACATCGGGCCGGACGAATACGTGGAAGCGACACCCAAGAACCTGCGCCTGCGGAAGAAGATACTGAATGAGGTCCAGCGCAAGCGGGCCGCGCAAAGCCGCGCTGCGAAAGTGGTGACCGAATAGACTCCTCGCGCCCGCTGCCGGTTTGGCAGCAAGTGGTAAAACCCTTGGTGCTTGATTAGCGGGAGACGCCCGTTCCGTCGCAAGCTGGGCAGACGGCCGGGGCGTTGCGGATCAGATGGTAAATGTAGTCTTTGAGCTTGGCTCGCCGCATCTTGAGTTCCTCGATTTCCTGATCCGTGGCGAAGTCGATTTCCTCCTCGATGCGATAGATCTCGTCGTCCAGCCGGTGATACTCGTCGAAGATATTCCTGAAGTGGTCGTCAGAACCCTTGAGGCGCCGGATAGTCTCACGATGTTCCGGAAACTCGCGCAGGATGGGGTGATGAAGGTCCATGGGGATGGTCTCCTGTTGTTCAGCTTTCTAGCCGGGTGTGTTGGTGCGACATAACCGCGAAGGCATGGGGGGAAGCCGGCAAACGATCTTCCTCGCATTGGTGCAAAAGCCCGGCCCAAAGGGCCGGTAAGTCTGCCGCTCTGCCGTTGGTATCGGCTCGCCGGCAACCGGTTGACTCAGACTTCTGCAATTCCATTCACGGTCCCGCCACCAGTGGCGGCTTGGCATTAATCTAAGCGAGGTTTGGTGGCAGTAAAGCCTTTCTTTCTGAATTTGTTGCGGATGTTCTTCATCTTTCTGCCGCGCCGACGTACTCAATGCCGACCAGGCAGACGTCATCGGCGAAGCCGCTGTCCCCCGAGAAGCGCCGAATCTCGGCCAGAAGTTCGTCAAATAACTGCGACGCCGGGAGCTGCGCGCGCCGCTGCACCCCGGCGACCAGCATCGCCTGCGAATAAAGCTCATCGTTGCGGTCCTGGACTTCATAAAGACCATCCGTGAAGAGCATGACGATATCTTCAGGGTTGAGCTTCACCTCAGAGGTCCGGTAGGCCGCGTCTTCAAACAGCCCCAGCACCGGCTCGCTCTTGCCCGCCGCATTAGCCAGCGGTTCCACCTGACGGGCGTTGCGGCGGATAAGCAGCGGCTTGGGATGGCCGGCGTTGGCGTAGCGCATCGTGCCCGTCCTCCAGTCCGCCACCAGATAGAACGCCGTGGTCAACATCGGCGTGCCGGTATGCTTGAGAATGGCATGGAGGTCGGAGTTAAGCTTGCTCAAGAACTGCCCAGGGTTTGTGGCAAGCGGTTTGAGCTCCTCCGCCAGCGCGCGGATCATCGCCGTGACCAGCGCGGAGCGGACGCCGTGCCCGGCGACATCGCAGATGAAGACCCCCGCTTCATTCTCTGAAAGCGCGGAGACGGTAAAGAAATCGCCGCCCACGCTGCCCGCGGGCAGATACCGATGGGTGAATTGAAAGGCGCTTTCGGATGGAGGCGCCGAACGCGGGAAAGACGGATACTGTTGGGGCAGCATCGTGAGCTGAATCTCACGCGCCATATTCAGGTCGTCTTCCATCTGCGCGTTCCGGGTGCGGAGCTCCTTGCGGCTTTGGGCCAGCAGGGCATTGACTCGGCGGATTTTCTCATCCGCCAGCCGCTGCTGGGTGATGTCCCAGAAAATGCCTTGCAGTCCGATGATGGCGCCGTCGGCCCCATAAAGCGGCGTCTTGACCACCTGCACGTAAAGCTTGTCGCGGCCCGGCGGCAAATGCTCCTCGACCGTTTCATAAGGCTTACCGGTCTGCATCACCCGCAGGTCATCGCGCTGGTACTTCTCCGCCAGCTCGCGCGGGAAGAAGTCGAAGTCTGTCTTGCCGACAATGTCCTCCAAACGCCGGCCCAGGATCTTGCAGAATTGCTGATTTGCGA
>Ga0187880_1003811_pt1 | contig 11357 bp, 11 predicted proteins | sample June2016WEW_19_4_FD_132998 | JGI IMG/M metagenome (GOLD analysis project Ga0187880, IMG submission 132998) | Peatland microbial communities from SPRUCE experiment site at the Marcell Experimental Forest, Minnesota, USA - June2016WEW_19_40 | ecosystem: Environmental > Terrestrial > Soil >...
CACGCGCGAGAACATTGCTATTGTCACCCAACAGTACCTGGAGAGACTGTGCCGGGCGGCGCATGAACTCGGGCTGCCCCGCGATTCCGTCTTCACGCACCAGGGCGGCACTTACGCGCCGTGGGAAAACCACCTGCCCTTCTGGCCCGCCTTCAACTGCTGGTCGTCGCCGGGTTGGAGTTTCTATAATGGGGGTCCCCGCGAGGCCGGGCCGCTGGACGCCGAGATGAAAGCCGCGGGGCTCCAGCGCTGGGCCGCCGCCGAATGGTGGTGGGGTGGCGCCAACGCCGCCGAGTGGGAGGACCACTTCCGCCGCACGCTCTCATTCCGGGACTGCCGGTTCATCTGCGTGTATAACTGGAACCTGGGCATGTTCGAGAACGCCGCCGCCGGCCAGGAAGCAGTCAGGAAGCTCGTCGCCGAGTGGCGGGAATGAACGGACATCCCTGTCAGAGTGTATCGGACGGCAGGAGAGAAGTGATTTGTGGGTAAGCGCAACTCCATTTGAATAATAAACGAACCACCGCTGTCAAAACCACGGTCGGTCACGGCGGAGCCGCCCGGGCGCCGCGGAGGACACCACCGGAGAATACGAGGAGAACAAGATGAACAATAGAGCACCAATAGAGGAACAATAGAGAACACGCGAAAAGTCAGCACTGGCGTTGGGGGCGCTCCAACCCCGGGCGACCATGGCGGTGCCGGCACTGCTCACGCTGTTGAAAGACCCCGCAGCCATAGTGCGCGCCGCCGGCGCCAAAGCTCTGGGAGGGATTCATGCCGAACCCGAAACCGTGGTGCCCGCACTACTGCAGATGTTCCGGACGGCGCCCGCGCTTGTCTCCAATCCGCAGCCCAGACCGGGCGTTGTCACCGACCGCTCGGGAAAACCCAAAGTAGCGGTCGTCAGTTTGGGCTGGGTCTCCCCGGCAGGGAAAGCCGATTACCTGCGGCGGATGCAGGTGGCCGCCGTGGAAGTCCTCGGCAGATACGGCCCAGGAGCCAAGGAAGCCCTGCCAGAATTCAGAGCCTACCTGCAACTGGCCGAGCCCACCGATCCCGACCAGGAAATCACCTATCGAAACGTGCGGTCGGCCATCCGGGACGCGCCCCCCATCATCGCCGGCCCGACCCCGGCGCCGAAACGATGAAGTCGCAATTGCCACTGCTGGGGGGAGAATCCCGGAGGTGCGGACGCATCGCCAAGGGCTTGGACCCGCCCAAGCTGGCCACCGCTCTTGCAACTTGCGGCTTAAATAATCATGGGCCACAATATGCTCGTCAGCAGGTCGGGGCGGGTGTTGGCCGTCCGGCTGCTGAAGTCTGAAAAGGTAACGTATGCCAGACCAATCAATCACACTGCCTTTCAAAGTGCCGGACCTCTTCGCCGGCTTCGCCGAAGGCAAGGGATTGGCTAAAGCCAGCCCCTCGGAACTGGTTCTTGAATTTGTCGTCAAGGATACCGTGCTCGATCTGTTTAAGAGCGGCATGAAGGAAATCCGCATACCGCGATCCGAGGTGGATGTCGTTCGACTCAAGCGGGGTTGGTTCGGAGCCAAAGTCCACATTCGTCTCAAGAGCATGAAGTGGCTGGCTGACTTGCCAGGCTGCGACAATGGCGAGGTCACCTTGCACGTCGCCCGCCGGGATCGTGACCAGGCGGCGGCATTTGTTCAGATGTTGGGGTAGGTTCATTGATAGATTATCGTTACGCTCAGGGAATTGCGCTGCCGGTTTGCGCCAACGTCAATCGCGAACAGCCGCAGCGGGGTTGCGGCTTGGCGCCGTCCCGCATCGGCTCCCGCGTTTGAAATAATCCACTGGACAATATCAGACGACTTAACTATGATCTGAAGTAAGTTGCAGTGATGGTCCCGGATTTTAGCAGCAAAGGGACAATGATGGGGGTCGCCGCCAACCGCAGGCTCAGAGCGGAAGGAATGCGGGGCCGGCAGCCTGAATGCTTGCCGCTCGGGATACAAGAACAACTCAAACTCTTGAATCTGAATCCAAGAGCTTCCGCCCGCAGATGCGGGTTTACGTTGATTGAGTTGCTGGTGGTCATCGCCATCATTGCCATCCTGGCCGCCCTGTTGTTGCCCGCCCTGGGCCGCGCCAAGCTCAAGGCGCAGGCGGTTCAATGCCTGAACAACGGCCGCCAAATGATGCTGGCGTGGAGACTTTACGCCGATGACAATTCGGATCGCACCCCGTCGGCGTATGGCAACCCTGACGTCTGGATTCCGCCGGGCGACATGAGTTGGACTGGAAATGCGAAGGCCGATGCGGGAAACCAGTTCAATTGGAACGTCGATCTCATGATAAAGAAAAGTCTGCTCTGGCCGTACTGCGGGAACGGTGCCGGCATCTGGCGGTGTCCGGCTGACAGCCAATATCCATGTACCGTCACGTCCGGGCCTTACGCGGGGCAGTCCTTTCCGCGGCAGCGCAGCATTTCGATGCTCAGTTGGTTTGACGGCTCGGACGCCGACAGTTTTGCCGGGTGTGCTGGTTACAAGAAGTACAAAAAAATGAGCGAGGTGGTGAACCCGGGGCCGGCGATGACCATCGTGTTCCTGGATGAAAGATGCGACAGCATCAACGACGGCGAGTGGTGCAGCAGCATGAATGGCTGGCCCGATCAGCCCGGGATCTGGGTGATGATTGATTTTCCGGCCGGTTACCACGGGGGGCCGGGGGATTTGCGTTTGCGGACGGCCACTCGGAAATCCATAAATGGAAGGATCCCAGGACGACACCGCCCCTCAACCAGTATTTGCCGCTAAACGTGCCCTCTCCCAACAACAAGGATGTATATTGGATCATGGAGCATTCCTCCCGGAAGCCCTGATCCATGGACCGCGTGCCGAACAGACAAGTGCAAGTGTCACGACGCTTGCATGTATGGGCACCCGAGGGCATTTGGCGTGGTTGCTGCAATTGCGACGGGGCCAGAGCCGGCTCTCTGCCCCTGCCGACTAATGCCTGTTGAGAATATGACAATCTCACTAACCCCCTTTACTCCATCCGATTGAACCTTTTCTCGCCTTCGGCATTCGACTGGTTGTAAATGCTGGTAGTGGCTGAAACCGAACAACTGCCCGTGCCGCAAGCCAGGACCGGAGAGCCGACGGCCTGGGACACGCTTTTCCGGCGCTACCAACTGCCCTTGTATGTGTATGTCTTTGAGTTGGTCAGTGACGAGCAAGCGAGCCTGGATATCGTCCAGGAGACCTTCATCAACGCGGTGCGGCATATCGGCGGCCTGCGCGAGGACGGGAAGTTCGGCAGTTGGCTCTTCGGCATCGCGCACCAGAAGTGCATCCAGCGGTGGCGCAAGCAGGGCCGCGAAGCCTCGGGGCTGGCAGAATTGGCCGCTGCACCCGAGGAGTTCAGGGACGACCCGGCGGAGGTGCTCATCCGGGAGGAACAGGAGGCGGAGTTCATGAAACTGCTGAGCCGGCTGCCGGTGGCGCAACGCTCCGTGCTGGTGCTGCATTTTGTGGAGGATTTCCCGCTGGAGGAAATCGCCCAGATCACGGGCACGGTGCTGGGCACGGTGAAGTCGCGGCTGCATTACGCCAAGCAGGCGCTCCGGAAGCTATTGGAAGCAGAAATGGAATGAAAACGCCACGCGAAGTCCTCTTTGGGCAGCATCAAGTTGCCGAAGCCAAACTCGACGCCATCCGCGAGAAGGTGGTGGCCGGCCTGGACCTGGACGCCCCGGTCCTCGCCAAACAAATGCCGCTAATGATGCCGAGGCGGGCGTCCGCGCCCGAAGCCGGCTGGCGGCAATTTTGGTGGTCCCTGCGCTGGCATCTGGCCGGGTTGAGCGCGGCATGGCTGGTGGTTATCGCGCTCAGCATCGACCACACCCCCGCTCCGGCACGCGGGGTGGCCCGGCAGGATGCGTCGTCCCCGCGGCAACTGCTGGCGGCGCTGCGCGAGAACCAGCGGCAATTGCGCGAACTGATCGAGGCGCCCGCCGCGGAACCGGCCCGGGAACCACAGAAGCCCGCGCCGTCGCCCCGGAGCCAGGTCCAACCGTTCTCCATGACACCCGTATGACTTGATTCAGCCCCGAATCAGAGACCACGAACCTCACAATCCTATGAATGCACCGGATAAATCCTCGATGGTTGAACGCAGCCCAATCGTGCGCTTCTCCCGCTGGCTGTTCAGTTGGCGGGGGTTGCGGCGCCTGCTGATCTTGCTGGCCTGGCTCGTGACACTGGCCGCGCTGTTTCATGGCGAAGAAACCTGGCGCGGGCGGCGGGCCTGGAACAAATACCGCGGCGAACTCGAAGCGCGGGGTGAACAACTTGATTATGCCGCCTTGGTTCCCAAATCGGTGCCCGACGAGCAGAACTTCGCCGCCACGCCCGGCATCAAGTCCTGGTTTGAAAAGAAAACCTCCTATGACTCCGACCACCCCTGGAAAGACCCCTACTCGCGCGTCGCCGACAACGTTCAGTTTCCGTCCAGGCCGAAGGACGCGAGAGCCGAGCGGCGCTTTGATGATCTCGTGGCTTGGGAAACAGCCTTTGCAGCCCTGCGGCCCGGTGAATTGACCCCAAAGCAACATTTCTATTCAGGCAAGCTCGATGCGGCCTCGCGCGCCCAGGCGGCGCCGGCCGTGCTGGAGGGGTTGAAAACCAATGAGCCGCTCTTTGCCGAACTTCGCGTCGCCAGCCAGCGGCCCTATTCACGATACCCGGTGATTTATGATGTGGAGATGCCCTATGCGATCCTGCTGCCGCATCTCAGGATGGTGAAAGGCGTCTGCCAGCGGCTAGGACTCAAGGCCTGCGCGGAACTTGCGATCGGCCAGTGCGACCAGGCCCTGGAAGATCTGCAACTGATGTTTCGCCTGATGGATTCGGTGAAAGAAGAGCCTTGCTTGATCTCCCACTTGGTCCGCGTCGCTTGCGCACAAATCGCGGTGCAACCGATTTGGGAAGGGTTGGCCGAGCACCGCTGGTCGGACGCTCAACTGCAAGAACTGGAAATGCGCCTCCAGCAATACAACTTCATCGTGGACATGAAAACGCCCCTGGCGGCCGAGCAGGCGGCGGGCATTGCGACGATTGAGCTGGTGAGAAAGAAAGGTCTTGGGTATCTGAACGCGCTGGGAACCTCCGAAGGAACCCCTGCGCCTGCAAGCGCGACAGCAACCTTCATCGGACTCCTTATTGTTCCGCAGGGCTGGTATTATCAGGAGGAACTCAACTTCTGCCGGGCCTTTCACGTCGAACTGGCAACGAGCCTGGACACCACCAAGAAGCGGGTTTCACCAGCCCGAGTGAAGGCTGACGCTCAGGCGTTTGAGCAATTGATGACCGCCTCTGGCTTCGCAGGAACAGGGCTCGGCATAATACTTCGCCATCGGCTGATGGCGACGAAGCTGCTGCCTGCGCTCGGCAGGGTGATCCGGAAATCGGCGGCGGCACAGACGGCCTTTAACCAGGCCGCCATTGCCTGTGCGCTGGAGCGCTACCGCCTGGCCAACGGACACTTTCCCGAAGCGTTTGAAGCCCTCGCGCCAAAGTTCATTTCCCGGTTGCCCAACGACGTGCTGACGGGCGAGCCCTACAATTATCGCCTCACGGCTGATGGCCGCTTCGTGCTCTACTCGATCGGCTGGGATGAAAAGGACGACGGCGGAGTGCCGGGCAGACATCTCTTCGACGACGAGCAGGGCGACTGGGTGTGGACGTACCCTGCAAAGTAGGACAGGCGTCCCGCCTGTCCCTTGCAGGACAGAGATCTTTTAGCGCACAGGGCACGGAGATCCGACCTGGATGCGGCGCACCTGCCGCGGTAGAGACTGCGCCGCACAGCAATCACCACTATCGACACAGGAGCGGATTCTTGTAACCTCCCAGCGACTGCACCTGTCTGATTTAAGACAACGGGTGCGGTTTAGAGAATTATGGCAAAGAACGGCAAGTTCCGCTGGTCGAAGTGGATTATGATTTTAGTGGTTCTCGGTGCCGCGGTTGGCGGCGTGGTGTATTTCAAGAACGACCACACCGCTGCGCCGCAGTATCAAACGGTTCCGGTCACGCGCGCCAATATGACGCAGGTGGTGACCGCGAACGGGGCGTTGAACCCGGTCCTCAACGTGCAAGTCGGCAGCCAGGTTTCCGGCAACATCGCCAAGCTGTTTGCCGACTTCAATTCACTGGTCAAGTCCAACCAGGTTGTCGCGCAACTCGACACCGCCATCTTTGTGTCCGCCGTCCATCAGGCGGAAGGGGACCTGGCCAATTGCAAAGCCACTCTCGAACTGCAGCAGGCCGAGACGAAGCGCTCGAAGGCGCTGTACGATAACAAACTCATCTCGGACTCCGACTACGACACGGCCGTCGCCTCCCTCCACCAGGCGGAGGCGCAGGTGAAGATGAAACAAGCGGCCCTTGAGCTCGCGCAACTGAATTTGGACCATTGCACCATTTACGCGCCGGTGGACGGCATCGTCATTTCACGCAATGTGGATGTGGGCCAAACAGTCGCGGCGAGCATGAACGCGCCGGTGCTGTTCCAAATCGCCAACGACCTGGCCAAGATGCAGATTGATGCGAGCGTGTCTGAGGCCGATGTAGGCACCGTCGAGGAAAAGCAGAATGTGAACTTCACGGTGGATGCTTACCCGAATCGCACTTTCATCGGGTCTGTCGTTCAGATCCGCAACTCGGCCAGCAACGTCCAGAATGTCGTCACCTATGACACCGTCATCGGCGTGACCAATGCCGATTTCAAGCTCAGGCCAGGGATGACGGCCACGATTTCCATCATCACGGCACAGAGCACCAACGTGCTGAAAGTGCCAAACGCCGCGTTCCGCTTCAAGCCGCCGGAGCCATCCACCAACCAGACGCTGGTGGCGCGGCTGCTGGCGAAAGTTGGGTTGGGCAAGGAGCCGAACACCGCCGCGACAAACGCCGTGCCGGTCGCCAAGGCCAGCGGCACCAACAAGGTCGAGACGGCGGAGAACGCCCCGCCACCGCTCACCGGCAATGAGCCGCCGGAGGTATTAATGCGCCGGGTGCGCGAGATGCGGGATCGGGGAGAGGAGCCGCCGCCGGAGATTCGCGCCAAGCTGCGGGAATTATTCCAGAGCGGCGCCTTGCAGCGGCCCGGCCAGGGCGGCGCGTCTATGGGCGGCGGGAACAGCTCGCGGCCCCGTCCAGCGCCGGCCTGGCGCACCGTTTATGTTCTGGCGACCAACACGCCGCCCGGCAGCAGTGACCCTCTGGTGATACCGCGGGCGGTCCGCGTCAGAGCCGGCATTACTGACGGCTCCTATACTGAAATCACCGATGGCTTGCAGGAAGGGGAATCAGTCATCACTGCGGTCAAGTCGCCCTCGGCCCAGGCGGCCACCCAGGCGCCCGGCGGGACGAGTCCGTTTGGCGGACCGCCGCGATTCCGCTAATGAGTCATGCCGCCCAAACCGGAAAACGCGGCCGCCGAGGTCGCGACCGTGCCCGAGGAGATTACCGGGCAGCCCCGCCGCGTGGCGGCCGGGGCGTTGCCCTGGCGGCAAACGTTCGCCGCGCTCAAGCACCGCAACTTCCGGCTCTTCTTCTTCGGCCAGTTGATTTCGCTGACCGGCACTTGGATGCAAAACACGGCCCAAAGCTGGCTCGTGTACGACCTGACCAAATCCAAACTGCTTCTTGGCGTCGTCGCTGCGGTGGGTTCCGCACCCTTGCTGTTGTTCTCGCTGTGGGGCGGGTCGGTGGCGGACCGGCATCCGAAGCGGACCGTCCTGCTGTGGACGCAGAGCGGCATGATGGTGCTGGCGTTCGTGTTCGCGGCGCTGGTGTGGAGCGGGCGGGTGCGGGCGTGGCATATCCTGGTGCTGGCGGCGCTCGGCGGAGTGGCGATGGCCTTCGACATGCCGGCGCGCCAGGCGTTCATGGTCGAAATGACCAGCCGCGAGGACCTGATGAATGCGCTATCGCTCAACAGCTCGATCGTCAACGGCGCGCGCGTGGCCGGGCCGGCGGTGGCGGGGGTCCTCATCGCGCAGGCGGGCCTCGCGGCCTGCTTTTTCCTGAACGGGCTGAGTTTCCTGGCGGTGCTGGCGGGCCTCTTGATGATGCAGTTGCCCCGGTTCATACCCCCCCTCCAGCCGGAATCCAACTGGCAACATGCCCTGGACGGTTTTGCCTATGTCGCGAAGCACCGCCGGGTGCGGACCCTGTTGCTGCTGTTTGCCATCGTCGGCGTTTTTGGCTGGTCGTATTCGGTGCTGATGCCGGCCTTTGCCGCCGACGTGCTGCGCGTCGGCAGCCGCGAATACGGGATGTTGCTCAGCGCCAACGGCGTCGGCGCGCTCTTCGGGGCGCTGACGGTGGCCACTTATGGCGATCGCCTGCCCCGGCGGTTGCTGGTGTTCGGCGGCCTGGGACTTTTCTCGCTGATGCTGCTCTTGCTGGCCGTGACGCGGGATTACCACCTGGCGCTACTCTTCCTGGCGATCGCCGGCTGGGGCATGCTGCTTTACTTCTCCACCACCAACACCGTGATCCAGCTCAGTGTCGCCGACGGCATGCGCGGTCGCGTCATGGGCATCTGGGCGCTGGTGTTCGGCGGCATGATGCCGGTGGGCGGTATGGAGGCCGGTATCCTGTCGCACTGGCTCAAAGTGCCGTGGGCGGTGGCCATCGGAGCAGTGGTGTGCGGCGCCGCAGCCCTGGTGACATGGTTGTTTGTGCGCAAGAGCCCACCGACGGAGGCATGAAATCCAGCGCCCCCGCATGAACACCGTTATTCAACTTCAGGACATCCACAAGACCTACCACACCGGCGAGGTGGATGTGCAGGCCGTGCGCGGCGTGTCGCTGGAGGTCTCCAAGGGTGAGTTTGTCGCCCTAATGGGCGCGAGCGGTTCCGGCAAGTCCACCATGATGAACATCATCGGCTGCCTCGACCGGCCGACCCAGGGGAGGTATTTGCTGGACGGCATTGACGTCTCAGAGCTCAGCCGCGACGAACTGGCCGACATCCGCAACCAGAAGCTCGGCTTCGTCTTCCAGGGCTTCAATCTGCTCGCCCGCACCTCCGCCCTGGAGAATGTCGAACTGCCGATGCTCTACACCCGCCAGCGTCTGCCCGGAGGTAGCCAGCGCGAGCGGGCCTTGAAGGCGCTGGACACGGTCGGACTGGCCGATCGCGCTGACCACAAGCCGAATCAGCTTTCCGGCGGCCAGCAGCAGCGCGTGGCCATCGCCCGTGCGCTTTCCAACCAGCCCTCCCTGCTCCTGGCCGACGAGCCGACCGGCAACCTCGACACCCGCACCAGCGCGGACATCATGGGCGTGTTCCAGAAGCTCAACGACCAGGGCATGACCATCGTCATGGTGACCCATGAGCTGGACGTTGCCCAATACACCAAGCGGATGGTTGTCATGCGCGACGGCAAAGTGGTCGGCGACACGCCCGTGCCCAAGCGTTTAATCGCGGAGAATGAATTGCGCCGCCTGCAGGAGGAGCAGAAGGCAGTACTACTGAATGATGTAGGATGAATGAAGAATGATGAATGAGGGCAAGGATTTGGGGCCCCGCACGAAGATGTTTGCGCGGCGGATTATCAGACTCTACGTCGCTTTACCGAAAACTGACGCGGCGGCGCAAGTTCTGGGCAAACAAATGTTGCGCTCCGGCACGTCGGTGGGCGCGAATTACCGTGAGGCCCACCGCGCCCGCTCGAAAGCCGAGTTTGTTTCGAAGATCGGCGACTGCCTCAAGGAAGCAGATGAAACACTATACTGGCTTGAGCTGCTCCTGGAGGAATCCTTTGTTCCCGCAAAGCGCCTTCGGCCCCTCGTTAATGAAGCCGACGAATTGGTGGCCATATTCACCACGATTGCGAAAAATGCCCGCGACATCCCCTAGCTGACTTCATCATTCATCATTCATCCTTCTTCATTCCCTGAAGCATGCGCTACTTCGTCATCCTCAAAGCCGCTTTCCGCGCGCTGCGCCGCAACAAGATGCGGACGATTCTCACCATGCTGGGCATCATCATCGGCGTCGGCGCGGTCATCGCCATGGTCGGCATTGGCAATGGCGCCAAGGCCCAGGTCCAGGCCCGCATCGCCGCCCTCGGCCAGAACGTCATCCAAGTCTTCTCCGGCAGCATCAACCGCGCCGGCGTCCGCTCCGGTTTTGGCGGCGCCGGCACACTGACCGTCGAAGACGGCCTGGCCATGGGAAGGGAAGTGCCCGGTGTGGTGGCCGTCAGCCCGGAGGTCCGCACCAGCCAGCAGACCATGTTCGGCAACAACAATTGGTATACGTCGGTCATGGGCGAGAGTGTTGATTATCTCACGATTCGCCAATGGGACCTGGCGGATGGCGTGATGTTCTCCGACTCCGACACCCGATCCGCCGCCAAGGTCTGCGTTCTCGGCAAAACGGTTGCCGACAATCTGTTCCCAGAGGATGACCCGATTGGCAAGATCATCCGCATTCGCAATGTGCCCACCAAAGTCCTCGGCGTCCTTAAACCCAAGGGCGCTTCCATGTTCGGCTCGGATCAGGACGACGTCATCCTGGTGCCCTACACCACCGGCATGAAGCGCTTTGCCGGGGTGACGATGCTCCGCTCCATCAACGTGCAGGCGGCCACCGCCGAGGAAATGGCCGACGCCCAAAAAGGCATCGGCGATTTGCTCCGGCAGCGGCACCGTATCCAACCGGGCGCGGATGATGACTTCATCCTGCGCAACCAGCAGGAAATCGCCGAAGCCATGAGCGCCACTACCGATGTGATGACCGCCCTGCTGGCCGCCATCGCCAGCGTGTCCCTGTTGGTGGGTGGCATCGGCATCATGAACATCATGCTCGTCAGCGTGACCGAGCGGACGCGCGAAATCGGCATCCGCATGGCTGTCGGCGCGCGCGCCCGCGACATCCTCCTGCAATTCCTGATCGAAGCCGTCGTGCTCAGCTCCACTGGCGGCATCGTGGGGATATTATGCGGCATCGGCGGCGCCAAGCTCATCACCGTGATCAAGGAATGGCCCACGCTGGTCTCCACCAACTCCATCGTCATCGCCTTCGCCTTCAGCGCCGCCGTGGGAGTGTTCTTCGGCTTCTATCCGGCGCGCAAAGCTTCGCAGCTTGATCCCATTGACGCCTTGCGCTACGAGTAGGCGCAGTCAATTTATGAAACAGCAAAAAACGTCCAGCACCGGCCTTAGCCGGCGCCAATTCCTCGGCCGCACCGCAACCGCAGTCGCGGCGTTCGGTGTCGTTCCCCGCCATGTGCTTGGCGGCCCGAAATTCGTCGCGCCCAGCGAGAAGGTGAACATCGCCATCATTGGCTGCGGCGGCCAGGGCCG
>Ga0187880_1003826_pt1 | contig 11332 bp, 13 predicted proteins | sample June2016WEW_19_4_FD_132998 | JGI IMG/M metagenome (GOLD analysis project Ga0187880, IMG submission 132998) | Peatland microbial communities from SPRUCE experiment site at the Marcell Experimental Forest, Minnesota, USA - June2016WEW_19_40 | ecosystem: Environmental > Terrestrial > Soil >...
CAAACAGGCAAGGCAGTTCTTCAAAATCAGTCCGATAAACCCAAGTCTTTGGCGAATCGCCAAAGGTTGGAATCTGCCGAACTTGTTGTAAAGCTGCTCGTGAATATAATTAAGATGTTCAAACTGGCTGAACCCAATGCTAAGCAGAGGAAAGCCGATGGGGTGGAGAACCCCGTTGGTGACGCCATAGTCGAGAGCTGGGCGGTCTTGGGACTGACCGGTATTTAGGGCTTGTCCGTAAATAAAACCTTTGCGCTCGCATCCGCAATCCCTGAGAGGCTTATTCACGGCCAAGCCCTCAATCTGCCTTTCTTCGGTTCGCAGCCTGGTCACCGAACGGAAAGTGTGGCGGTTGAGAGAAAAAAGTGTGCCGTGCCTTGCTTTTTTGGCCAAGAGGCGCTACGATGTCCAATAAATATGAACAAGTGCCGTTGAATTGAGTTGTTTGGGGAGTCGGACTTTCGCCTTAATAGAACGATTCTTAAGTAGCTCCTAAGGCCGCACCAAAAAAAATCAGAAAAGGATCAAAGATGGCAGAAGGCAAAGTAAAGTGGTTCAATGAGAGCAAGGGGTTTGGATTTATTGAAAGGGAAGGCGGGAGTGACTTATTTGTTCATTTCTCCGCGATTGAAGGCAGCGGATTCAAGTCCCTGACCGAAGGCGATCTGGTGAGCTTTGTCGAGGAACAAGGTACAAAGGGCCCCCAGGCGACGAAAGTGAAAAAGCTTTAGCCTCAGTAGAGAAATTTTCGTCTAATCTACGATGGAAGAAAGAGCCGGAGTAAATCTCCGGCTTTTATCTTTATAAGAGGAAGCTGCTCAAAGCGGAAACAGAGGAGAGCGAATATGAATATTCATGTAGGCAATCTGGCCTTTAATGTCACCGAGGATGATTTAAGGTCCATATTCTCCGATTTTGGAGAAGTATCTGCTGTGAACATTATAAAGGAAAGGTCCTCAGGGCAGTCAAAAGGATTTGGATTCGTGGAAATGCTGAACAATTCGGAAGCGGACAAAGCTATGAAAGCCCTGAACGGGACCAGGTTAAAAGACCAGCTTATAAAGCTGAGTCAGGCAAAACCACCTGCCAAAAGGCCGAAACGTGGGTTTGGGTCACGATATTAGTGTTTGCTGCACTTTTTATATATATAACAACCTGGCGGAAAGCCGGGTTCTATGGAGTTGAATAATGGCTCAAAGATCGAAAGCCACCTTTCAGAAACGTGAAAGGGAAAAAGAGAAACAACAGAAACAAAGGGATAAGGAAGCTCGCCGCACGGAAGCCAGGAAGGTCAAGGCCGAACGTGAACCGTTCACCGGCAGTGAAGACCCGGATATCGCCGGAATCAAGCCGGGGCCGCAGCCTCTTCCCGAACAATGGCATTGGGTTGCGCAGCGTGACTCCAAGTAGCCCTCGAATCTCATCTACCGTGAGAATCCTTGAGCGCGAGTGCTCAGGGAACAAACCTGCCCTGGCTTTGTCGGGGCAGAGGATAAAGGATGCGATCTCTTCTCCTGCCGCCGCTTGATCCAGAATTTGCGATTTCGCTCTCCATGAGAGCGATAGGGGCCTTTCGTGGGCCAACCTCTTTTTGCCTTTTAGCGTCTTTAGGTGGCAAGAATCCTGGCCCGGCCTTCCCCGTTCAACCGGCCCCAAGGTGCTCCCTGCTCCCCCGGTGACGAGCCAGGCTCGCACTTTTAGAGATTCAGCTCAAATCCCAAGACCAACCGACATCGCCGCATTCGTGTAAAATTACACTTCCCATAGTAGACGGCGTAAGTAAGCCGTCATGCCGGCGACGGGAAAAGGATTTCCAAAGTGGCGGGGGGTGTGACAACGTTTTACCACTATGACAGGGAAGGAGAACTTCTCTCGGAATCGGATGCTAACGGCAACCCGGTCTGCGACTATATATATCTTGGGAAAATGCTTGTTGGTAAGATGGTTCAACCTGTTTCGTCCGGGATCTACTATTATCATGTCGATCCAGTCGGAATGCCCCTTGCCATGACCGACAATAAGCATAATGTGGTATGGACAGGATTCTATGAACCGTTTGGAAACGAGTACAATACTCAGGGAACGATCAGTAATGATATACGATTTGCAGGTAACAAGAAGGACAGCGAAACAGGGCTTAATTATTTTAGTGCCAGGTATCTGGATGTTACGCTTGGAAGGTTTATGGCTTCTGACCCGGTCGGCCCGGTTGACTCAAATACCGGAAAAATTAGCAGTACAGTTCTGAGCGCGCCACAGAGACTTAATGCATATGCTTATGCCGGAAATAATCCCGTCAGTTTCGCTGATCCATTTGGGTTGAGCCTTGCATCAGTACCTGATGATCTCCTCCCGCCAAGACGTACCTTTATGCAGTCTCTAAACTTTGCTTTAACTGAGGCGCTATTCTTTGTTGCTGGTGAAATGATGTTACCACTTCCGATAGAAGAACCAACTATCAGAATTAGTAGAGGTGAATATCCTCAGACTAGTCAGCACATCCTAGATGCGCAAGAGGCCGGCTATCCAAGAAAACTTACCATTGATCGAGCAGGAGCAAAGGCGAATCGAGCCGCCGCTACAGAAAGTTACCAGAAGGTTCCCGGCAAACACCTTGATGAATATCCACCGGCAATGTTCAAAGAAGGAGGGAGCGGAGCCTCGGTTAGCCCCGTTGATCCATCTGATAATATGGGAGCTGGTGCATCAATGGGAAATCAACTGAGAAACTATCCTGATGGAACGGAAATAATTATTGAGGTTGGACCATAATGAAGACAGAACAATCGATCTACATATTGTATTCCCAAATTGCAATCTTTCAGGCCGATTTGGAACGCCCGTTCAATGATTGGTCACGCGTCCACGTCTTACAAGGATTTGCATGGCGCCCTCAGTCGGTATCATTCAAGGCTTTAGAGGAAGATGGTGATTTACGAGTAGCTATCGACATTAGGGAAACTTTCGACACAATCAATGAGAAGACGATCAGAGCAATCCGCGTTCCCTTTACTGTAAAGGGGATTACCGAGATTGCCAGTATTTCCGACGGCTTCAAAATTCAGGTACCAGATGGAGACTACTCTCTTTATTTTGAGACTGGCAGAGACATGAATGGTATGTGGAGTTTGTTGACATTTGTCAAAGAATACAACTCTGAGGCGGAGATTCTAATTTGCGATGAACAATTAAAACCTGGTGAGAAATTGCTCATGACTGCGAATCCAGCTAGCTAAGTGAAAGTAAGAGGAAAGAGAAAAAAGAAGGGTCACACCTACACTCTTGACTGAAGTTTAACAGTGCATAAAAACTTATTCAGCCATTACGAATGGTTACGGGTATAGATATCGACCTTGGCACTACCTTGGCACTCCTATTTGCAAGGCGTCATTGGGTCGTACCAAGTTATCATATTGAAATCTCATCATAAACTCGCCAAAGAAGCCTGTTTTCATGGCTTAGAGTGGTGTTTTCTAAGGTGAAATGATCGTTATAAGGAACGTGGTGCTCCCTTAGTTCATGGCCTCCTTGGCTCGAAATGATGTTCCTGCCGAACGCCCTTGCGCCCAATTCAATTTTGACGTTCTTGACGAACGACAAGTCGCCCACCGCGACGCTTTCAGACCACCTGCTTTCCCGAATCTTCCTTTTGATTTTGAGGGCTTCTTCGACCCAGCCGAGATGGGACAGGCCCAATCGATCACTATCACCGATTCCCAGCAACTGCATTAATGCCTTCCTGTCAATAAGCCTGTATCGCCGCGGCGCGTTTTGAATCTCTCCATAGCCGCCATGGGGCCATTCCGACGGGTGCTTCACACTCCTGCCCTGACCATATTCAAATCCATGTAGACGATACACTGAACCAGATGCCGATTCGTTTGGATCGCCGTTGCATGATAGCGGTCCTCCCAGAATGCACCTTTTCTGGATTTTCTCCGATTGAATTGCTGAGCGGTACGACCCGCCGAAAGCTGAATATTTTTCGGGACGACCTCACCGCCATCCTTGTCATAAATGAGAAGATGCACGTGGTTGGAAGTAGCGGCGTAATTGAGGATGACAATCCCAAAGCGCTTCCTGGCCTCGAAAAGCCAGTCGAGCCAAGCCTGCCGATCCTTGGCAAACTTCAGCAGAAACTCCTTTTTGTGGCAACGGTACGTTATATGCCACACATGGCCCGGAATATAATGCCTGCTCGCTCTTGGCATGTTTCCTTTTCCCCTCGCTTAGATCGACCATTTATCCGGCGAAATACTCATTCTAAGCTCGAATAATACCGCCTTCCTTATGTTATCATTTGTAAATCCACTCACTTGACTTGGTACGACCCGATTCGAAGTTTCTACCCTTCTACTTGGCTATTTGGTTCTACTTGGCTATTTCGCTCACGAAGTAACAGTTTAGCAATGGCGAAGCTTATAGTTCCAAAAATCCATCCCCCTAACAAAAAGGCTATAGCACTATAGAACACAAAAATATTATTTATGACCCCAAAGAAGTGGATCGCATTGACTAATTTGTGAACTCCGTTTATGAAAAGGATGCTGATACATATTGATACTGTGGCGTTCATCTGGCTGGCAATGGCTCCTACAAGAACTGTAATGAAAAACGACTTAGCGTGTAAGACGCGCATCATAGTCACAAGCTCAACCATAAGAATAAAAAAGAAAGATGCGCAATAAGGTAGGCGCATTCCAGGACCTTGCTTAAAAATAACCGTGAACCAATCCTTAAATGGCCAAGTGAAGCAAGATAAGAACATTAGGCACGGAAGTCCTAGATAGATGATTAATTTTCGCATATTCATAACGCTTATCTACTCCATCACTGATTACGTTTAACGTTATTCGCGTTAATAGCCTGGTCAAGTAAATTACCAGGGGTATAGGTCCTCTTTTCGTCAAGGGGTCGTACCAAGTTATCGTATTGGAATCTCACCATAAACTCGCCAAAGAAGCCCGTTTTCATGGCTTAGAGTGGTGTTTCCTAAGGTAAAACGATGGTTATAAGAAACCTGTTATATTAATTCAGAGTTACGTATAAGATGATATTTATTCTTTTTGAATCCTGTCAATCCTGCTAAAATCTTCCTGCTTCTTGCTTCTCGCTCCCCGCTCTTAACGGTTCATAGCCTGCACGCAGCGCGACAGGATCGAGAGCACTTCGAAAGGCTGCTCGATATAGGTGAAAGAAGGGACTCCGAGGGGTTCGATATACGCCTTGCATTCATCCTCGAAGTGCTTGTCGCCGCTAAAGGTTACAAGGACCGGTTTTTCAGGATATCTCTTGGCAAGGTCCACTATAAAGTCGAACGGCGGTATGCCGGTGTCCTGCGTAAGCATGAGCACTGCGACGACCGCATCGATGTTCGGGTCTTTGAGGACCGCTTCCATGCCCTCCCTGTAACCGAATTCGACCCCGCTTACCGAAGCGGCGGCCCAGATATCGACGGGATTCCTCATCCGGATGAATGGGGGGCTGATTTCTTGCAGCCTTGTCCGGGCCTGCGGCGTCAGGTCGGGTATTTCAAGCCCCAAGCGGACGCAAAGGTCCGCCAGGGTGACCAGCATAGCGCCGGACGGGGCGAGGAAACTAATCCTTTTGCCCTTCGGCAGAGGCGACATCGAAAGGGCCTTCGCTGCAAGGATCAGGTGGGTATAATTCCATATCCGGACAATGCCTGCCTGACGGAGCAGGCCGTCGACGAGGCGGTCCTCGGCGGCCATAGCGGCGGTGTGAGCGACGGCGGCGCGCCTTCCCGCTTCAGTGGCGCCGCTTTTCAAGATTATAACGGGCTTGAGTCTGGTAACTTCTCCGGCAATCTCCAGGAAGCGTCCCGGCCGCTTGATGCTTTCGAGGTACATGATAACCGCGCTCGTGTGCGGATCTTCGGCCAGATACTCCAGAGCGTCGCTCTCGTCGATATCGATCTTGTTTCCCAGGCCGATAACCCTGGATACGCCAAAATGCTCGGCCGTCAGGATGTGCTTCATGGTATGGGTGGCAAAATTGCCCGTCTGGGCAACATAGGATACTTTGCCGGGCCGGATTTCGCCGAGTGGAAAAAAAGTGGAAGTAAACCTGTGCGGGGTTGAGGTATGACCCGATGTGTTCGGCCCCAGGACACGGACCCCGGTCTGCCTTATGATATCGATGAGATCGTGCTCGATCCCGGCGCCGGATTCATCCACCTCGGAAAAACCTCCGGCGGAGAGCACAACCTGCCTGATTCCCTTTGCAGCGCATTCTCGAAGGGCCCCGGGTGTATCTTTTGCGGGGAGGATGATGACGGCCAGATCGATTCCCTCAGGCAAACCGCTGATAGAAGTGTGGACCGGAATGCCGAGAATTTCCCCACCCTTTGGATTGACCGGGAAGAGCTTGCCGGAATAGCCATTGGCCAGGATATTTTTTAGCACGTCGTTTCCCGCCTTGTGGGCAGTAGCAGAGGCCCCGATAATGGCTACACTGGCGGGTTCGAAAAATGGACCGAGTTTTCCCCTGCTAGCGCCGCCCACTCCCTCAGGCGCCGCCGAAGGCAAGCGCCCTTCCTGGCAGGCGGTCCCACCGCCCGCCTTGAGAACGACAAGAGCGTCCACCGCCACGGCTTTTCCGTTTGGGCGAATCTTCAAAGGATTTATATCGATTTCGAGCACGTCAGGGTATTTGATTCCAATCTCCCCCAAAGCCACAAGCGTTTGACACAACTGATCCACATCGGCGGCCCCTTCCGCCCTGAAGGGTTCGACTATCTTTTTCCCGCGAATTTCCGCAACCATATCTCGAGCAACCGAAAGTGTCAGGGGGGCGATGCGGAACGCAATGTCTTCGAGGACCTCGGTCAATATGCCGCCTATCCCGAACATGACGCATGGTCCGAATTGAGGATCTCTTATCAGGCCGCAGACGATTTCCCGGCCGCCTTTAACCATTTCCTGAACCAATAGGGCTTCACACCCCGGGATCTTCAAAAGACGCTCGCCTTCTTCTCTCACTTCCGCCTCTGTGCGGAGGTTAAGCGCCACCCCTCCAACCTCGGTCTTATGAGACAGACTCGCCCCTGATGCCTTGAGGACAAGGGGAAATCCAACTAAAGCTGCGGCAGACGAAGCAGCTTCTGCAGCATCCCGGGCGATGACCTCATTGGTCACCGGGATGCCAAAGCTGGAGAGAAACTGTTTGGACTCGTGCTCACTTAGTGTCGATCGTCCTTCTGCCAGGGCTTTCTCGATCATGTTCATAGATTCCTCGATCACAGCAGACAGATACTGTCCTTGCTGTAAGCGCTCGTTTGCCGGATGCCCCTTAAATTAGACGCAATCCGAACTCGCCATGCTCGAATAAAGTGGTTATTAACATCGTTCAGGACGGCTGACCCATCAAGATAAGCAGTATACGAAAACGAGCAACGCTGCCAAGGAGAAAGAGGAGAAGTCTTGTCTTATCTCTTGTTTGTCATTATCCATGATGACTGTGGCGCATGCTGTTGTTAACAAACCTGCCATACGAGGAGTGAGGTGATGAAAGTCGGATTTATAGGACTTGGGAACATGGGATCGGGCATGGCGGCAAACCTGCTCAAGGCCGGCCATGAGGTCACCGTTTACAATCGAACGGCCTCCAAAATGAAAGCCCTCGTAGACCAGGGTGCGCGCCCCGCCACTCAGGTGAAAGACGCCTGTCGGGGCGAGGCCGTCATTACGATGCTGGCGGACGACGGCGCTGTTGAAAGCATCGCGTTTGGCGATGAAGGCCTTGCAGGCAACCTGGGCAAGGGAGTGATCCACATTTCCATGAGCACGATCAGCGTCGCGTTATCGGAAAGGCTTGCCGCTGCGCACGCGGAAGCCGGCCAGCGTTTCGTCGCCGCACCCGTCTTCGGGCGGCCCGAAGCAGCGGCTGCAGCCAAGCTGTTCATAGTTGCCGCCGGCGCACAGGAGGCGGTTGACGCCTGCCTGCCTCTCTTCGATGCACTTGGGCAAAAGACTTTTACTTTTGGGGATAATCCCCGGGCCGCGAACCTGGTCAAACTAAGCGGTAATTTCCTGATCGCTTCGGCCATCGAAGCGCTGGGCGAGGCGATGGCGCTCGTCGGCAAGGCCGGAGTCAATCGTGGCCGGTATCTCGATCTTCTGACATCGACGCTCTTCAACGCACCGGTTTATAAGACCTATGGCCGCCTGATTGCCGAGCAGCAGTACGAGCCTGCAGGGTTCGCACTACCATTGGGCCATAAAGATATGCGCCTGACCCTCGCCGCTGCGGAAACCCTCCGCGTGCCCATGCCGTTAGCAAGCCTTTTGCACGACCGGTTCCTGACCTTGCTTGCTCAAGGCGGCGAGAGGCTTGACTGGTCGGCTATCGCACAGCTTGCCTCGAGGGACTCCGGTCAGCGCGGCGGGGCCGGTCGGTCCGACGAGGGGTAGGGTGTCACGAGCGTCGCAGCAATGCAGTTGCCGAGTCTGATAACCCAACCCTCCACCGGATGAATCGGCATGCCAGTGAGAAAAATGGACCTTCTTCACAAGGCCTTCATATCCGGCGTCGCACTCAAGAGAGTGGATGCGGTTTTGCAGATTCTGGGCGAGCCGCCGCACCCGGGATTAACGGCCTGCCGGTCCCCGGTTCCTTCTCTTGCACCTTCGCGTGAAAAATTTCAATGTGATGAACCTGAGCCTTGCCGTGCTATTATGCGATGTGCCAATCGTACCGAGACTATTTTCGACCGTGTACGGAATGTTCTGCAAATAAATAATCCGGAAAAGCGTGGGAGCTGCGCCCCCCGCACCCCCTTCCGCCTCTGGTCGTGGACAGATCAGGGATAGCGTCGAGATATTGTGGCGCTGCGGCGGCGGCCTCCGGCCAACCGCCGCGAGCGCCTAGCGCTCGGCCGTGCGCGACTGCGCACGCGCCTGTGGTCATGGACAGGTCAGGGATAGCCTGGAGATCGAGGGGGATCTTTAAAGTGAAAAGACTTTCCCCCGCTCTTTTGACTTTCAGCAATTTGCAGAATTTTGCGCACACAATCCTATTTTCAACTGCACAAACAAGGTGTTCCGGGTCGCTTTATGCCTGGGGCCTTCGTAAACCAGAGGAGCGAGAATATGACAGCATGTGCCCGAGTAGCGGTAGTTCAGGCAGGGTCGGTCCCGTTTGATGTCAAAGGCAGCACTGATAAAGCTTGCAGGTTGATTTCCGAAGCGGCCGCTCAAGGCGCTGCGTTGGCCGTTTTCCCCGAAGCTTTCATCTCAGGCTACCCGAAAGGTCTGGATTTCGGCGCTCGTGTAGGCATGAGGAGTCCGGAAGGGCGAGAAGACTTCCGGCGCTACTGGGCGAGCGCCATCGATGTGCCGGGCCCGATTACAGCGGCCCTGGCCGCAGCGGCAACTGAAAATAATGTTTATGTGATGATAGGGGTGATCGAGCGTGAGGGAGGGACACTCTACTGTACGGCCCTGTTCTTTTCACCGGATGGCAGATTGATGGGCAAACACCGGAAACTCATGCCCACAGCAATGGAAAGGCTCGTGTGGGGCTTTGGCGACGGATCGACTATGCCGGTATTCGACACACACATAGGTAAGATCGGGGCGGTAATCTGCTGGGAAAACTATATGCCGCTGTTTCGATTTGCCATGTACTCAAAAGGGATACAGCTCTACTGCGCACCCACTGCCGATGACCGGGATTCGTGGTTACCGTCCATGCAGCATATTGCTGTTGAGGGACGTTGTTTCGTTTTGTCGAGCTGTCAGTATGTGAAGCGCGGCGCATATCCTCAAGACTACGATGCCATTCAGGGCAATGATCCCGAAATTGTCATGATGCGGGGGGGAAGTTGCATTATCAGCCCGTTTGGCCAGGTCCTCTCCGGCCCCAATTATGAGGAGGAGTGCATTCTTGTTGCCGATATCGATCTTGGGGAAATCATGCGCGGTAAGTATGACCTGGATGTGGTGGGGCATTATGCCCGTCCTGACGTATTCAGATTATATGTAAACGAAGCCCCGGCCCCTCCGGTGGTAATGAAGAATAGCAAATCTGAAGAGCCGTTCGCTTTTGTCGAGGGTATGGATTGAAAGATATTTTTCACATAAAAAGGATTATACTTCTCTTACGGTCGAAACCAGGACATGATGAACCGGAAAGGTGGCGAAAATGACAAAACTCGAAGAATTGGAAACGGTTATTGGCAACTTGCCGGAAAAGGAGTATCGTCAGTTTCGCCGCTGGTTCCTCGAAAAAGACTGGGAACGGTGGGATAGGCAAATCGCGGAAGATTCTGGAGCCGGCAAACTTGACTTTCTGATAAAGGAAGCCCTTGATGCTAAATGGATCGGTTCCCATGACGACTATGAAAAAATGATCAAAAGGCGCTAAATTCGAAATACCGTTGGGTCTATGCAGCCCCGAGAGATCATGGGTCATAGCAAGAGTTGACAAGTAACCTTCTGATGCTTGATTCATCCGTGACATCCTCCGCCCTCGCAGCTCTACTCAGCGCTTTTCTCCCGCCGTTTGGAATCAGGACCAAAGTTCTGTGTATGGCCGCAGCCCTGATTTTCATTTCATCCGGCTTTGGAGCGGCATGGGGCGCCGAGGTCTGCCATCACGATCTGAAAGTCGAACTGCAGCCTGGAGCACACAGGCTTCTCGTCCAGGACGATATCCGGGTTGAAGAGTGGAAGGGCGGGGAGATCGTCCTTCTGCTCTCGGATAAGGCCAAAATCAAATCTGTGCTGCTCAATGGGAAACCTTCGCAGTATTCCTTCAGTTCAGGCAAACTGACCCTTTCTGCGGTTTCCGCAGCGGAGGGGCCGTTTCGCGTTTCGATTTCATTTGATGCCGTCTTTAACGACCCGGTAGCTGAAGAACCCGCCACTTTTGACAATCCCGGGTTCGGGGTGGCCGGGTCGATCGGCGACAGGGGAACTTTTCTGCTTGCGGATTCGGGCTGGTATCCAAGCTTTGCGGGGTGGCGAGGCGCCACTGCCGGATTGCCCGCTTGCAGAATCGCCGCGGGCAGGATACCGGAGGACTTTAACCTTGAGGTTACTGCTCCTCGGGGCATCTATGCGGTTACCGCGGGCGAGTTGATCGGACATGAGGACCGGGGTGCAATCAGCATATCGAGCTGGAAAACAGGCCCGATCGGGCAGGGCCTGTCGCTCTCCGCAGGCAGGTACATAGTTCGGTCTTCCGCCCGCGGCGATTCTGCAAGCGGGCAACCTGCCAGTGGCGCCTCGCCATCCGCCCGCGGCGATTCTGCAAGCGGGCAACCCGGCAGTGGCGGCCCGCCACCTGTTTATACATACTTCACTTCGGA
>Ga0187880_1003834_pt1 | contig 11321 bp, 9 predicted proteins | sample June2016WEW_19_4_FD_132998 | JGI IMG/M metagenome (GOLD analysis project Ga0187880, IMG submission 132998) | Peatland microbial communities from SPRUCE experiment site at the Marcell Experimental Forest, Minnesota, USA - June2016WEW_19_40 | ecosystem: Environmental > Terrestrial > Soil > Wetlands...
GGACCAAGCCAGCGGCTCGCATTGTGGACGCGCGGCGAGACGTCTCGTCCGCCGCACCAAGAAGCCTGCGACCGCGCAGGGTCAACTCTTGTGCTTCGGGCCTCCCTTGTGGTGTTGGGCCTTCGCCTTGGCTTTCTTGTAGTCGTTCTTGGCCTGCTTGCATGCCTCGTCGTGGGCAGCCGCGAGCGGCTTCACGGCCTCCTCAAAAGCATGCAGGATGGGCTTGTTGGCCTTCTCATATTCCTTTCGGAAAGGCGTAACGGCCTTGTTGAATGCCTCGTCGGCAATCGCAAGGTCCAGCTTGTACTGGATGTAAGCCTTGTGGTACGCCTTCTCGTAAGGTGTCCTGTAATCCTTGGGACTCACAGTTGCGCCTCCTTGCTACGGGTCTCGGTGTGGACCTTCTTTCCTTGCCGGCTCGAGCAGACGCGCCAACGCTTGCCGTACCGATCCGGCTGCGTCGCCCACGACGCCCAGGCCTAAGTTTCACACCCGACGATACCGACAAGGATCCGCCGAACCGTCAGGCCGTACGGCAAAAGGCCCCGAAGCGGCCTGGCATTCCGCAGGGACTGGTAACTGTATGAGTCGTCGCCGGCTAAAGGCCGTTTGCAGTCATCACAGCTGTCATAGAGTTCAGGTCTTTGGTGAATAATGTGGCTTCATACTTGAAGCGGTTGAGGGCAGAGCTTGTCATTGTGACCACATAGATATAGCCGGTCCATGCGCAACTATTGCCAGCCAAGCTGGTCTCGATTACTATCCTATTCAACTGTGCGCTGGGCGAATCATCTATCGAGGCAAGGACGACAGCATCGTTGCTGAACTTGATGAAATCCGCCTTGACCGCAGCCTTATCATTGGCGTTGATTGCACTCTCTATGGCGCTCCAGCCAGTGGCGACGGACTGAATGGCCGGCTTGCCGGCTTTCGCCCATGCAACCCACGCCGGCGTTTGAGCATGGGCAATAGATAGTGGGAATGACACACCGCCAATGGCTAACGCCATGACGAGCACCGGCACCCCAACGAGCACGCGCTTTCTCACAATGTCTCCTTCTTCGGTGGCGGGTCCACGGGCCTTGCAACCGGTGCTGCTCGTTTGGCTCTTCCGCCGCCCAGCTGCCTGCCCTGAGGCGGAGGTTACCCAGTCCTGACCGAGCGAGCACCGAACGGTGCCGCCGCCTTGACCCCTTGCACCGCGACACCGCCAAGACCCTGCGATTATCGGACCGAGACCCGGGCGGGTCGAACTGCGTCGGGATCGTGCCGGCGCGTGGTCTCAGGCTGGCCTCGGCGCCTGGTACGGGCCCGCCCGAGTCAGACTTGGAGCGAAAGTGATGCGGGAACACCCCTGACATCCGGCGGGCCGGACTGCTGAAGCCGGGCGGTCAGGGTGGCATCGGAGACTCGGAGTCCATCGACCAGGAGCGGACCGAAGCCCTCAAGTGCCTCAACGCGCACTGTTCCCCCTGGGACGTCAGGACGCACGCCAACGAGCGCCACCAGCACGGCAATGGCGGAGGCAGCCGACCAGGCCTGGGGTCTGCACGAGGCCGGGTAAGGAATCGGACCGTGGCACTCGGCACGGTCATGGCCGCCGTAGAGCTCCGGCATCCGGTATTCGAAGTGCTCGGCCGCAACCAGAAGACCCTCGATCAGGGTCCTGGCAGCCCGCGTCGCCGCCTCGCCCGGCGTGCGGGCGAGCCCGGCAATCGCGATGGCCGTGTCGTGAGGCCATACGGAGCCGTTGTGGTAACCGAGCGGGTTAAAACCCTGCGAGGAAGCTGCGAGTGTGCGCAGTCCGTAGCCACCGCTCAAGTCCGGATCCGCCAGCCGCTGGGCGACGAGACTCGACTCTTCTGCGTCGAGCAGGCCCGTGCCGAGAAGGTGGCCGATGTTTGACGTCAAGGAGTCGACGAGCCTGCCACTGCCGTCGAGAGCGACTGCCGGGTACGGACCCCCCTCATCGTCGACCCAGAAGCGCTCCCGGAACCGGAGCGCGAGCTCGAAGGCATACTCCCGCCAGCGATCAGCACCAGGGCGACCGTAAGCCTCAAGCAGGTTGGCACCGGCGAGGGCGGCCTCGTATGCGTATCCCTGGGCTTCACACAGCGCGAGGGAACCGGTGGCAATGCTGCCGTCGCGGAACTGGATCCCGTCACCGGAGTCTTTCCATCCCTGGTTCGCGAGCCCCCGCCCGGAGCTGTTGACGTAGGTGACGAAAGGTCCACTGCCGCGGCCGTAGTCGGATAGCCAGCCCAGGCACCGCTCCATGGGATCGAGGAGGGGCTCCACGTCGTCGTCGGGCAGTCCCCAGCGCCAGGCGTCATGAAGCAGGCAGACCCAAAGCAAGGTCGCATCCACCGTTCCGTAGTAGATGGGTGGAAGGGGGATCATCGAGCCGTCATGGCGGCCACCGGGGAAGGTCTCGTAGCTGTCCGGCGCCCGTCGCACCTCGTGGTACATCTTGCCTGGCTCCTCGCAGGTGAGCGGTTCGACGACACGCCCTTGGCGGGCGGCGAACGAGCGCAGGGTCCCGCGCGCGAGGTCGACGCCGAGAGGTAGCAGGAGGCGAGCCGACCAAATCGAGTCACGACCGAACGAGGTCAGGTACCAGGGCACGCCCGCCGCGAGAACAGCGTCCTGCGGCGCCCATCGCGCCGACATTCTCAGGCCGGACAGGTCAGCCAAGCTGCGAGCAACGAACCGCACGAGTCGTTGGTCGTCACAGGCGACCGAGATCGCTCCAGGCCCTGACCCGGAATCATCACGCTCCGAGTTGACGACACGCGCCGGCGCCGGTTCGTGCACGCCTCCCCCTCCGACATGGCGAACTGAAAGGACCACCCTGCGCTCGTCCCCGGGCTGAACGGCCAGCTGCCAGCCGAGACAACCTGCGCCGGGGTCGACAAGGTCGGGGGCCGGCGATCCGAAGGCCTCGATGACGCTGCCCTGCGTGGATCGCCACACCAAGCCGCTGCCCACGGCTTCACAAGGACCGGGCTTTGACGCAATCCCGGCCTTGACCTCGAGCATTGCTGCGAGATCGCTGGCCAGATGCAACTCGAGACGGCAACTGAGCTCCCGGCGAGCACACGAGGAGATGACTATTTCTTCGTTCAGCGTTGTCGGCGACAGCCGGCGGTGCCGCGTGATGAACAGGACGGGGTCGACTGTTTCGTTCTCGACGTTGAAAACGGCGGCGTCGAAACGGTTGGAACCACCACCTTCGAGGTCCCGCTGCAGCGGAACGGGCTCCTCTCCATTTGCGGTGAGCAGCAACTTGCTCAGAACACGTACGTCCTCGACGTAGAAGCCCTGAGCGCCTTCGGCGCGGATCTGGCCGTCGTCACCGGAGAGCGTTTCCGCGGGCGCGGACACCGCTGCCACGAGCCGGTGAAGCGGGGGCTGGCGCACAGAAACTCTCAGTTCGGTCAACGAGCCATCCCTCGACTGGGTCCCATCGGAGTCGTTGTCAGCCTGCAAGACGCCAGCCTGCCATAAACCGATTCAAGAGCTGGGTCCCGGCATCAGGCTCCGACCGGTGATCGACTTCGGCTGTAACCACGACAACCACGACTTTGTCCTCCCGGGGCATCGAAGCCACAGTCGTCGCGCGTCCGAGGTACATGCGAACCCCGCTCCTTGTCGAAGTCGTCGAAATCTGACCCTAGCTGTTTGATCGTTCATATGCAATACTTCCGAGAGGCGTGTGAACGTTCAATTCTGTCTCCAGGAGCAGCATGGCCAAGGCGGAGAACAGCACAGAAATGGTGCGGGTTCGGCGAGCTTCGCTCGTAGCTGGCAGACGACCGACGATCGAGATGGTCGCCGAGCATGCCGGCGTCTCGCGCCAGACGGTCTCGAACGCCTGCAACGCGCCCGACAGGCTCCGCCCTGAGACGTTGCGGACGGTGCTCGCCGCCATAGACGAGCTCGGCTACCGCCCAAGCCAGGCTGCCCGCTCGCTCAGGACTGACGCCACCCACGTCATTGGTTGCCGGCTGCTGCCGAGCAACTACGGAGGAACGGGAGGCGTGCTGGACGGTTGGTTCCACGCGCTTTGTGACGCTGCCCGATCGAACGGCTACGACATCTTGACCTTCGCGGCTTCCACCGACGACGACGAGATCACCATCTACGATGACCTCCTACGGCGCCGGGCAGTGGACGGCTTCGTGCTCACGAACACCCACCACGCTGATGCCCGACCCGCCGCGATAGCAGAGCTCGGCGCGCGGTGTGTCGCATTCGGGCGGCCGTGGGGTGTCAAGCGTCCCAGGCACTCCTGGGTCGATGTCGACGGTGCCAGTGGAACCTCCGAAGCTGTCCGGCACCTTGCTGACCTCGGCCACACGCGTATCGGTTTCCTCGGTGTTGACGAGGGCAGCGGGGTCGGCGACGACCGTTATCGGGGCTGGCAGACGACAATGGAGACACTGGGCCTGCCCACCAAGGGTCTGGTCGCCCGCGCCGCGGACGGCATCGCCTCGGGGCGGGTACTGGCGGAAAGGCTCCTCGATTCATCACGGCCGCCCACCGCGTTCGTCTCAGTGAGCGACGCCATGGCCGTGGGTGCCATGCACGCCGTGGAAGACCGCGGTGGCCTACCTGGCCGCGCCGTGTCCGTTGTCGGGTTCGATGACAGTCCCATCGCGTCGGTCATCCGACCGGGGCTGTCGAGCATCCGCCAACCGATCGAGACGGTCGCCGCCCGTCTTATCGAGTTGCTCCTCGCGGAGTTGAACGACGCCCAGCACCGCCCGGCGCGTGTGCTCTTGAAACCCCACCTCATCGCGCGCGAGAGCAGTGGCCCGAGGGGCGGTCGTGCAACGGCGACCGTCGGGCCCTCGTTAAACAGGGACGGTCGGACACAGGTTGTGGAGGGCGCTCGACACAAGGTCTCAGTAACACCTGAGAGCAAAGGAACAAGAGGAAGGGATGAGGGGTTATGAGAAGACCAAATCGTATTGGGTTGATCGCGCTGGGTGTGTCGTTGGCGACAGCCGTTGTGGGGCTGTCGAGCGGCGCGATCGCCTCGGCCGCGACTGGTGCCGCTAAACAACCCGCGGCGGCCAGCAGCGTGCGGCTGACCGGAGCAACCAAGGGCGTGACGCTCAATGTGATGATCGCCACGTCCGGGGCGGCCGAGACCGCAGCTGTCAAGACCGAGACGAGCGCCTGGGCCAAGGCCACGGGCAACACCGTGAACGTCGAAACGCCCGCCAACGAGACGGAGTCGCTGGACGAGGGCTTCGCCGGGGGCGCACCGCCGGACATCTTCTATCTCTCTGCCAACCAGATCGAGACCTTCGCCAAGGAGGGCGACCTGCTCCCCTACTCGTCGACGATCGACAAGCCGAGCGCCTTCTACTCGACGCTCGTCAAGGCTGACACCTACAACCACACCTGGTACTGCGTGCCCAAGGACTTCTCGAACCTGGCCCTTGAGATCAACACGACCATGTGGACGGCCGCCGGCCTCACCAACGCGGACATCCCGACCACCTGGGCAAAGCTCGTCTACGCAGCCAAGAAGCTGACCTCGGGCAAGGTCGTCGGGCTGGACGTCGGCAACACGATCGACCGTCTCGGCGCCTTCATGGCCGAGAACGGTGGCTCCTACATGAACAAGGCCGGAACGGCGTTCGCCTTCAACTCACCGCAGAACGTCGCCGCTCTCAACTGGTTCCTGAAGTACGACAAGGCCGGCATCTTTAAGCTCAACTCGCAGCAGGGCGCCGGCTGGGCAGGACAGGCCTTCGGGGAGGGCGAGGCTGCCATGGCCACCGAAGGCAACTGGATCATCGGTGGCATGGCCAGCTACCCGAAGATCAAGTGGATTGCCGTCCCGATGCCCACCGGCCCGACCGGGGTCAAGGGCACGCTCACCTTCACGGACTGCTGGGGCGTCGCCGCCCAGACGAAGTACTCGAAGGCTGCCGCGAACCTCGTCAATTACCTGAGCTCGCCCGCCGTCGAGACCTACAACGCCAAGGCCTTCGGGCCACTGCCTCCAAGGCCCGCTGTCGCGGCTGCCTACGCGAAGGCCAACCCGATCATGGACGCTTTTGTCGCCGGCACCCCGTACGCGATGCCGCAGGTCGAAACGGTCGGCTGGTCGACTGTGCAGGCGGCCTTCGACGGCCAGGTGACCAACATGGCCAACGGCACAATCACCCCGTCAGCACTGCTCAAGCAGTTGCAGACCAACGCACAGGCACTGCTTCAGCCCTAACTGCCTATCCTGAGCGCCAATGGTGCCGGCCCTTTCCAGCGCCGGCACCATTGGCTTTGGGCACGAAAGTCCCGGAATCCACCTCGGGGGTAGGTCGAAATGGGAACGACTCTGAACGAACCAGCAGCCGTCACGAGCCCAGCTAGCCGCGGGCAACGGCCCCGCTCGAAACGCAGCCCTCTCACGCGTGGTCAGAACCTCTTCGGCTGGATCTTCGTCTCGCCCGCTCTCGCCGTGCTGATCATCTTCCTCGTTCTCCCTATCATCCTGGCCCTCTACATCAGCTTCACGGACTGGTCGGGAATCACGAGTCCTTTCTCGCACCTCGTGCACTGGGTCGGCTTGCAGAACTACAGGACGATCCTCACCGAGCCCGGTCTCGGGCAGTCGAACTTCGGGTCAGCGGTTCGCAACAACTTCTACTACGTGGTAACCGTCGTCCCGATCCAGACGGCGCTCTCTTTATGGCTGGCGATCCTTGTCAACAACAAGTTCCTGAAGGGCAAAGGGCTCTTCAGGACGGCCTTCTACTTTCCCTCGGTGACAAGTTCGATCGCCATCACCACGGTCTTCATCTTCCTGTTCTCGACCACTGGCGTGGTCAACCGGATTCTGAACGTGGTCGGGATCAACGGACCGAACTGGCTGTACGACCAGAACGGTGTGATCACAACGATTCTCGGCGCACTCGGTGTTCACAACGCGCCATCGTGGTCCAACTTCCAGATCCTCGGAGTATCTCTCTGGGGCTGGCTCTCGGGACCCTCGTTCGGGATGTGCGTGATCATCATCCTCGCCATCTGGACGACGTCGGGAACGTTCATGCTCTTCTTCCTCGCCGCGCTGCAGAACGTCTCCGAAGAGGTCGAGGAAGCAAGTGAGATCGACGGTGCCACGTCTTGGCAGCGCTTCCGTCACGTCACCTTGCCGACGCTGCGCCCCGTGGTAATTCTCGTCGCGACACTGGGTTTCATCGGCACCTGGCAGGTCTTCGATCAGAGCTATCTCACCGGTCCGAACAATCCGACGATGGTCACGCCTGCCTTCCTCGCCTATCAGGTCAGCTTCAACGATTTCGCCTTCGGTCAAGGAGCCGCAATCGCCTTCATCCTGTTCGCCTTCATCGTGCTGTTGACGCTCCTCCAGCGCAAATTCGTGAGAGAGGATCTCACCAAGTGAGCGCGCGCAGTAACTACTCCTCACCGCAGCGGCGCCTGGTCGCTTACGGGCTGCTCATCTTCTTCGCCCTGCTTTACATCGCGCCGTTCTTCCTCCAGGTGGCGAACTCCTTCAAAACCGACCCCGACGCCACCGCCAACGGGCTTTCCCTCATTCCACACCCCCCGACCGTGTCGGCCTGGAACGAGATCTTCGGGATCAGCAGCACCGGGGTCACCGACTTCCCGCGCTGGCTGTTCAACAGTGCGTTCGTGGCCATCATGATCACACTCAGCCGGGTCTTCCTCGACAGCCTCGCGGGCTACGCGCTCGCTCGACTCGACTTCCGTGGCCGCCGACTCGTCTTCGGCCTTGTCATCGCGACCCTCGCCGTCCCCGGAGTCGTGCTTCTCATTCCGCGCTTTCTCATGCTCAAGGAGCTCGGCCTCTTCAACAGCTATCCCGGGATGATCCTGCCCATATGCGTGGACGCGACCGGGATCTTCATGATGCGCCAGTTCTTCCTCCAGGTTCCGGCGGCCCTGGAGGAGGCAGCCCGAATCGACGGCGCGGGAGTGTTCACGACCTGGTGGAGAGTCGTCCTGCCCATCGTGCGACCCGCGATAATCACCCTCACGATCCTCTCGTTCCAGAGTGCCTGGAACGAGTTCGCGTTCTTCGAGGTCGCGACCATCTCGCCGAAGTACTTCACGCTCACGACCGGGCTTGCCGAGGTGGTGGCCGGAGGGCTGGGCTCTGCCAACCAATATCCGTTGAAACTCGGCGCCGCCCTGCTGACCACGATCCCGGTCGCGGTCCTGTTCTTCGTCTTCCAGCGTTACCTCGTGCGAGGTCGCCTGGAAGGGTCGCTGAAGCAATAGGGAGGGCGCTTTCGCGGCTTGCGGAGCCCCGAGACCGCGGTGAGCCGGTCGTACTGCGCGGCAATTCGGGAGTGGGGAAGTCGCGCCTCCTGATCGCCATCGGCCTGCTTGCCTGTGAGTCGGGACGCCACATCTGCATGCGACGGCGGCGATCTCGTGAACGAGCTTGTTGAGGCTCAAGACGAGCGACGCTGGCCCGCCTCGCCACGAGGTTCGGCCGCCTCGACCTGCTGCTCGTCGACAGGTTCGCCTACGTCGCCCTCTGCAGCTGGGGCGCGGAGCTGCTGTTCCAGGTCAACACCGAGCGAGAAGAGCGCTCAAGGACCCCGAACCTGCCGTTTTCAGTGGGACGAAATCGCAACCTGATTCCCGTCTCGTTGCCCCGATCGTGGATTGCCTGACCTTCAACGGCCACATCATCGAGACCGGATCCGACAGCTGTCGCCTGAAGACGACCAAGTCGCGCTGCCGCTCGCTAACGGAGCAGCCTTAGGCCGAAGTTGACAGCCTCGAGATCGAAGTCCTCCGGATCGAAGTCCCCACCCACCCACTCGAGACAGGCCGCGTGCTCCTCGTGCCCGGGGTCCGACAGCGCATCGATCAGGTCGACATAGCAGGAAATCCCACCGCAGTCCTCGGGCGGGCACGCCCGGCGCCCACCGGTGCAGACGGCGGACGGCAGGAGGATCGTGATCGGGTCCCACTTCTCGACGAGACGTTCATGGTGCCAAGAGTCCCCAAAGTCGTAGTCACAAAAGCCCTTCGGCATCTCGCTGAAGGCTTCGGCAACGGTGACCGTGCGCTCGTCGACCTCGTCGAGGTCGAAGTCCTCGTCATCGGCGAGCCCATAGCGGACTCCGCCGATGCGAAAGCAGTGGAAATGGTAATTGTCCCAACCCATCGCGACCTGCAGGACCCGATGGAGTGCATCGAGCGTCGCTTCGCCCGAAACCACCAGTCGCCGTCAGATCGGCGGCCTGATCCCCTGGAGCGTCACCTTGATCTGGAGTGTCTTCGGCGCGTTACCCACACCGCAAGGCTACGCCGGCGTCAGCTCCGCTTCGCGGTGGAGCCAAAACTAATGAGCACACTGGGGCCAAATCCGCTTGACATTCTCAATCACCGCCGCCACTTTCTCGTCGAGTACATCCCGGGCTTCTGGATCGTCCTCAGCGGCAATCCGAAATGGCAAGCGCTTCATCTGAGGACGGACTGAGTCGCTCAGACTCCCGCATATAAGAACAACGCGTCGACGTACTCAAAGATCGCGATCTGGCCAACGCGAGGATGCACGCCGTACTCGCCGAGGCGAACTCAGTGCGCAGAGCCCTCCCAATCGGAAGGAAAGTTCGTGGTATGGAGTAGAAGGCTGACAAACAGGAGGCTTCAGGTGTTAACTGCCGGACCCCTCTATGAACACCTCTTCGGCTCCTTCGAGGAATCCTTCCCAGTACGGACCTTCGAAGTCGGAGGAGCCTTCAACGCTCGTGAGCTTTGGCCCGTTCGTGACGATCTCCGAGGCGTCATCCATCCGGCGTCGGAAGCTTTCCACGAAGCCGCGCAGCTCATTGGCGGTTGCGTAGTCGCGTGCCCATACGGTCCCGTCCCGGTAGCCGCGGTGGCGTTCCTCGACCTCATGTTCGGCGAATGAGATATCCAGTCGAGAAGCCGCGAACTCGTCGCTTGTCGGGACCTGAGCCTGGGCGGCTTCGCCTCGCGCCGCTACTTCCTCTGTGTATTGCTTTTGCAGGTATTCATGGACGGCGGTCGCGGCCTTGCGGCCTGCCCCCATTGCCAGGATCACGGTGGCGGCGCCGGTCACGATGTCGCCACCGGCGAACAGGCCCTTGCGGCTCGTGGCGCCCGTCTCCGGGTCGGCGACGATGCACCCGTGAGAATCGATGTCGAGACCGCGGGTCGAATGCGGCACGAGTGGATTCGGGTTCGTGCCGAGGGCTATGACGACGAGGTCGGCCTCGATAACGAACTCTGAACCCGGCACAGGTACCGGACGGCGACGACCCGACTCGTCCGGTTCACCGAGCTCCGTGCGAATGCACTCGAGGCCCCGTACCCAGTTGTCCTCGTCACCAAGGTATCGCTGGGGGAGCGTGAGCCAGTCGAAAATCACGCCCTCATCGCGCGCCCGCTCGAAATCCTCTGCTCGTGCGCCTTTCTCGTTCTCCGAGCGGCGGTAAACGATGTGACCCTCCTCTGCGCCGAGGCGGATCGAGCACCGCACTGCATCCATGGCGGTGTCACCGGCACCGATCACTGCGGCTCGCCTCGGCCGATAGACGGGCGTGTCGTACTCGGGGAACGCGTACGCTTTCATCAGGTTGACACGCGTCAGAAACTCGTTGGCCGAGTAGATGCCCTTCAGGTTTTCCCCGGGAATGTTCATGAAAATGGGTGAACCCGCACCTGTACCTACGAATATGGCCGAGTAGCCGAACTCGTCGAAGAGCTGGTCGATGGTGACGGTCTTGCCGATGATCACGTCGCGCACGAACTCCACGCCGAGCGCCTTGAGGTGCTCGACGTCTTCGTCGACGATCTCCTTCGGTAGACGGTACTGAGGAATCCCGTAACGGAGCACGCCGCCGAAGGCGTGCAGAGCCTCGAAGATCGAGACCGGGTAGCCGAGCTGAGCGAGGTCGCTGGCTACTGTGAGTCCAGCCGGGCCGGATCCGACGATCGCGACCTTCTGTTCCCGCCACACCTGCGGTGCAGCGGTCTCACCACCGTTGCCGTGCTGACGGACCCAGTCGGCAGCAAACCGCTCCAACCGGCCGATTCCCACAGGATCCTGGTGGGGAACCAGGACGCAGCGGGCCTCACACTGATGCTCGACCGGACACACGCGTCCGCAAATCGCCGGTAGCAGGTTGCGCCGGCGGATCGCGCTGGCAGCTCCATCAAAGTCCCCTATGGCGATGCTGCGTACGAAGTCCCGTATCGGCACGTTGACAGGGCACCCAAGCTCACAGAGGGGGTCCTGGCAGTTGAGACAGCGGCGGGCCTCGGCTATCGCGCGCTCC
>Ga0187880_1003838_pt1 | contig 11314 bp, 10 predicted proteins | sample June2016WEW_19_4_FD_132998 | JGI IMG/M metagenome (GOLD analysis project Ga0187880, IMG submission 132998) | Peatland microbial communities from SPRUCE experiment site at the Marcell Experimental Forest, Minnesota, USA - June2016WEW_19_40 | ecosystem: Environmental > Terrestrial > Soil >...
AAGCGTCCCACTTGCTTTGCTCACTGTTGCAGACCAGACGATCACGACTCTTGATCTAAACGGTGAAGCCTCTATCAAAAGCCGGGAGCGATGGGTTAAAGACTATTGCGCTCAGGATATCTCGGAACCCTACCTCTGTCGAAATGCGCCTTTCATTTACATGGAATTGAGGCGGCAAGGCTTGCTATACACAATAGGCCAAATCATGCAGTTTCCATGAGATAGTGGTTTTGGCCGCGTCGCACCCTGAGGATTCCGAAGATAGGGCCCCGAACGAGCTGAAGTCGGTATGGCATCCGCCTGCGCATGAGGTTGCGGCGGAGGAGGGGGAGCGACTCAGTTGCACTCGTGCAGAATTCGCGAATTTGAATTGTCTCAAGGGTGGCAAACCGATGAGGTTGCTGCAGGAGGCTGTGTGCCGTTCGCTGGCCGCTCGCCGGGAGCAGATTCTGGTCAAGCCGGAACCCAAGCCGAGCATACTGCGTGTGCCGCAGTTGTGCGTTTGGGTGGACGGGGAGCTTGAGCTGGTCAACGATGAGCACTTCCTGACGCCCGGCAGTTGGAGCCTGCTGGACTATCCTGCGGAACTGAGCGAGGCGGAGCTCCGGATCGAAGAGTGCGCGGGCCTGTACCTGATTGACGTGCAAGGCAAGCGGCTGATGGAGAAGTACCTGGGAAGCCAGGCGGCATTCGGATTCGAGGATGTGCCTACGAATGTGACCGACGTGGCCTTATACCGGCAACTTGAGAAGGCGCTGAGGCAGCAAGGCATCCGGCCGGAAGTCTTGCTGGAGTTCATCCCCCGAAGAAGCAGATCGGGGATTGATGGGAAACCAAAAGCGGCGGAAAGCCACTGTTCTTCTGGGCGGTGAAGGAGGACGAGTATGGCCGTGATGTGCACCGCCAGCTTGAGGATAAACTCGGCAAGCCGTGACGAGTTTTCGTCGGCCCCAGCAACCCGGTCAGCGGACGCCCTGCACGGGGGGTTCCGCTAGTGAGTACGTATCGTATCCCTGGCGTACACCTTGCCACCAGCTATCCAGTACCTATCCACTCCCTATCCAACACCTATCCGACATCTATCCAACACATATCCGACACGTGGCAAATGCCTAAAAATCAGGCACTTGGAGTCGATGCACAGGCTGGCGTGGAAACTGGCCAAATTCAGTAGTTTGTGAATACCACAGGCTGCCTCGGCTGACGGGGCCTCTGCCACGAAGGGGAAGGAAGAAGGATGAATTCAGAATGCAGAAAGGCGCCGGAAGCCACCCCAAAGCCACCTACGAGCCGCATGCATGCGACCTGAGTGCGGGGTGCATGCGGGGTGCATGCGGGATGCGCTCGTGGTCAACTCGTGTTTAGCTCGTGTTTAACTCGTATTCACTTCGTATTCTTTGCTCCTTTTTCGGTGGGAAGCTCGGTGGTTCCACCGCGCCGCCACTTGAGATGGACGGCGGTGGCGTGGCTGCTATTCAAATCAAATTGCGCGAAAACCTGGAGGTGCCAGCTTTGTGCGCAGGAGCGGTTCAGAGCGGGTCCAGGTCCATAGCCGAACCGTCCAGTTCGAGCTTCACAATGCAGTCGGTCTGCGGCTGGTTGGCCGGACTGGTTTCCCGCCGAAGCAGCAACTCGGCGCCGTGATCCGGCGGGTGCGCTGCTGCGGGATCGCCTCGGATTGAGATTGTGCGTGCTGCCTGCTGCACCCGCGCGGTGCCACCGGTGAGCACCGAGCTGCGAATGATCGTTCTGGGAATGTTGGGCAGGGTGATCATTTCGCCGTTCCAACCGAGCAGGTGCAGGTAAATCGTGTTGCCTTTGCGCGTGCTGGCGAGGGACTTGGTGGGCTTCCAGGGCCCGCCGCGCGTGCCATAAATCGTTTTGCCATATTCTCCCAGCCATTCACCCATCTCCGCCAGCCGTTTCACCTGGCGGGGCTCGATCCGGCCATCCGGCATGGGGCCGACGTTGAATAGCAGGTTGCCGTCGCCGCCCGCGCAGAGGACCAGCGTTTCCAGGGATTGCTTGAGGGATTTCATCTGGTCGCCCGGCTTCCAGGCCCACTGGTTGCAGATCGTGATGCAACTCTCCCACGGGCGGTCGTATTGGAACTTCCCGATTTCCTGCTCGGGCGTGTCGAAATCCTCCGCCAGGCCGTCGCGGTCGTTGATGAGGATGGGCGGTTGCAGCTTGCGGGCCAGGGTGTTCAGCGCCTCGCCGTCGTAGTCTTCGGCGGTCTTGCCCAGGCCGTCGAACCAGAGGATGTCCACGGGGCCGTAGCTGGTCAGCAGTTCCCGCACCTGGGTCTTCAGGAAGGCCAGGTAGTTGGTATGCCGGTCGGTGAAGGCATCCGGGTGGCGCCAGTTCGGCTGCGAGTAATAGAGACCGAAGCGAAGCCCGGCGCGGTGGCAGGCATCGGCCAGTTCTTTGACCACGTCCCGACGGAACGGGCTGTCGGGGGAGGTGATCTTATAATCGTCCGCCTGGGTGTCGAACTCGCTGAAGCCATCGTGATGGCGGCTGGTGAAGACGAGGTATTTCATGCCCGCGGCTTTGGCCGTGGCCACCCAGGCGTCCGCATTGAAATTGGTCGGGTTGAATTGCTGGTAGAGGTTGTCATAGATCCCGACGGGGATCTCGGTGCCGTGCGAGCCATAACCGCGGCGCTCGCCGCCGCGTGACCAGCCGATCTCGGTGCCTTGGAGGCTGACCGGCCCCCAATGGATGAACAGGCCGAAGCGCGCCTCGCGCCACCATTTGAGGCGTTCGGCGGCGGGGGACGCGCCGGCAGCGGCCTCGGTGGAACTGGGCTCAGCGGCGTGGAGTGACAGGCCGCACCACAGGGTGGCGGCCAACAGGAGGAGTCTTATTTTCAAGTTCATTTCAGGTAGAATACTTCTTTGGCATCGGACCAGATCTTGCCGCGGGCGGCGGCGTCCGGCAGGGGGCGTTGGCAGGGGTCGGTTTCTTTCCACCAGCGCAGCGTCTCCGGGTCGGCGGCCATCTTCTTCATGTCGGCGTCGAAGTCGTTGCCGGTGTATTCGAGGTAGGAGAACAGGTAGAGGTTCCCGTCTATCTCCTTCTCGAAGATTGAGTAGTTCTGGACGTGGCAAGCCTTGAGTTGCTTCATCACGCCCGGCCAGGGGTGGGCGTGAAGTTCCTCGTAGTGTGCGGCCTTCTCCGGCTTGAGGCCGGTGACCCAGGCGAAGCGTTGGGGAGCCTTGGGTGCGGTAGCGCAGCCGATTAGCGTGCCGGCCAGGAGCAGACAGGCGAGGTATCTCATATTCAGCTTAAAGTCAGGCAGGAGCATTACCGGAAAATGACGTAAAGCACAACAAAAGCCGCGAGGACACAGCCGGCCAGCACGCGATAATTGCCGAGACCGTGGCCGTGGGCCTCGCCGCGCAACGGTTCGCGCCAGTCTTCCCAGACGAGAGTCTGCGCTTCGGGTTTGAGCGGCTCGGGCAGCAGCTTCGACGCGCTCCACATGATGGCGCTGCAAAGGACCAGCAGGTAAAACGCGGTGAGCATGAAGTCATTGATCACGTGGCGGCAGAAACCGTCGTAAGCGCCCGCCAGCGCAGGGCTGTTGCGCGCCAGCCAGGCGGCAATGTCCGGCTTCCAGAAATCCAGCGGGAAAATCGCCGCGCCCATAGCCGCGCCGACAATCAGCGTAATGAAGGCGGCCCGGCCTGATGCTTTCTTCCAGAACACGCCGAACAGGAACACCGCGGTGATCGGCGGGGCGACATAGGAGATGAGCTTGTTGATGCCCGCGAAGATGGTGTCGTAATGGCCGAACAGGGGCGACATTACAATGGCAACGACCGTGGCCACGACGGTGGTGACTTTGCCAATGACCACCAACCAGTGGTCGCTCGTGGCGGGCCGCCAGCGCCGGACGATGTCGTAGGCGAAGAGGGTGGCCGCGGAGTTGAGCGCCGCGGAGCAGGTCTGCATGGCGGCCGCCAGCATGGCCGCGGCTACCAGGCCTTTCAAACCCACCGGGAGCAGGTGCACGAGCATGAAGGTGTAGGTGTCAGCGGCCTTCGCCGGCGCCGCGCCGTTGAACAGGCCCTGCTGCACCAGCGCGACGCAGATGACGCCGGGCAGCACGAAGAAGAACACCGGCAGGATCTTGAGAAAGGCGCAGAACAGCGGGCCGAGCCGGGCTTGTTTCTCGTCCCGGGCTGCGAGCACGCGCTGGACAATGGTCTGGTCGCAGCACCAATACCAGATGCCCAGCACCGGGTAGCCGAGCAGGATCGAATACCACGGCATCCCACTAGGATCGCCGGCGCCACGGGCCATGTTCAGGAAGTTCGTGGTTGTGGTGGGAAAGCCTTCCGCCCCGGCCATCGGGTGCGGATGCGACGCCAGGGTGTGGGCGAGCGCGGGCCAGCCCCCGATCTTGAGATAGCCCACCACGGTGATGCAGACCGCGCCGACCAGCAGCAGCACCGTCTGGATGCTCTCCGTCCACACCACGGCGAGGAGCCCCCCGACCATCGTGTAAATGCCGGTGAGCACGCCAAGCACAATGATGAAAAACATCAGCGCATTGATGCCGAGAATGGTGGCATGCGGGCCGAGGTTCAGAATCCCGCGCAGCACCCACGCCGCGGTGTAGAGCGCGACGCCGATGTGAATCACGATCGCCGAGAACAGCGAGACGAACGCCAGGTAGTCGCGGCAACGGCGGTTGAAGCGGCGCTCCAGGTAATCGGGCAGCGTCGGCACCCGCGACCGCAAGTAGAGCGGCGCAAAGAACAGGGAGAGCAGGATCAGCGTGAACCCGGCCATCCACTCGAAGTTGCCGAACACCAGACCATACTTGTAGGCCGCCTCAGCGAGGCTGACGAGATGCACGGTGGAGATATTGGCCGCGAACATGGCCAGCCCGATGATCGGCCATGTAAGCGTGTTGCCGGCGAGAAAGTAGTGGCTGCCCTCGCCCCCGCGCTTGCGCAGGAAGCCCGCCGCGATGCCGATGCCCACCACCCCCGCCAGATAGACAAAGATGATGGCCCAGTCAAAATTCGTTACAGAGTCTGACATGCGCTCGATCGGGCGCCGGATAATCATCACGAATTGGTGGCGGCGTCAACTCACGCGTGCTAGTTCAGCCCACTCTGGCGGGACCCTAGATAAAGCGCTTTTGGAGTGCGGCGGCAAGCGAAGCGCGACGCCGCTGTGCCTGGCAGCAACAATTCCCTGATCCATCAGCCAGCGCCACACTGATCCAAAGCGGCGTCGCGCTTCGCTTGCCGCCGCACTCCACAGTGGTCTCCTCGGGGCGTGCCACCGAGCTTGTCCATAGCGCCAGGTGCCATGCGGAAAGAATGCGCCAACTAACCTCGGCGGCTGCGCTCGGCTGGCAGCCAGCGTATCAGCAGATCATGGCAGTTGATGACCTTTTCCGCCAGGTCCACCGGCACGTAGTAATATTGGTTGGAAGCCTCGAAACCGATGCGTGAGTCGCGGCTTTGAACGCCGTGCAATCGCCGCGCCAACTCAATCTCCGCCCGCAGCAGCCGTTCCAGCTCCGCGCAGGCGGACTGAACACTCGCCTGGGATTCCGCCCCCTTCAGGCGGCGCCGCTCCATGACGAAACGGGCCTGGTTGGCCACGCTGCGGAAATGAATCGCGGCGGCTTCGCCTACGTTCAACTCCTGATACCTAGCAACCAACTTTTGGATGGACCCCTGGTACTCGTGGTCGGGGAAAGCAGCCTTCAGCTTAGCGTGCGCGCGCTCAAAGCCGGTCGCTACTTTCTCAAACTGGCCTATGAAAACTTCCGGCGGGTACACGGCACGCCAACCGTCCAGATCATCGTAAGGGAAGCCGACCATCGTCGCGCGGTAGCCCGTTGGCTCACCCCAGAGCGGGTTGGCGGGGCCGACTTGCATCGGCGCGTTATAGACCACGCCGCCGTGAAAGGGGAACTCGCTGAACGCCGCGCTATACTCCTGCCAGGCGCCTGCCACTTGGGGCGCCAAGACCTTCCCGAAACGACGCTCCGCCACTCGCCTCATCGCGCTGTCTGGGTCCGGGGTCACGCCGTCAGCAGAGGCAGCCCCTAACTCGGCTACGACCTCCAGATTGGGCGACGGATACCCGCCCAGCGTCCAGCCGAGCATCAGGCCGTTGACGCCCAGGCGGCGGAGATTGGCGGCGTGGCGGGCGACGTTGGCCAGCGCGGGGATGTAGGGCACAGCCGAGAGTTCCCAGGTGTTGCCGCATTGAACTTTGGCGAGGGTGCGCAAGCCCCTGGCACGGGCCAGCTCCCAGTAATGGCGCGCCCGCTCGCCGGGGCCGATGGTGGAGATGGAGTATTCGCCGACGGTGGTGGCCACACCGCCCCGCTTGATCGGCATGCCCCACTCGCTGACGCTCATGAACCGCGCCTCGCGTGGAAGCTGGGCAATGATGCTCTCCACCCAATCATCGTGCCAGCCCCAGTCCCAGACGATCAACGTCTGCCCGTTGCCCGCGCGCCGGATGCCTTCGTAGAAGGTCCCGTTGACTTCGGAGATTACCTCGGCCGGCTGGCGTTTGCCGCAGCGCGGGCAGGCCTTGCCATTGCCGTGCGACCAGCAGTTCGTCAGGTTCTCCGAGCCGGTGATGGTGAAGAAGCCACCCAGTCCCGGCGCTGCCCGGCAAATGGATCCCACCGCCGATGCCAGGTATTCGCGCACCTCCAGCACACTGGTGCACAGCGCCGCGAAGTCGCCTTCCGCCACGCCTTTCAGGTTCGGCCTCGCGGCGAAGAAGCTCACCGGGCAGGCCCGCGGTTCGTTCAGGTAGAGATAGACGCGCACCCCATGGCGCCGCGCCCGCTCGACGAGCAGGCGCAGGTTCTGCAACCGCGTTTCATAATCCTTGCTCTGATGCGCGTCCCAAGGAAAAGGCGCGAGCCGCGCCAAGACTGCCTGCAGCCACACCCCGTCCACGCCCGAGGCGGCCAGGCGCGCCAGATACCCGTCCGGGTAAGGGTCCAGCGTGGGGTCGAGCAGCGGATCGCCATACAGTGCGAAGTAGGAGTAACAAAACCGCGGGGAGAAAGCGCTGGCCCGGGCGGGCTGTGCCGCTGCCGCCTTTGGCGGACGCGACAGCTCCTTGACGAACTCAAACAGCGGTTGCTCCGGATCCCCGACCCTCGCGGGAAACTCCGCACGCAGGACGCTGGCAATCTCGCGGGCGCGTGCCTGCACGCGAGCATCGGGTGGACGGTATCGGAGGGGCTGGCATTGCGGTTTCAAGTTGCCCAGCTTGACGAAGAGAAAGTCGTCCTCGCGCAGCGTGAAAGCCATCTCTTCGGCCGTCCAGCCCAGGAGCTGCAAAAGTTGCTCGTAGGGCAGCAGGTGCCAGTTGCGCTTGATGATGCTCAGCGCGGCACGGCGTTGCTGCTCGACAGTAATCCGGGGCGGCCCAGCAAGCCCCATGCTCCGGCCCAGCCGCACGATATCCCCGGCACTGGCCCCGACGACTTCGGCCATCCGGCGGGCGGGCACCAGTTGCCAGTTGCGCCACACGAAAGCATGGAGGCGATCCGGAAAGTGAGGGAACGGCACCGGCTTCGGAGCACTGCCCCGCGGCAAGTCGGCCGCGGTCAGGTCCACTTCCTTCCCAGCCGGAGCTGCTTTGGCCCAGCTTTCCACCAGACCACACGTTGCCAGCCCGCAGGTTCCCAAGGCCAGGGTGGTGGATTTGAGGAAGGTTCTACGGTTCGGCATCCTGCCGGTTCGCTCTTGATTTGAGGCCATAGTGGATCTGTGTGACCGCGTGATAAATCATCTCAGGGCGCTACGTGCACGAGCAGTCATCATCGCAGCCTGAGCTGGGTCATGCCAACCGAGATCACCAGGGCGACGGTGCTTTACGACGGCCCGACGTGTGCCGTGTGCCCCCTGTTCCCCCGGAACGTAAGCTCACACCGGACCGTGGCCCTGGCCGAGATCAGGTTTGATCGCGTGGGGTCGGTGCTGGTGGCAGACCCCGTGTTGGAAGTGTCGGTAATCGAGCTGACGGCGCCGGGCAAAGGCGCGGGCAGTGCCATGCAAACCTGCTGAAATGCTGGGCTCGCCGCCGGCGACCGTTGACTAATAGCCCCCGCCGGACACCTGGTTGCCTCCGGCCCCTGCTCTCGCGGCGCCTGCGACCGAAACGCCTCCGGCTGATACCGGTGCGCTTTGGCCGCCCCCACCCATTGCCCCCTGACTGGGCGCGAAGCCGAATCCAACGACCGGCGAAAAGCCAACCGGCGACCAAGCCATGCGGAGCACCAAGCCGTCCTCCTCTTCACCGCACCCTTGCAGCAGGGTCATCGCACCCAGGACGGCCACCGTCACGGCCAACTTTACTACGAGTCTTTTGCTCATGATCTGTCTCGCTGTGGTTGAAGTTATTACCGTCGTAGCAATGGTAATCGCAACCCTCCCAGGGGGCAAGAGATTTGTGCGGTTTGCGGGGGGGCTGTTCGGCGGATCTTATGCGCGGTTGCAAAATAGGGCACCGTAAGGTTACCTGAGGACTATGAGCGTCGAAACAGTTCTGGTGACCGGGGCGTCGTCGGGCATTGGGCTTGAACTGGCCCGGTGCTTCGCGGCTGACGGCTGCCGGCTTGCCCTGGTGGCGCGCAAGGGCGATGCACTCGAGGCGCTGGCAACTAAGTTGAGGAAGGCCCACAAAATCCAGGCCCAGGTCTTCACCGCCGACCTCGCCCATCCGGAGACCCCGACCCGTCTCCTGGCCCACCTGCTAAGCGCCGGGCTCAAGGTGGACGTGCTGGTCAACAACGCGGGGTTTGGCGCACAGGGAAGGTTCGTGGAACTGCCCCTCGCGCGGCAGCTTGAGATGTTGCAGGTCAACATCACCAGCCTCACCCATCTCACGCGGCTATTGCTCCCCGGCATGGTCGAGCGCCGCCGCGGTGGGGTCCTCAACGTCGCCTCGACCGCCGCCTTCCAACCCGGCCCCGGCATGGCGGTCTATTACGCGACGAAAGCCTACGTGCTGTCCTTCAGTGAAGCTCTGGCCGAGGAACTGGCTGGGACGGGAGTGACAGTCACCGCGTCGTGCCCGGGTCCCACGGCGACGAACTTCGGCGCCGCCGCCAGCATGAAGACCCTGGGACTGGTGAAGAAGATCTCGATGTCGCCTGAATCGGTTGCCCGAATCAGTCATCAGGCTTTCCGCCGCGGCAAAGTCATTGTCATCACGGGATTTCGCAATCAGCTCCCCGCGTTCCTGGTCCGCCTCGTGCCGCGCGCGGCAGTCCGCAAGATCGCCAGACGCTTGAACAACGCAAGCTGAAGCCTTCATGGAAGCGAGTGCAGCTTGAAGGCGACGGCTTGGCGGGGGTGGTGTCGCACGACAGGCCCTGGACTTTTTGTTCCGGGCAAATGCGCTCCATTGGTCGCCCTGCTCCTGGCTCAGCTCCCGCCAACGTTTGGAGACAGCAGCGAAATTCCCGCGGACAACGACCTGAGCCGGGGTGCAGGGGTTGAAGGGGATGAAGGCCGGGTAGCAGACTTGGCCGTCGCGGTTGCGTCGCCACACTATGTTTCCGGATTTGCAGGAGTTCCTGTAGCAGGGCACTTCCTAAGGCTAGGAGCTGGTGATACTTCAGATTCAGGCTTCCAGAACAGATCCGTGACTCCTCCCGGTGTGTGCGGCAACTTTTTCCGACGGTTTTTGCGTCCCGAACGTTTAACCTATAAAGAGAGTTGGATTGGAAGTGCCCCGCCGTTGGGGCAGATTAAGATAGTCGCCCGCAGATAACGCAGATGATGAAGTGATAAGCGAATGAAAGGGTTGGCGTTTTCAACGTTGTCGTTGTTGTGCTCGCGGACCGATGAGGAGGCGATGTGGCGGGTCAAGACGCAGGATGATCACCATGAGTTCTCACGGCTGGTCAAGCGCTGGGAGGAGCCGATTCGGCGGCTGTGCACGCGGATGACGGGTGACCCGCATCGGGCGGAGGATTTGCGGCAGGAAACCTTCCTGCGTCTCTTCGAACGGCGCAAGGAGTATCAGGTGACGGGCCGGTTCTCGACTTATCTATGGCGGATAGCGCTCAATCTCTGTTACGACGAGTTGCGGCGGCAGAAACGCCGCCGAGAATTCGTGCGGGACCAGGAGCCCGGGGAAGCGGGTGGTGAGGCGCCGGATGGCGTCGCCGAAGGCCCGGGGCCCGACGCGCGGGCCGCGCAACAAGAGGAAGGTGAGCTGGTGCGCCAGGCCCTGAGCCGGCTGCCTGAGATTTACCGGACGGTCCTCGTGCTCCGGCATTACGAGGACATGAAACTGGCCAAGATCGCCGAGATCCTGGAGATACCCGAAGGGACGGTGAACTCGCGCATGGCGGAGGCGCTGGCCCGGTTGAGCCGGATGCTGGCGCCGAAGCTGGCGCTGCGGGCCGAGACCAGAAGCCAGAGGCCAGAGGTCGGAGGTCAAAGGTCGGAAGCCAGGAGCCAGGAGCTAGAAACCGAGCGTGAACAGGCAATGATCTTAGGAAAGGAACGATTTGTGTTATGAACCATCCAAAACCTGAAGACTGCGTGCAGTATCTTTACGGCGAAATCAAGCCGGACCTGCGCCGGCAACTCAAGGAGCATCTCGAAGGCTGCGCGGAATGCCGCGAAGAATTGCAGAACTGGAAGCGCAGCCTGCGTCAATTGGACGCTTGGAAACTGCCTCGGACGAATTCGCGGCTGGACGCAGTCGCGCCGTTCCTGAAATGGGCGGCGGCGGCGCTGCTTGTGCTGGGCCTGGGGTTCGGCTTTGGCCGCTTGACCGCCCGCCAGACGGACTTGGAGACGGTGCGGGCACGGGTCGAGCCCGAAATCCGGCGGGAATTTGCGGGAATGCTGCGCCAGGCGATAGACAAGTCGTCGGCGACGACGCTAGCGCAGGCGCAGCGGCGGGCTGAGGAGGTAGGGGCGGCCTATTACGCTTTGCTCAAGAAGGACCTGGACACGGTAGCGATCAACACCGATGTCAGCCTGCGGCAGGCACAGCAGGAGTTGCTGCAGGTGGCGGATTTCAGGCAGCCGGCAGAGAGACAGCCGAGAGGGGAGTAAGAGGTGGTCAGTAATCAGTAATCAGTGGCTAGTGGCAAATGGCCGATAGGCAATAAAACAATCGAAGAAATGAATATGAAAGCAATCATCTCAATCATCACCATCAGCGCAGCGGCGTCGCTGCTGAACGCGCCGATATTGTGCGCGCAAGAAACCGTGCCTGAACCGGCCGGCCTGCCCCAAGCCCAGGAGGCCATGCAAGGACATCGGCGCGGTACAAGCCAGGTACA
>Ga0187880_1003840_pt1 | contig 11312 bp, 10 predicted proteins | sample June2016WEW_19_4_FD_132998 | JGI IMG/M metagenome (GOLD analysis project Ga0187880, IMG submission 132998) | Peatland microbial communities from SPRUCE experiment site at the Marcell Experimental Forest, Minnesota, USA - June2016WEW_19_40 | ecosystem: Environmental > Terrestrial > Soil >...
AGTTGCTCTTGCCGCTGCCGGTGCTTGCGAGTGCCCATCGCCATAAAAACATTCTACGGCCGTTATGTTTCAGGCTCCAGCACAATCGCCCCGCCAGACCGGATTTTCACCACGGGCTGTTAGCGGACCTCGAAAGGCCAGCCAGCGATGGAACATCGTCCCAAATCGAATCCACGGGCACTCCGTTAAGCTCTTTTTCGTACCGCTTCAGCTTCGGAACGCCGCCGCCCTTCGGGATGTAGATGCGCCCATCATCGAACAACCGATCAAGCTCCATGGGCGTTGTCATCCAATGACGGCCCTTGCCGATTTTTCCCGGGTCGAAGCCATGCCATTGCATTCCGGTCTCCCCGTTACGTAGGCCAGCCCCTGTAATGTCCGCACGCCAGTGCTTTCCCCTGCTCTTGACGTACTCATCTTCATAGATGAAATAGCGGTCTAAATAATCTCTTGGATAAGGCTTCAGCTCGACATTAAAGGTTGGTTCTTGCCCATTCGAGTAGCGAAAAATGATGTCGTGAATGTGGCCGAATCCGTGCGTGTCCGTGTGGGCCGTCGTCCGCTTCCAGATAATCTCGTTTTCGAAGGCGTTCTCTCCGAAAACCCGATCGAGCATTACCTTGACGTAATGGGAGGCGTGCCAGTCGCAGTGGTAATAGAACGATCCGGTTTCCTTCAACACGCGCGCGAGTTCGACGCATCGCGGCCGCATGAACTCGATGTAGGCCTGTGTTGAAGCGTGGCGATCTTCAAACGATCTCTTTTCCTGCGTCTCTCCCCAAAACACCTCGTAATTCCGATTGGAGTTGAAGGGAGGATCGATATAGATGAGGTCTACGCAACGGTCGGGCAGCTTTTGCAGTTGCTCAAGGCAATCGCCACAGTAGACGATGCGGGTGTCGATCAACGAAGACGCACGCTGGCTCAAGCAAGCAATTCTGCCAGAATCCAAACGTGGTCCGCAAGCCCCGCCCGGGCACTTACCACTGCAGATCCCGGCGGCGCCAGTACGGCTGGCGCGCGCCCATTATGTTGACCAGGACAATGCCGGCCACAAAGCCGCCCACGTGCGCGAAAAACGCCGTGCCGCCCTGGGACGCCTCGGCCATGCTCCCCACTCCGCCGAAAAACTGGAGCGCGAACCAATAGATCAGCATGAACCAGGCCGGCAGATCGAAGGTGAAAAAGAAGAAGAACCAGAACAGCATTACCACGCGAGAGCGCGGAAATTTCACCAGGTATGCGCCCATGACTCCGGCGATGGCCCCGCTGGCGCCCACCATGGGGACGCGCGAGAACGGGTCGATGGCCATCTGGCCGATGGCCGCGGCCATCCCGCACAGCAGGTAGAACAGCAGATACTTGCCGTGGCCCAGAATGTCCTCCACGTTGTCCCCGAATACCCACAGGAACAACATGTTGCCAATCACGTGGATCCAGCCGGCATGCACAAACATGGAAGTGAAGATATTGGAGAAATGGAAGTAGGCCGGCCTGAAGCTGTAGAGCGCCATGAAATGGTTGAGGGAATACGGGTCCACCATCTCGAGCCAGAATTCGTGCAGAAAGACCAGGACGTTGGCCACGATCAGCAGCACCGTGACCGTGGGCTTCGAGTAGCTCGGCTGTGTGACCTTGATGGGAAATATCATTTGCCGGTAATAGCGGCCGCGCGGGCGGCGAATTCGGGGTGAACGCGCCTCTCGGCCCGCGCCATCAGGCCGCGAATCTCTTCCAGACCGCGGATTCCGCCGCGCGCGCCGAGGGCCGTGCAATTCAGGGCCGCCATGGCGTTGGAAAATTCCAGGGCATCGCGCATCGGCATTTCCTGCAAAACAGCATAGCAGAACGCCCCGTGAAACACGTCGCCCGCGCCGGTGGTGTCCACGCAATTCACCACGAAAGCGGGCGAGTAGAAAAACTCCCCGTTTTCCCTCGCCAGCGCGCCGTGCGCCCCCAGCGTCATGGCCGCCACCTTCATTCCGTATTCGCGCTGCATCAGTTCGAGCGCCTTGAAAGGATCGTTCTGGCCGGTCCAGGCGGGGGGAAACTCGGAGCTGGCCACCAGGTAATCGACGTGCGGCAGCACGCGGTCGAAACCGTGATAGATGGTATCGACATCCACGGTGACGGGGATCCCGAGGCTCCGCGCGATGGCCGCGGCGCGCTCGACCGCCGGCGTATCGTGCCCATCGATATGCAGCAGGCGCGCGCAGGCGATCTGCTCGGGCAGGATCTGTTCGGGGTCGATGCGCAGGCAATCGTCGCGCCGCCACAGCACCGTGCGCTCGCCCGTGCTGCGGTCGATGACGATGTAGGCCGACTGGTTGGCGCAGTTTTTGCGAAGCTGCACGTGCTGGACATCGATGCCCGCCGCGCGCAGGCTTTCCATCTGGATGTGCCCGCGCTGGTCGTCCCCGACCGTGCCGATGTACTTGGCGCGCAGACCCAGCCGGGCGCACGCCACCAGCGCGCTGGCCACCTGCCCGCCCGGGCAGACAACCTCTTCCTGGAACGGCACCTTCCCGGCATAGGCCGGGAAGTGCGGGACGACCAAAAGCGTATCGGTGGCGTTGAGGCCCACGCCCACCACGTCGAATTCAGGCATTCAGGACCATTGTAAAGGAGGGTAGCGCTGGCGGGACCATGCCTGCTTCCACAGTCCCGATAATAACCCCTTGACACGCTCGCTTCGTTGTGCTAATTTTCTAGCATTATGCTAAAAATCCAGCAGGAGACGCGGCGGTGAGCGAGTTGCCCGGCCTCAGCCGGCGGGAACGCCAGATCATGGAGATCCTTTACCAGCGCGGCAAGGCGTCCGTGTCGGAGGTGCGGGAGCTCATGAAGAACGCGCCCGGCTATTCGGCGGTGCGCGCCATACTGCGCGTGCTCGAAGAGAAAGGTCACGCCAGGCACCAGGCCGAAGGGCTGAAATACGTCTACATGCCCACGGTGGCGCGCGAGAAGGCCAAGCGGTCGGCGGTGAAACACCTGCTGGACACCTTCTTCGCCGGAGAGCCCGACCAGATTGTGGCGGCGCTGCTGGATGTTTCCGCCACGCGCCTGACGCGCGAGGAGCTGGACCGGATGTCGGAAATGATCGAAGAGGCTAAGCGGGAGGGCAAGTAAATGTCGATCTGGAACGTGTCGGAATGGTTTTCCTTTTTCGTGAGCGCGGCGCTCAAGAGCACGGCGGTGCTGGGCGCGGCATGGCTGGCGGCATGGGCGCTTCGCGGGCGGTCCGCGGCCTTACGGCACCTGGTGTGGACCGCCGCGGCCGCGGCCGTGCTGGCGTTGCCTTTCCTTTCGGCTTCGTTGCCGGCCCTGCGCGTTCCGGCGTCCGGAGCGCTCCTTCCGTTTGACCCGGCCGTGGTCTTCCGGGTAGGCAGCTCAGCCGCCGCCGAGCAGCCTTCATCGTCATTGCTTCCGTCGGCCAGCGCCCGCCGCGCGATCCATGCGCCGCGCTATTACGACTGGAGAATCTGGCTGATGTTGCTCTGGGCCGCCGGCGCGGCCGGGGCCTTCCTACGCATGTTCGCGGCATTCATCGCCGTGTGGCGCGTCCAGCGCGCCGCGCGTCCGTTCCCCGACGACGGCCTCGCGCGCGCACTGGCCCAGTCATTGGGGATTCGCCACCACGTGGGCGTGCTCGAGAGCCGCCCAGGTGGCATGCCCATGACCTTCGGGCTTCTGCGGCCCGCCGTTTTCATGCCGCCCGAAGCCGCCGCGTGGAGCGAAGAGCGCCGCCGCATCGTGCTTTTGCACGAGCTGGCCCACGTGCGCCGCGGCGACGTGGCTACGCACTTGCTCGCGCGCACGGCCTTGAGTCTCAATTGGTGGAACCCGCTGGCGTGGTCCGCGTGGCGCGAATTCCTGAAGGAGCGCGAGCGCGCCACCGACGACCTGGTGCTCAACGCCGGCGCCCGCGCGTCGGATTACGCGGGCCATCTGCTGGAGGTGGCGCGCACCCTGCAATCCGCGCCGGCAACCGCGTGGGCGGCGGTGGCCATGGCGCGGCGGTCGCAGCTTGAAGGCCGACTGCTGGCCATTCTGGATTCGGGCGTGAAGCGCCACGTGCCGGGACGCATGGCGGCGCTGGCCGCCACGCTGCTGGCCATCGCCGCGGTGGCTCCGTTTGCCGCTATGCAGGCCCAGACCCCGGCACAGCAGACCGCGCCCGCAGCCACCAGCCCGGAGACTTCCGGCGCGCCAAGCGCGGACGACGCCGGGGGACTCGTCAAACTGGGTGACCAGGCGCGGCAGCAAGGCCATCTCGACGAAGCCATCGGTTACTACAACAAGGCAGTGGCAGCGGTGGGCGACCGGCCTGAAACGGCGGTCGCGCTTCTGTATCTAGGAGCCGCCACATATGGAAAGAATCCCGCCCAGGCGCTCGAATATTTTGAGCGGGCTCAGAACGTCGCGCCATATGGCCCTATGGCCGGACCGGCGATGACCTGGCAGGCCATGGTCAAGCAGCACCAGGAAGGTGAAGCCGCTGAATCGCTCTATCGTGCCGCGCTGGCCATCGAGCAGGCGAAGTCGCCGGAGGCGGCACTCACCATGGAATTCCTCGCAAGTTTTCTGCGCGAGCAGGGCCGGGTAACCGAAGCCGAAGCCATGGAAGCGTCCGCCAGTGAGATACGCGAGACGCACGTCGCGCAATTGTCGCCCAAACGGCAAGCCACCGCACAGATCTCAAAAGTCGGCAACGGCGTCTCCGCGCCGATGCTTCTGCACAAAGTCGAGCCAAGCTACTCCCTCGAGGCGCGCGCCGCCAAGGTCCAGGGAATGGTGCTGCTCTACGTGGTGATCGGAGCGGATGGCAGAGCCTCCGACGTCCAACTGCGCAAAGGCGTGGGATACGGGTTGGACGAGCAGGCGCTCGACGCCGTCACCCAATGGACCTTCAAACCCGGCACGCGCGACGGCATGGCAGTGCCCGTGCAGGCTATGATCGAGGTGAATTTCCGGTTGCTATGACGCAACCGTTACTTCGGATACACCCGGAAATCGTCGAAGTAGGTGACTGAGTCCGCCACGGTCCACAGGCCGACTTTCCCAGCGGTGGCGAACGTGTTGTCCCAGCCCTGCAAAATGCGGCGATGGTCCAGGTACACCTGAAAGCGGTTGCCGCGCACCGAAACCTTGAGGATGCTCCAGCCGTTGGAAGGGATGTCGTGCCTGACTCCCGGCCCCAGCGGAATTCGGCGGCCGTTTTCGACCTTGTAAAGGGCCACATTCTCTTCCAGCGCGTTGGCCCTGGCGAGGTAATAATTGTTGGCGTCCCGGTAGCGCCAGACCAAGCCGCCCGCCTGGTCCTCGCGCCCCGCCACCGGCTTGATCCGCACGCTCACGTCGCCATCGCGGAGACTCATGTTGTCGAGAATCGCCAGCGGAAACCGGTCACCCGTGGGGTCGCTCGAAACCTGCGCCAAAACGTACGGCTGAGTCGGCGCACTCCCGTCTCTGCGGATCTCCCAGCGCGGCGCGCCACCGCGATTGGTCATGGCCACCGTCCACCCGGGCGGGGTCTGGCCAAGCGGCCCTTTGTCAAAGTTGATTACCCTCCCAGCGGATGCAATCAACCCGACCGAAACCAGCCAGCTTATCGTTTTCATACGGCCAAACTAAGGGCGAGTGGCTTCTACCCCCCTCACCCTTGCTTCCATTATACCGCAGCGCCACACTACGCCACGGCCGGCCGCGCTTTCGCCAGCTCGCACACCACCGTCGCCGTAGCGCTTTCGAGGCCCGGCGAAGACGCCTCCACGCGCACATCGCCCGCCTGCTTCCCCGCCTGCACGATGGCCATCGCCAGCCCATTGAACGCCCTGCGCTTGTCTCCCTTGTCGGATTCGTGGCTGCTGGGATCGCCGTTGCCCACCCCCAGCAATTTGCCGCTGCCGGACACCTTGAAGCTCATCTCGTTGTCCGCCTCCGGAACCACGCGCCCCTGCGCATCCACCACTTCTACCGTCACCATGGAGACATCTTCGCCATCGGCGGCGATACGCGCGCGGTCCGGCCGCAGCATTATCCTGGCCGCGGGGTCCGTGGTTTCGCGTTTCGCCGTCAGTACTTGCTGCCCACCCTTCGAGCCGCGCGCTTCGATCACCCCCGGCGAGTACTTCACCTTCCACGCCACGTGCGTATTCTTGACCACCTTCTGCGCGCCCAGGCTCTGCCCGTTCAGGAACAGCTCTACCTGCTCCAGGTTGGTGTGGCACCAGACCTCGATCTCCTGGCCCTCTTTGCCGCCCCAGTTCCAGTGCGGGAACAGGTGCAGCACCGGCTTGGAACCCCACCACGCCTGGTAGTAGTAGAAGTTGTCCTTGGGAAAGCCGCACATGTCCAGGATTCCGAAGTGCGAGTTGATGCACGGCCAACCATACGGGGTCGGCTCGCCGCGGTAGTCGAAGCCGGTCCAGGCGAAGCCGCCCGACAGGAACGGGCGCTCGTCGTAGAACTTCCACCAGAACTCGGCGGTCGCCGCCCAGGGCGGTTTCTCGGTGTCGTAGGCGCGAACGTAGCCCTTGGCCTTATCGTTTTCGTAGATGCCGCGCGTCGAAACCGTGCTGGCGGTCTCCGAGCCGAGTGACGGCTTGCCCGGAAAACCCTGGTGAAATTTGTCAATCGCTGGCTCGTTGTAGTTGAAGCCCTGCACGTCCACCACGCCCGAAACACCCTTGCCGCCGTACCCGCCATTCATCGCCACCGTGACCGGGCGCGTGCCGTCGAGCCGTTTGGCCAGCCTTTTCATGGCGGCGACGATGCGGGCGCCGCGCTCGTTGCCCTGCTCGCGCTCCTCGTTGCCCAGAGACCAGATGACGATGCCCGGATGGTTCCGATGACACCGGATCACGCGCTCCAGTTGGCTCAACCCTTCCGCGCTGGAATCCATCATGCGCGTCTCGCACATCACCATCATGCCCAGCTTGTCGCAGGCGTCCATCAACTCCGGCGCCGGCGGATTGTGCGAGGTGCGGAGCGCGTTCGACTCCATCTCCTTGAGCTTCCCGATGCGGAAATACTGGATGCGGTCGGGCAGCGCCGAACCCACGCCGCCGTGGTCCTGATGGCAGCACGTGCCTTTGATTTTGACCGGCTTATCGTTGAGGAAGAACCCCTTTTCGGGGTCGAACCGCACCGAGCGGATGCCAAACGGCGTCTCGTAATGGTCCACCGCCGCGCCGCCGGCCTCCACCGTAGTCAGCAGGCTATACAGATTCGGCTCTTCGATGGACCACAGCGCCGGCCCGTTGACCACCACCTGCTGCTCAAATTCGCGGCGGCTCCACGCCGGGATGGAGATCGGCGAAGCCGTGACAGTCGCCACCGCGCTCCCGCCGGGACCCAGAATGCGGGAAACCATGCGGCAGGCCTTGGTAGTGTCGCTATGGTTGTCCACTTCCGTCGTGATCTTCACGGTGGCCGCGCCGGGGCGCACTTCCGCGCGCACGAAAGTGCCCCAGTGCGCCACGTGCATCGGGTTGGTCTTAGTGAGCCACGCGTGCCGGTAGATGCCCACACCTTCGTAGAACCAGCCCTCGCCGAGCGTGGCGTCCGCCCGCACCACCAGCACGTTCCTGCCGCCGAAGGTGGCCAAGTCGGTGACATCGAAACTGAACGGCGCGTACCCGCTCATCACCGTTCCGAGATAGTGGCCGTTGAACACGATGATGGAATTGCGGAACACGCCGTCGAATTCCACGGCGATACGCCTGCCGGCATCGGCCGCGGGCAGATCGAAGACGCGCCGGTACCAGCCGATGCTGGTAGCCGGGTAATTGCGCCCCAACGGATACGACCCGTGGTCGGTGAGCGCCCTGGCGTTTTCGAACGGCAGCTCGATGGCCCAATCGTGCGGCAGATCCACCTTTTGCCAGGAACTGTCGTCGAAGTCCGCATTGCCCGGCGTCACGAAGCCGCCCGACTTGGCGAAAGTGCCGGCGTTGGCGCCGAAGCCGAAATCCTTCGCGGGATCGCCGGCGTGGCCCAGGTGAAACCGCCAGCCGAAATCGAGCAGCAGCCGCTCCCGGCCGGCGCCGGTGGCCTGCTCCGGTTGGGACTGCGGGGCCGCCGCTCCCGGCCCGGCAGCCGCGGCAGAAGCCGCGATGCCGGCTTTAAACAGATCTCTGCGTGTCCAGTGGCTCATTTCGGTTCCAAGGGTCCACAATATCACGTTGCCGCGCGATGTCCCTTGTCAGGGATGTGAGCCGCACGCTGCGCCCGAGGTTCGAAACGTATCCAAAGGTGGAAAAAAACGGCTACAACGGATGCGGTCCGGGTGTATGATGAACCCAAACTGGGTTCCAAAATGGAAATCCTGGTTAAGAAGGAGGCACTATGGCTGAGACGCACGTCATTGTGGAAGGTAGCAAACGGGTAGCCTTGCCAGGCGCGCGGGCGCTGGGGGGCGCGAATCCGAACAGTAACATTGAAGTAACTGTGAAATTGAGGCGTAAGAAACCGCTGCCGCGGCTGGAGGGCCGCCCGGCGTCCGTCATGACCCGAAAGGCGCTGGCAGACACCTATGGCGCCACCCGGGGGGATGTCGCCAGCGTGGTGGAAGCGTTCGCTAAGTTCGGCCTCAAGACCGAAGCATCCAGCGAAGCCACCAGAAGCGTTCGTCTTTCCGGCAGCGTGGCGAATATGGAGAAGGCATTTCTGGTGAAGCTCATCAACTATGCGCACCCGGAGGGCAACTACCGCGGGCGCGTGGGGAACGTGCATGTGCCCGCGGAAGTCAAAGATATCGTGCAAGGCGTGTTCGGCTTGGATAACCGTCGCGTGGCGCGCAGAAGGAGGCAGCCAATTCGCGATGCCAGCCAGACGCGCGCCTTATCGAAAATCCCGGCATCCTGGTACATACCCAGCGAGCTCGCGAGCCATTACAACTTTCCCGCCGGTGATGGCGCCGGCCAAGCGGTGGGTCTTCTGGAGTTTGGAGGAGGTTACTTCAGTCAGGACTTAGAGAAGTTCTGCAAGCTTGCGGGCGTCGATGTTCCAACGGTGACCGCGGTGAGCACCGATGGCACGTCGACCGACACCCACGACGGGGACGAAGGGGAAGTGATGTTAGACATCGAGGTCGTCGCCGGAGTGTGCCCAAAGGCCGCGATCATCGTCTATTTCGCGCATTTCACCGAACAGGGATGGATTACCATCCTGGATTCAGTGACGCAGGATTCACAAAACGACCCGGGAGTTATATCCTGCAGTTGGGGTTTGGCTGAAGACATCGACGTCTGGACCAGTCAGGCTATGACGCAAGTCAATGAAACATTGCAAGAGGCGGCGCATTTGGGTATCACGGTTTGCGTCGCGGCCGGCGACGACGGTTCGAGCGACGCGGTGACCGATGGCCTGGCACATGTCGACTTTCCGGGATGCAGCCCCTACGTTCTTTCGGTGGGCGGCACCACGATTCCAAACAAGGGCGGCACCGGACCCGACATTGCCTGGAAAGAAGGCGACGGTTTGAGGGCCGATAACGGCGGCAGTACGGGCGGCGGCGTGAGTGCCGTGTTCCCGCGCCCAACCTGGCAATCGGGCATAACAATTCAACCTGTCGACCCAGGTGGCATAGTTGGCCGGTGTGTGCCGGATCTGGCCGCAAACGCCGACTGGAATGCATCCCCTTACCTGTTGGTGGTGGACGGAAAGTCTCAGGGCAATGGAGGCACCAGCGCAGCCACTCCGTTGTGCGCGGCGCTGATCGCGCTGATGAATGCGCAGCGCGGAGCAGGCAATCGCGTCGGCTATTTGACACCGCTCCTGTATCAAACCCAGGGCAGTGGCACGATTGGAGCCGCGGGCTGCACCGATGTAGTATCCGGCAACAACATCACCGACAAGATCGGCGGCTATAGCGCCGGTCCCGGTTACGATGCCGTGTCCGGCTGGGGCACGCCAAATGGAAAGAATCTCCTGACGGCGCTCGGCGGAGCGTAGCGCACCGCTAGACTAGCCCAGCCCGTGTCTTCTATAGCGCCGCTTCGCCGCGCGTATCGTCGCGGATGCGGACGGCTTCCGCCACCTCGGACACGAAGATCTTCCCGTCTCCGATGGCGCCGGTGCGCACCGCCTCGATGATCGCGCGAATCACTTCGTCTTTTCGGTCCGAAGGCACCACCATTTCGAGCTTGAGCTTGTGCAGGAAATCCACCTGGTACTCGCGGCCGCGGTAGACCTCCTTATGGCCCTTCTGGCGGCCGTGGCCGCGCACCTCGCTGACGGTGAGGCCGTCGATGCCGATGTTCTTGAGCGCCTCCCGGGCGTTATCCAGCTTGGAGGGTTGAATGACTGTTTCAATTTTGATCATTGGCCTATGCCTCAAAATTGTACCCCTCTTCGCCGTGAAGCGTCAGGTCCATGCCGCTGTCTTCCTCGCGTTCCTTCATGCGCAGCGGCGTCACCAGTTCGGTGATCTTGAGCGCGGCGAGCGTGCCCACCACGGCCATACCAATGCCGATTCCGGCGCCGATGAGTTGATTCAACACCTGGCCGGGGTTGCCGTCGATCCAGCCGAGCGCGGCGGGCTGGCCGTCGGCCAGCTTCAGACCCGCGTTGACAAGGCGTGTGGCGAACACACCGGTCAGCAGGCAGCCCACGAGACCGCCTGCGCCGTGAACGCCGAAGACGTCCAGCGAATCGTCATAGTGGAACCTTTCCTTCACCACGGTCACCATGAAGTGGCATAGCGCGCCCGCCACCAGGCCGATGAGTATGGCGCTGAACGGTTGCACGAAGCCCGCGCCCTGAGTGACGGTGGCCAGTCCGGCGACGGCGCCGGAAATGGCGCCCAGCGCGCTGGGTTTTCCGTTGCGCACGCGTTCGGCCGCCATCCACGAGAGGGCGCCGGCCGCGGCCGCAAAGTGCGTCGCCACGAATGCGCTGGTGGCCAGCGAGGAAGCCGCCAGCGCGCTGCCGGCGTTGAAGCCGAACCAGCCCACCCACAGCAGGCACGCGCCGATGAAGCTGAGCACCAGGTTGTGCGGCACAATCTTCTCGTGCGGATAGCCCACCCGCTTGCCGATGTAGAGCGCCGTCACCAGCGCCGAGAATCCCGAGGTGATGTGCACCACGGTTCCGCCGGCGAAATCGAACACCGGGTACCTGCCGCCCTGGAACGCGCTGAGAAAGCCGCCATCGCCCCATATCATGTGCGCTACCGGGAAGTAGACGAAGAACGCCCACAGCGTCGAGAACAGCACCATGGCGCGAAAGCGCACGCGCTCGGCAAACGCGCCGGTAATCAGCGCCGGCGTGATGATGGCGAACATGAGCTGATAGATCATGAACGTCTG
>Ga0187880_1003842_pt1 | contig 11310 bp, 9 predicted proteins | sample June2016WEW_19_4_FD_132998 | JGI IMG/M metagenome (GOLD analysis project Ga0187880, IMG submission 132998) | Peatland microbial communities from SPRUCE experiment site at the Marcell Experimental Forest, Minnesota, USA - June2016WEW_19_40 | ecosystem: Environmental > Terrestrial > Soil > Wetlands...
ACGCAGGGTTTCCATCGAATCTCAAAGGGACATTGCTTTGAAAATTTTGCTTTACGAGCATGTTTCAGGCGGCGGATATGCAGGAAAACCACTGGACCTAAGCGTTTTATCAGAAGGGTTCGGTATGCTACGCCGCCTCGTCCAAGATTTCAAAGCTGCAGGAAACGAAGTAACAGTTTTACTTGATGAACGCATCGCAAAAATGAAGCCGCCCCTCGCAGCGAAATGCACGGTTCCAGTTTTTCAAGCCCAAGAAGTCGAAAAATCTCTGGTTAACGCTGCTAAAACTAACGATGCTGTCTACGTTATTGCGCCTGAAACTGGTCAGATCCTGCAGTCACTGGTCACTCTCGTTGTGAAAACATCGAAAGTGTCTTTTAATTGTGAAGCCAGGGCTATTTGCAAATTTGCTGATAAGGCGTTTCTCTACGAGACCCTCAGGAAAAACGATTTATCCACTCCTGAAACGGTCATCTTTGCTATTGATACTGACTTAGCCCAAGTTAAGCGGGAAATCAAAAGTCAACTAACTTATCCTGTCGTCGTTAAGCCCGTGGATGGTGTTAGCTGCGGAGGATTAAGCGTCATCCACGAAAACCGCCAATTAGAAACTGCAATCGCAAAAATAAAGGCGACATCATCCGCAAAAAGTTTCATAGCACAAGAGTTCATTTTCGGCGAAAACGCAAGCGTGAGCCTGATTTGCAAGAAAGATAAAGCATCATCAATTAGCCTCAATAAACAAATCGTTAATCTTTCCGGGTCGGAAAGATCTTCAAGCTACGAAGGCGGCGCGGTCCCTTTTGATCATCCCTTAAAGGCTGAAGCGTTCAAAGCGGCGGAAAAGGTTGCAGCGTGTTTTGTTGGATTGCGAGGCTATGTCGGGGTTGACTTCGTTTTGGCTCAAGGAAGGGCGTTTGTTGTGGATGTTAATCCTAGATTAACGACGTCTTATGTTGGTTTGAGCAAAGTTGCTGGTTTTAACGTCGCAGAGGCAATGGTTCATGCAGTACTTGATAACAAGTTTTCAGTACAGCAAGAAAATAAGGGGTTCGTTTACTTTTCTAAAGTCCGATTGCCCAAGCCTTCAATTGATGTCTTCTCTAAGGTCGCTCAAATAGACGGGGTTGTTTCGCCACCTTTCCCCCTTGACGGCGAGTCAGAAGCGATTTCACTGGTGGCTGCTCACGGCAAATCCTTGTCTGACGCGAAGCTGCGGTTCGAAGAAGCTAAAAAGCGGCTGCTCAAGATTATCAGTGGGGGAAGATAGCGTGGTAGACGTGTTAGGATTTGACATTGGGGGCGCGAACACCAAAGCTGTACTAGTTCGTACGCAAAACGGTAGACTGAAAGACATAAAGATTGACATCGAGTATTTCCCGATTTGGAAAGAACCACAAAGACTCTCAAAAGTCCTCTTGAAGTTGAAGCAACGACTGGGTGCCGAAAGACTTGATGGATTAGGGGTTACAATGACCGCTGAATTATCGGACGCTTACCAAACCAAACGTGAAGGAGTTCACAGCGTCATAGCCGGAGTTAAAGAATCGTTTCCTGACACGCTTATCCACGTGTTGAATACAGATTGCGAGTTGGAGTCGACAACCAAAGCGGAATTGGTGCCACTTGGGGTAGCGGCTGCAAATTGGGCTGCAACAGGTTGGTTGGTTGCCCAGCGAATCGCCAACTGCGTGATAGCTGACGTCGGAAGCACAAGCACCAGTATAATTCCAGTCGCTTCAGGGAAAGTGGCTGCACAGGGCAAAACAGATTTGGATAAACTAATTTGTGGAGAGCTTGTTTACACGGGAGGTTTAAGGACAAATGTCGCGGCAATTGTCCAATCCATTCCTGTCAGAGGCGGAGTAGCCAGCGTAGCGTCTGAAATGTTTGCCCTATCAGCAGATGTCCACTTAATCTTAGGCCACATCACAGAAACGCAGTACACTAGTGAGCCTGCAGACGGACGCGGCAAGACGTTGCGTGAAGCCTATGCAAGGTTAGCTAGGGTAGTTTGCGCTGATACAGACATGTTGACGAATCAGGAAATATTTGAGATTGCAAAATACATCCACCTCAGGCAAGTTTTGCAAGTTGCCCAAGGCTTAGCCAAAGTCTACTCATTCATTAAAAAGCAATCGAAAAACGAAGTTTCAATCGTGGTAACGGGTCTCGGCAAAGATTTCATCGCAAGAAAAGCCGCTGAAAAAATCGGCGCCGACTCTATCATCGATTTGGGAACCTTTTTGCCAAAAGAAGTTTCGATGGCGACGCCTGCTTTCGCCGTTGCATTGATGACAGCTGCGAAGATTGAGGGGGAGACAATCGGTTGGACGCAGTAATGGTCAAAGTCGGCGGAAGTCTTGCATTGCAACCGGATAAGCTCAGAAGCTTATGCACAAAATTGACTGAGTTTTCTTATGCACACAAATTAGTTATTTTGCCGGGAGGCGGCGAATTTGCCGACGCGGTCAGAAACTTAGATGAGCGATTCCATTTGTCGCCCAAGATTTCTCATCAGATGGCGATTTTAGGTATGGATCAATACGGGTTGCTACTGTCTAACCTGCTGTCGGGTTCAAAGCTTGTTGATGAGCTTGAGGATCTGCAAGAAATCCTTAATTCAGGTGAGTTGCCCGTTTTTTTGCCGTCCGCTTTCTTGTTTTCCAAAGATGCGTTGGAGAACTCGTGGGATGTTACTTCTGACACTATCGCCGTTTATCTTGCAGACCAACTGGGCTTATCCAAAGTTATCTTAGTGACTGATGTTGATGGAGTCTACTCCCGCGACCCTAAGAAGTTCTTAAATGCCAAATTGATCAGGAAGTTATCCGCTTCCGAGCTCCTAAAAATGGGCGAGAGAACGAGCGTTGACAAGTTCTTGCCAAAACTAATCTTGCAGTCCCAGATTGAATGTTTCGTCGTAAATGGGCTACATCCCCAGCGCATCAAGGCAATCTTAACTGGAAAAGAAACAGTTTGCACCCAAATAACCCGAAATCCAGAGAAATCTTCTAACGAGTTCCTTTAAGAGAATAAAAATATTTGGGATTGTTCAATAGCCAACTTTGAACATTAATTTATGCAGCTACCTGCGATGAATTCTTTCAAATAGGTGAAAGGATAGAATAGAAAAAATAAAAAAAGGATATTGGAAGTTGCCGTTTAGATCTTTTTCTTATCCACGACTTCTCGGAAGGTTTTGTCGCAGCACTTGTAAAGTGCAATGGTCAATTGTGTGCGTTTTCCTTTTTTGTCTGGTTTGCCAGCCATCTTCCAAGTTTTGGTTGCATTTTTAACTTCTTTTCCACAAGTTGGGCATTTTGCCATGATTATCCCTACGCTTGAATGTTATCATATGGATCAGCATAAAACACTTGTGGTACATGCACTTAAAAATGGCTAAAAAGGCTTTCTTATAGCGTGAAAAACATGGATAATGCAACCGTTTTATTGAAAAAAACAGCGCTAACTCACTACATTGCGGGGCGCCATAAGAAGTGCTCCTAAACCAAGTTCTTAAGAAACTGGAGGAAAGTAAAAGAATTATTAGCTCAAAGCATGAAGCTAAGTCTGGAGAACCAGATGATTGTCGGTTTAGATTTGGCAGGCGTCGAAACACGACCAACCGGCGTCTGCATCCTCACAGGAATGACCGCTCAAACTTGCCTGATGTACGTGGACACGGAAATCCTCGCAAAAATCAAGGCAATTAAACCTGCGGTTGTAGCCATCGATGCGCCTTTAAGCCTGCCTCCCGGACGGAAATCCCTTGAAGATAGAACGGGTGTTCACCTTAGGGAATGCGACAGGGAACTCTTGAAAAGGCACATAAAGTTTTTTCCAATTACGCTGGGTCCTATGCGAAAACTGACCTTACGCGGAATAAACCTGAGATATGTTTTAGAGGCGGAACGATTGGTTGTGATTGAGGCTTACCCAGGCGGTGCGCAAGACGTTCTTGGAATCCTCCGGAAACAGAAAGGGCTCGAAAAACTGAAGTCGGGTCTTGAGAGATTAGGCATAAAAGGGCTGAAGAACGAATTAAGCGACCATGAACTTGATGCGGTAACTTGTGCATATGTAGGCAAGCTCTTTCTAGAGGGCAAATCTGTAACTTATGGAGGCCCAGAAGGAATAGTTATGCCGAAAGATGCAAAACCTTGCGTATGAGACAGAGTTTTTTTCTGAAAATCCACAATTAGGAAGAGGCTCAATCGTTAGTAAATCAATTAGTCCTAATGCTTTGATCAATCTTTTAAGAGGTTTTCTTGAAAAGAGCAAATGTATCTAATCTGAGTGCAAGGGTCAAAAGAACCGTAAAAAATGAGACAAGTGTGTCTCTTCAAAATATCCTTTACTTGAAAAGAAAAAAGAAGGGAGGTTTGATTTTACGCAGAAGGAGCTGGTGGAGGTGGAGATGCCATTGGAGATGGCGCAGCAGATTGGAATACTTGTTTTATTTGAGCAACTGTAGTTCCCGCCCAGCGATCGGTCAATTTTTGGCGCCTGTCATTCCCAGCTGTGACAATGGCTATCAGCCAGTCGAGGAAAAGGAAAAGCGGGAAGATCTTACTTATGTTGCGTATGAATGATTTGCCAAATGATATCCTTCCGCCTTTTTCCAGCTGCACCTCTAAACCCATAACTCTTTTCCCAACTGTTCCGCCCCAAATAACGTCTAAGACGATGAAGTATAGTATTGAAAGCAGCCCGAAAAGCCCAAAAGTTAGCCAAATTCCTCCGTAGAAAAGCACCGAAGAGCCTGAAGCTATGGCAGCAACAGCTATTAATGCTACTATGATGCCCAGTATAGTTGTTACTATGAAGATTATTATTGCGTCGATGATGTAAGCGATTAAGCGTATAACCCAATGCGTAAAGTCAACCTGTCCACTATTGTTGGTACTTGTCATGCTAAAAACCTCTAACTAGATTGTTGTATAAGCGCCTTATTATCGTTTTCGATTTATTGATTGAATTCTAAAAAGAGGGCTTTTTCAGGGTTTGAAACCTACCAAAAGCGCCATTTCCATCCATTTCCAGTAACAGTCAACGTCGGCGAAACCTATCTGTCTTAAGAATTTAAGCTGCGTTTCAACATCCAAAAGTCTGTTAGATGGGTCTTCTGATTTGGGAACGCCTGATGACTCCAAGAATTTCAGGTGAACGTTCTCGGTTGAAGAAGCAACGCGGTCAAGATTGCAAAACACGCCTTTTGGATTTAACAAGCCGAAAACTTCTTTGTACAGTTGCCTTTTTCTGGGATGCTTGAGGTGATGGATCGCCAAACTGGAAACTACGGCGTCAAAACATGCAAGTTGCTTAGCCGGAAGTGGTCGTCTTAAATCATGCTTAAACACAGTTACGCTTGTTTCTTTCGTGAAGCGTTCTTCGGCGCGTTCAAGCATCGGCTCGGAAAAGTCCAGTGCCACACCTTGTGCGTCTGGTTTGTTAAGCTTAACCAAGGCCATTAATCTGCCGTTACCTGTTCCCAAATCCAAAATCCGCTTGGTGTGTTTAGGGATTTGTTCAAGCAGCACTCTTTCCCCTTCTGTTCTATGGGGAAGTTTATCTGCTCTTGCCAAGTACGCAAGGACATGATCGATTGTTTGCCATTCGCTCTTAGGTTCATCTTCTTTTTCCAAAGTCCATCCCTCCTCTGTAACAAGCGGCAGGATATTTTTAATTTGTGTCGTTTACTTGCGGAATTGAAGAGCTCAAAGTGGCAAAACTTTTCTTTCGACCTGAAAATGTTCTTCCAAAGTTAACAATCCTTATATTGTGTTGATTCCTTTGAAAGGGGAATATTAAAAGGGGTTTCTGTTTATGGAGTTTTGCCCAACTTGCGGCGTGCGTCTTGAGCCGAAGAAATCTGATGGTGCAATAGCGCTTGTTTGCTCAAAATGCGGCTTCACCAAGCAGGCTTCATGCAACCGTGAGCAAGCTAAAGTAGTGAAAGTTATTCAGCCTAAATCCCAGCCGTTTATGACCGTCATAAGCAAAGAGGAACAAAAAGTCAAAACCATGCCGACAATACGCATGAAATGCGAGAAGTGCGAAAACAACCTGGTTTACGTTTGGCAAGTACAAACTCGAGGCGGGGACGAAGCGTCAACCCAATTTATGCGCTGCACCAAATGTGGACACACCTTCAGAGAATACTCATAGAAATGTTTTCCTCTGATCTCAAAAAAGCGTCTTTTCATATAGTGAAGAACTCGTCGAGATGCAAATTACGTACGCTATTTGAACCCTGCTTACCATTTTAGTTTTCTGGTAAAGTCTTGGTTAGAGTTTAGGTGAAGTTTAAGGTTACTGACTTACGGTTTAAAGCAAACGAAGAAAGTAAAATTCCCAAGGACAGCAACATAACAAACTATGCTTGAACCCGCCCGCTTATTGTCAGGTATAAACAAGTGACCGAAAACGGTTCTTTCCATATTTTATACGCAAAAATTAAGGGTGAAAAAAAGGACAGTTTTTCCTTCTTTTGAAGTTTTAAGTTTGGGTTTTGCTCTTTTTCTCTTTTCGTGCTTTTCTTTTTGCGTCTCGTTCTTTTTTGGTTAGTGGTTTTTCTTTTTTCGGCATGTTTTTTCTTCGGGTGTAATGTTATGCAAGTCAGCACTTTAATAATTTTCGACAAAACCCTGTTGGCACAGCAGCTACATTATGGAAAATCTGCAATAATAGACAATCATTACAATTGACATGTTTCAAAATTTGAGTACTAAATTAATAAAAAGAAAAGTGTTAATTGAGTTAAGATGTTAGCTTAAAAGCTTAATATCTTCTTGGTGGTCTGCGTTTAGAATAGCATTCTCGGCAATATACTGGCCTGCTTCCGTCTGGCTTGAAAGGAACTTCACATTCTTTTCCACAGTCAGCGCAGGTTGCCTTGTGCATTTCTTTGTTACCGTATGACATTTTCGTTTTTCACTTCCTATTACATTTCTTCTGCAAATCACTTTGCAAGCATGCCTAAGGTTGAACTTACTATAAAATCTATCCGTTGCAGAAGGCTAAGAGGGTTATTCGCCCCGTGTATCGTTGCGGTTGCACTCCGCTTTCGGCCTGTACTCTACTTTTTTTGTTCGCGCCTTATGGTGTCTTTCACATTCTTTTATTCGAACAAGCATCCACTCGTTTTCTTCGTAAACGCAACCGCAAACCAAAGTTTTAGTCGTCAAAACCGTTCATCTCTGAATTGCTCGCCAGCCCAATAAGAAATAACTGCAGTAACTCATAACGATTCCTCTTAGCCGCCCTCTAATCGCACGGTTTGCTACGCAACATAAATAAACTAATTTTCTTATCCAACATTCACCTTGAACTTTGAAAACGTAACGTTAACTGATTCTGTCCTTTTCCGATGCATGTGCTGCGGTATTTGTTGCCGTATGCAGCCACCCGACGTTGACGACGCCGAGCGGAAACGGATAGAGGCAAAAGGGTTCAAAGACTTCTTAGAACGCCCTGACGAAGGCGGAATTCGTTGGATCCGCAGAAAGAAAGATGACAGTTGCCATTTCCTAACAAAAGACAACAGGTGCGCCATATACAACGTGCGCCCAGCTGCTTGTAGATTGGAGCCATTCACCATCGCCGACTATGACTACGAGAAAAACCGAATAGAAGTAGAACTGAACTTCCCGTTTTCAAGCTGCTGCGTGGGAACCTGCGAAGAAAAAGAACTGGTGTCTTTTCAGGAAATCGCGAAAGCCGCTCAAGTAATGGTGCAGAAGATTTTGGCGGCAACTGCGAAAGACTTAGAGCTTCCCGTAAAGGATATAAGGGTTCGCGCTGAAACTCGGTCAAGAATCCTTCGAAGAAAAATGGAAGCCGCCGACCTACAACTGTAACCTATTTTAAGCTGCTAAAACTGCGGCAGGATGTCGCCTTCTGACTTCTCAGTTGGCATGGGAGAGACGTTGGCAGCTTGTGCCTTCTCAGCCATCTTCTTCGCGACGGTAATTTGTCTTTTAACGTCATCCACTCCTGACTGTAATGATTGCAACGCAACAACTTCCCATGTGTTTTGGCTCCAGAACGGTAAACTATTCATTGTCTTGCTCAATTCTTCAGCAGACGGAGATTCAATAATCATTACTCCAGCTCTTTGACCTGCGAACAAGCCTCCTACTATTATTTTTTTGTCTTCCCATTCCTTCAACATTTGTATGCTTGGCAAAATCACGTGTTCCGCGGCCATTGCGAAATCCACTGGGTTAACAGGACCGCCATAGTCAATTCCTCTACCTATCACTAAAAAACTCAAAAAAATCACCTAACAAGAAAGAACAGCCCCTTCCCCCTTAAGCATATGTGATTGTCAAAAAACAGCAACAACAAAAAAATAAACTGCTGCTGCTAACTCCCGCCATTTTTCATTTTCTTTGAATTAAGCTAAACATGTTTTCCATAATTTTACTTCTTGCCACAAAATGTCCTGCTTTATTCGATTGCATGGGCTTTAACAAAGTTTTTTAGCTTGCCTGCTTAACCGTTATGGTAGGAGAAGTGACTACCGTTTTAAGCGATTTACATGCTTAATTTACGGCCAATTTCTCGAAGTTACTTCTTCTAAGAATAAAAATGAGGAAAACAAAAATGCAAAAACCAATTAGTAAATCTGTGACTATTATTTTCGCAATACTTCTTTCGATTTCAATGGCAGCTTCAATTATTTTGATGCCAAACGCTAACGCGCATACGCCGGCTTGGGGTATTCCAGAATATGCCTACATCTTCGCTGCGCCTAACCCTATAGGTGTCGGGCAAACAACACACGTTTACATGTGGCTTGATAGTGTTTTTGGAGCGGCAGGTGTTGCAACCGTCGGTACAAGCGAAGCATTGCTTTCAAACAATTATAGATTCCACAACTTCAATCTTATCATTACTGCACCTGACGGTACAAACACAACTCAAACCTTTGCTGACATCTCAGACCCAACATCATCGCAACCCTATTCCTTTACTCCCAGCGCAACTGGCACGTACACTTTAACCTTTAAATTTCCAGGACAAGCTTATGCAGCATACGCTGGCGAGTATAATCCCACTTCAAACCTAGTTGGCGATACTTATCTGCCGTGCACCGCATCAACAACGGTTTCTGTTCAGTCAACGCCAATTTCTGCGACTCCAGGTGTTCCGTTACCGACAGCTTACTGGTCATATCCAATATACGGTTCAAACTATAACTGGTACAAAATTTCGTCAAACTGGCTAGGTTTTGGTGTAGGGCTTTCCGCTTCTGTGCCGCCACAACCCTCAGGCTACACTAGCACTTCATTGTACTCCGGTGATGGCATAGGGCCGCTAACTTCACACATTATGTGGACAACGCAGACTCAAAATGGCGGAGAAGTCGGAGGAAACATGTTTACCAACGATCAGTCAGTTGGCTTCTTCGAAGGCTCATCATATGCACCCAGATTCCAAAACCCGCTAATAATAGACGGATACCTATACTACACAGTAGTCGCATCATTCACTGGTTCGCCTCTTTTGGGCGGAGCCGCTACCGGACCAACCATCTGCGTTAATCTTCAAACAGGACAGCAGCTCTGGAGCAACAAGAATATTCCACAACTATTAATGGGCATGACAATGGACGTTTACGACCCTGACCAACACGGAGTTTATCCGCCGATTCTAGTTGCAAGCATTACTGCACCTGACGGTTCAACAACTTGGGAACTGTTTGATGGTTTCACGGGCGATGCACTATTCAACGTAACGGACGTCCCGTCAGGCCCGGCAGCATGGGGACCACAAGGTGAGTACCTGCAGTATATCCTCACTAATGATGGCACGCCGACAAATCCACAATGGTATTTGTCTGAATGGAACTCTTCCCGACTTTGGTTATACGACGTCAATCCATACACTGGCAGTGGAAGCGTCTCGCCGTCAATCCTAATTCAACCCGGCAACGGTTTCCTCGGCTTTCCTTTTAGCAGTGTGCTTCCTATTCCAATCACAGGCGAAGATGTATTTTACCCTAACGGGGTAGTAGGATTCGTACCTTACGGTTCCACACTTAATGTCAATGGAAACGTCGGCATCGCGCAAGGCCACGCTATATCTGCATTTAATTCGCCAACAACCTATGACTGGAACATTTCGTTACCATACCTCAACTCACTACCAGTACCACCCCTCGTTATCACTCCCATCGGTCCCGTCGGCGGCGTTCCCATAACGATTGGCGCAGTAGACTATGGAGATATGATGCTTGCCTATACCCAGCTCCCAACAGGTTACGCAGCAGACGGCGGAGGAGTCCCACAACCCCCATCATGGACAATGTACGCCTTAAACCTCAACTCATCTGTAGGCGCAATCGGTTCGTTACTTTGGAGCAAGACGATTACAACCCCACCGGGAAACCTGACTATCTCATTTAGCGGAGCTGACTGGCAAACCCGTACCTTTGAAATGAACTATGAAGAAACTATGCAATGGACAGGATTCAGTCTAACAAATGGCGCACAGCTCTGGGGTCCAACTCCATCTCAAACAGCCCTCGACTACTACGGTACACCAGGGTCTCCCCCCCTGCAAGCCTTCCTTGCCTACGGCACACTCTACAGCAGTTCATACGGCGGAATATGCTACGCCTATAACGATCAAACCGGAAAACTATTATGGACATATGGCAACGGTGGACCATCTCAACCAGACAACAGCACCAACGCAGGCTTTAACGGACCTTACGGTGTCTATCCAACCCAAATACAAGCTATCGATAACGGCGTCGTATACCTAGCAACCGATGAACACACTGTAACCAACCCAATTTATGTAGGTGCAACAATATCCGCCATAAACGCTACCACAGGACAGCAAATATGGAGACTTTCAGGCTACCCAAGCGAGTGGGCCGGGACTGGCAGCGCATGGGCTGTCGCAGCTGGCTACTTGACATTCTTTAACGGGTACGACGGCCAAATCTACAGTGTAGGCAGAGGACCCAGCGCAACCACAGTACAAGCACCACTAAGTGCTACAACAGCGGGAACCAACGTCGCTATTCAGGGCACAGTGATGGATACTTCGGCAGGTACACAGCAATCGACGCAGAAGGCTGACTTTCCAAATGGAGTTCCAGCCTCATCTGACGCAAACATGCAAGCATGGATGGGCTACGTCTACCAGCAGCAACCAGAGCCGACCAATTTCGCAGGCGTTACCGTAACGTTGACTGCTCTTGATCCAAACAACAACACTATCACCATCGGCAAAGCCACAACCAATGCATATGGTCTATACAACTACCAGTGGACGCCACCAAACGTTCCA
>Ga0187880_1003850_pt1 | contig 11296 bp, 11 predicted proteins | sample June2016WEW_19_4_FD_132998 | JGI IMG/M metagenome (GOLD analysis project Ga0187880, IMG submission 132998) | Peatland microbial communities from SPRUCE experiment site at the Marcell Experimental Forest, Minnesota, USA - June2016WEW_19_40 | ecosystem: Environmental > Terrestrial > Soil >...
CGGTTTCTGACGCGGGAACAGGAACAGCTCAACGTCGATTTTTACGTCAAGTGGCGCATCAACGACCTGCGCCGCTATTACGAGGCGACCGGCGGCACTGAAGAGGTTGCCAATGCTCGCTTGGGTGAAACCATCAAGGACAGCATCAAGAGCGTCGTCACGCAGCGCACGCTGCAGCAAGTGATCACCGCCGAACGCGCGGAGTTCACCGATGCGATGATGAAGAATGCCCGTCCCGCCGCGGAACAGTTGGGCGTGCAACTCGTCGATGTGCGCATCACGAAGATCGATCTACCGCAACAGGTACGGGATTCGGTTTTCGATCGCATGCGTGCGACCTTCAAGGCGCAGGCGGCGAAGCTGCGCGCCGAAGGCATCGAGACGTCGGAACGGACCCGCGCCGAAGCGAACAAGCAGCAAACCGAGATCCTGGCCGACGCCGCGCGCGATGCTGCGCAGATCCGCGGGCAGGGCGATGCCTCGGCGAGCGAGGTGTACGCGAAGTCGTATTCGAAAAATGCGGAGTTCTACAGTTTCTACCGCAGCATGCAGTCCTATCGTGACGCCGTCGGCACGCAGAGCGATGTGTTGGTCATCGCTCCGGACAACGCCTACTTCAAGTATTTCAAGCAACCGCAGCCGCAGCGCTAACTCGAGCGGGCATCACGATGGAAATTGGTTGGAGCGAGTTGGCGCGTTATCTGGGCGGAGCTTTTGCACTATACTTGGTGCTCGAAGGCATACTGCCCTTCTTGAATCCGAGCGCTGCGCAGCGCCTGATGGCCAAGTTGGCCCAGACCGAAACGCAGCAGCTTCGCTGGGGCGGATTGATCAGCATGGTGGCGGGCCTGGCGTTGTTGTGGATGGCGCGCAATGGGTAAGAACCTGGTCGTGATCGGATTGCAGTGGGGCGACGAGGGCAAGGGCAAAATCGTCGATCTGCTGACGGACCAGGCGCAAGCGGTGGTGCGCTTCCAGGGCGGTCACAATGCCGGACATACCCTCGTGATCGGCGGCAAGAAGACCATACTGTCGCTCATCCCCTCGGGAATACTGCACTCGCAGGTGCAATGTCTGATCGGCAACGGCGTCGTGTTGTCGCTGGAGGCGCTGTTCAAGGAAGCCGAAACCCTGATCGGTCAGGGAATACCGGTGTTCGAGCGTCTGAAGATCAGCCCGTTGTGCCCGTTGGTCCTCGCGTCGCACATCGCACTGGACCGGGCGCGTGAAAAGTCGCAGGGCGCCAATGCCATCGGCACGACTGGGCGGGGAATCGGTCCCGCGTACGAAGACAAGGTCGCGCGGCGCGCATTGCGAGTGTCCGACCTGTTCCAACGGGAACGCTTCGCCGCCAAGCTGGGCGAGATCCTCGACTACCACAATTTCATTTTGCAGCGCTACTACCAGGCCGCACCCGTCGAATTTCAACTCGTGCTCGAGTCGAATTTGGAACTCGGCGAGCGTGTGAAGCCGCTGGTTGCGGACGTCACCGGGATTCTCGAAGAGCTGAGCGTCGACGGCCGCAACGTGCTGTTCGAAGGCGCCCAAGGGGCGATGTTGGATGTCGATCTGGGCACGTACCCGTTCGTGACGTCGTCGACGACCACCGCCGGCGGCGCCGCTGCCGGCACCGGCTTGGGCCCGCGTCGATTGCACGACGTTTTAGGCATCGTCAAGGCGTACGCGACGCGAGTCGGCGCGGGACCGTTCCCCACCGAGTTGTTCGATGAATGCGGCGAACACTTGTCGCGGGTCGGCCATGAATTCGGCTCGGTCACCGGCCGGCGGCGCCGCTGCGGCTGGTTCGACGCCGTCGCCCTGCGACGCTCCATCGTGCACAGCAGTTGTTCCTCGTTGTGCGTCACCAAGCTCGACGTGCTCGACGGTTTGGATACGATCCGTGTTTGCGTGGGATATAAGATCGACGGTGAAACCGTGCTCACGCCGCCGCTGCTGTCCGAACGCTCCGGGGAATACCAAGCGGTGTACGAAGAGCATCCCGGGTGGAAGGAAAGCAGCGTTGGCATCACGCGATATGAGGAGTTGCCGCCCAATGCCCGTACTTATCTCGAGCGTCTGCAGGCATTGGTTGGCATTCCGATCACCATCATCTCCACCGGTCCCGATCGCGACCAGACCATCATCCGACACAATCCCTTCGCGTGATGCGCGTGCGAAGAACGGCGCGGGCCCCTCCACGCCTGACCGGTGTAGGTCTGGCGTGGCGTGCTCTCGGGCGGCGGTTCGGCGCAGGTGCTTCCGTCCAACGGAGCATTCATTCGCATTCCGATCGGCGGTGCAACCCCAACTGGTTGGATGAGCTGCTCGATCCCTCGGCGCCGCTCGACGCGATTAAGTCCACCGCGCCGCGAAGCATCGTTCGCTACGATGCCGGCGCGTTCCCGGCGTGCGCCGCGGCGCCGATATTCCTCAGGTTTACTTAACGTCGGCAGCGGGTGAACGCGTTTTCCGCCTGATCGGTTTCCAGAGAATAGAGCTTGAGCCGGGGGAGAGGCGTACTGTTACACTAAGCGCAGATCGTCGATTGCTCGGCTGGTTCGATGAAGAGCATGGACGATGGCAGGTCAAACGCGGCTCGTACCAAGTGCGTATCGGTAAATCCGCGGGCGAATTGTTGATCGGGGGCGACGCGGTCATCGCCGCATTTAGCGAGAACTAATATTATGGCATTTGAACCCACGGATGCGGGGACGGGGTCTCGGTATGACAGCGCTGCCATGAGCGCTCGCTATTCGAGCGACCTGCAGGCCTTCGTCTTCGCGCTGTTTTTCGCATTCGGCGGCATCACCAGCTTGAACGACGTCCTCATTCCGAAGTTGAAAGCATTGTTTACGCTGTCGAACGGCGAGGTCATGCTGGTCCAGTCGGCATTTTTCGGGGCGTATTTCATCATGTCGATACCGGCTGCGGCCTTGGTCCGGCGCATCGGCTACATGCGATCGGCTGCCGTCGGTCTGCTGACCATGACGGCAGGGTGCGTCTTATTCGTACCCGCGTCGGAGTACAGTCTGTTCAGCCTGTTTCTGCTCGCTCTGTTCGTGTTGGCGGCCGGCATTACCACGGTCCAAGTCGTGGCCAACCCGCTGATTTCCATGCTGGGCCCTCCCGCCACGGCAAGCAGCCGCTTGACCTTTGCGCAGGCGTTCAATTCCGTGGGCACGACCGTGTTTCCCTACGTGGGCTCGATGTTGATCCTGGGGTCTCTCGCCAAGGTGGACCCGGCAACGCTCTCCGGCGCCGCCCTCGACGCCTTTCGCAGCGTCGAGACCGGCGTGATCGTGCACACCTATCTGGGTTTGGCGGTTGCGCTGACGCTGTTGGCGCTTGTGGTTTGGCTGCGGCGTAACGGGCTGGTCGAGACGGCTCCGACCGCGACGCCGATCTTGCGCGCCTTCAATCTGCTGCGCCGGCCGCGATTTGCACTCGGCGCGGCGTGCATATTCCTCTACGTCGGCGGCGAAGTTGCGATTGGTTCGTCCATTGTCATTTACCTGATGCAAAGTTCGGTGCTCGCAATCGCGGCCGATCAGGCAGGCAAATACTACGTGCCCCTGTACTGGGGCGGCGCCATGGTGGGCCGGTTCATCGGTGGCTTCGTGCTACGCGCGTTCTCGCCCGGAAAGGTGTTGGCATGCGCCGCCGCCATGGTGATCATGCTGTTGCTGGTTTCGGCGACGACGACGGGCAGCATTTCAGCGTGGTCGCTGCTCGCCATCGGCTTGTTCAACAGCATTATGTTTCCCACGATTTTTTCGCTGGCGTGCGAGGGTCTCGGCGCACGCGCGGCCGAGGGGTCCGGGGTCATTTGCATGGCGATTGTCGGCGGCGCCGTCGTGCCTCCCTTGACCGGCCATGCAGCGGACCTATGGGGCTGGAAGGCGGCGCTCATCGTGCCCGCCGTGTGCTATTTCTGCATCTTGCTGTACGGTTGGATGTCGCGTCGGCCATTGCTCGTGGCCGCGCCGTAGCGGGTCAGCCGGCGACAGACCTCAACGGCCCCGAGGCGCCTCCTCTAGTGGACGTGCAATGACCCTGGAACGCCGAACAGGCCCATCAGCCCGGTCAGAATCAAATAAATGGCCACGATATAATTCAAGAGCCGCGGCACGATGAGAATGAGAATGCCGGCAATCAAGGCGACCAGCGGTGCGATGCTGAGATTCATGTGCATATTCATAGGATCTCCGGTGACGGATCAGTGTTTCAAGGTGACCCAAATTAAATCGATCGGTGCGGTGCCAACGTTTCCGGACTCATGTTGTTCGCTGATATCGATTGTAGGCATCCAACCGACAGCGCCGTCCGGCGACGCGTCGGGGTAGGGATGCGGCGGTTGCCCCTTCGAGCGGGCGGCCCAGTGGCCGCCCTTGACGTGAATGTAGAGCATGTCGGGATGATGCGCATGGACACCTTCCCACTGGCCGGGATTGACGACGAAGCGCTGCACGATGAGCCACTGGTTTTCCAGCAGATCCTCGCCCGCTATGTTCGGATAGTTGAGGTATTGATATTTCGGCTTCTGGCCGGGTGTCGTCACGGTTGAGGCCGACGCGACCGGCTTGAGGATCACCGAGATCATTTCGATTGGCGCCTTCCCTGAGTTGGTACTGCCTTCGTCGGTTGGTTCGCTGGCGTCATAAAAGACCACTCGGCCGTCTTTCCAAAGCGTGGCTCGGCCCGTCGCGTTCAGCGTCAAGACGCCGCCCTTGATGAACACCAGCAGTTCGTCACTCGAATGCGCATGACTGCCGGTCGACTGCCCCGGCTGCACGATGAACTTCTGGACGAACACCCGATCGTTGTCGAGCACGGCCTCGCCTTGCAAATTCGCATACACCGGCGGGTGGGCCTCAAGGGCCGGCGCCGCGCCGCAGGGCAACCCGAGTGATGCGATCAAGCTGACACCGATGACTGTCGTCCACAGCTGACGCATGGGGCGATCAACCGAACAGCTTGAGCGCGTTCTGCAACGTCTTTGAAACGCCCCATAAGAGCGGAATACCGACGACGAGCCAAAGGACGATTAAGCGGAATTTCATGGACGACTCCTATTTCGCCGGCTTCGGTGCGCGGTAATGGTAGCGCTCATCGACGGGACGCATGGCCAGGTTGCACAGGAATCCCACGAAGAGCAGCCCGCACATGATGTACATGGTGATCGAATACGCCTGCGCTTTCGCAACGCCATGGTCGATTTGAAACTGACGGATGTAATTCACGAGGACGGGCCCGAGCACGCCCGCCACCGACCAGGCGGTCAACAAGCGTCCGTGAATCGCGCCCACATTCATGGTGCCGAACATGTCGCGCAGGTACGCCGGGATGGTCGCGAACCCGCCGCCATACATGGACAGAATGACGGCGAAGGCGGCGACGAACAACTCGATGTAGCCCAAGTGTCCGAGCGTCGGCACCGCGGAATACAACAGGATTCCAAGCAGGAAAAACACCATGTAGGTGTTGCGTCGCCCCAGGTAGTCCGAGATGGTCGCCCAGAAGAATCGGCCGCCCATGTTGAACAAGCTCAACAGACCGACGAAGCCTGCGGCAGCGGCCGGCGTGACCCGGCCGGAAAAGATCTCCTGAATCATGGGCGATGCTTGGCCCAGCACGCCGATCCCGGCGGTCACGTTCATGCACAGCACGCCCCACAGCAGCCAAAATTGCGGGGTGCGCCATGCATTATCCACCGCGACGTTGCCGGTGGTCACCAGCCGCTGCGGTTTCACCGGTGGAACCCAACCGGCCGGTTTCCAATTCGCGGCGGGCACGCGCACCGCGATCACGCCGATCATCATGTACATGAAATAGATCACGCCCATGGTGACGAAGGTTTCGAGCACGCCAATGGAGGTCGGCGTCTTGAAGTGGTCCATCAGCAGCAGCGACAGCGGCGCCGCAATCAACGCCCCGCCGCCGAAACCCATGATGGCCATGCCCGTGGCCATTCCGGGTCGATCCGGGAACCACTTGATCAGGGTCGAGACCGGCGAGATGTAGCCGATGCCGAGGCCGCAGCCGCCCAAGACTCCATAGCCCAGATAGAGCAGCCAGAGCTGATGGAAGTGGATGCCGACGGCCGCGACGATGAAGCCGCCGCCGAAGCACAACGCCGCGGTGAACATCGACTTGCGCGGCCCGACTCGCTCAACCCAGCGACCGAAGACCGCAGCGGATAGCCCGAGGATGGCGATGGCAATCGAGAAAGTCCAACCCACATCCGTCAACTTCCAGTCCGAGGGAGCAGAGTGCGTGATGCCGAGCAATTTGGTCAGCGGCAAATTGAACGTCGAAAAGGCATACGCTTGGCCGATCGACAGATGCACCGCGAGGGCAGCGGGAGGCACAAGGAAGCGATTGTAGCCCGCTGGGGCGACAGTGTTTTCCCGATCGAGGAAAGATGATGGCATAGGGTTGTTCGCAGTCTCGGCGTTTGTTTGATGATTTGGTTGCAAATATGCACTGGTCCCGACAAAGTTGCTACATCTGGAGGCCGCCGAGCGATTCGAGCGTTACGTCACATTGGCGGTCGCGCGGCCGGCTCGGCCTGCGGAAATCGTGACATCCTGAGACGACGCTGCCGGCGGAGAAGGGCATTTTAATGCCATTAGCATGCATACAAAGAATGCTGCTGCGGACTTGGCGACGGGCGCGTCGGGGCTTACGCGTGTAGCAGGGCGGCACCCGTGCCATTGGTCGCGGCCCATTGCGGCCGAACGATTGTCCCGGCATGCAGGAGCGGCGCAAGGTCCTGGGGCGTCAGAGGCTGCGCAAAGTCGCAGCCTTGCGCTTCGCAGCAGCCCCAAGCCGTTAGCATCTCAAGCTGCCGCTGAGTTTCGATACCTTCGGCAATGACCGCTATGCCCAAATCATGGGCGAGCCCGAGTATTGCTTTGACGACGGCCACATTTCCCGGCGTTGTTTCGAGATGCCGCACGAAGCTCTGAGCAATCTTGATCCGATCGGCTGGGTACCGCAACAGGTAGTCGAAGGAGGCAGGCCCGGTTCCGAAATCGTCTATGGCAAATCTAATGCCACTCTTGCGCAGGCGCGCCAGCACATCGTGATGGCTACGGTATGCCTCCATAAGGACAGTATCCTTCAGCTCGACTTCGAGCCGCCCCGGCGGTAGGCCCGTATCTGCCAGCGTCGTTGCAACAAATTGTTCGAGTTCCAGAGGCTTCTTCAGCTCCGCGGCCGATAGATTCACGGCGATAGTAGCGGGCAACGTCCCGGCGTCGAGCCAGGTTTTGCCCTGACGGCACGCTTCGCGCAACACCCAATGACCGAGCGGGAGCATGAGACCGCTATCCTCAGCCTCTCGTACGAATGCCTCGGGACCCAGAACGCCGCGCTGCGGATGACGCCAGCGGACCTGCGCCTCCAGACCGATTATCCGTCCTGTCTGAATCTCGACCTGCGGCTGGTACATGAGGAACAGCTGCCCGCAGCTGATTGCCTCGCGCAGCTCCGCCACCAATGTAACGCGCGCCCGAGTCTCGGTATCCATCGCATCGGTGAAGAACCGGTAGGTGCCGCGTCCGTCCGACTTCGCGCGATACAGTGCCACATCCGCCTGGGACAGCAGCGTCTCCACATCCGGTGCCTCGCGGCCATACACGGCGATGCCAATACTGACGCCGATGTAGATGTCGTTCCCTCGAATCGAAAATCGATTGCGGAGTGCTGTGACCAGTATGTCGCCAAGCGCGGCAGCATCGGCCGCTTCGCGAATGTCCGCTGCCATCACCGCAAATTCATCGCCGCCAAAACGGGCCACGAGGTCTGTCTCTCGAACAGCCGCACGGAGGCGCGCGGCGACCGCGCGCAGCAACTCGTCCCCGATCGGGTGCCCTAGTGTGTCGTTCACGTCCTTGAAATGGTCAAGGTCAAGGTAGAGCACTGCGAATATGTGGGTATCACGGCGCGCCCGAGCGATGGCCTGTGTCACCGCGTCGACGAATACGCCCCGATTGGGAAGATCAGTCAGACCGTCGTGCCGTGCCATTTGCAGGATCTGCGCTTCAGCCTTCTTACGGTCGCTGATGTCGCGCACCGTCGCCAACACGACGTGAAGATCGCCAAATGCGGCCAATCGAATAGAAATCTCTGCCCAGAAAAGGTGTCCATCCTTCGCCTTGCAGTGCCACTCGACGACTTGCGGCCCATTGGTGCGGGCTTTCGCGAGCAACTGCATAGCAGCGTTCCGCGTATAGGGCGCAATGCCCGACGACAGCATCCCTAGGTCGCGGCCGAGGATTTCCTCGCGCTGATAGCCGATCAGCTCGCAACCGGGCTGATTGACGTCGACACATTCGCCTGTCATCGAATCACCCACGAAGATCCCGTCGTTGACGAAAGTGAACACAGCGCGGAAGCGCTCCTCGCTCGCTCGCACGGCTGCGTTCTGCTCGTCCTGCCGGGCACGAAGCTGTGCGGTCTCGATCAGGCTGGCCTTGAATATATCGAGCCCCTCGGCCATTGCACCGAGCTCGTCCTTGCGGCGGACCCCGGGAATTGCGACCGTGAGATCACCGGCGGCGAGCCGTTTCATAGCGGCCGTCAGTCGTTTCATAGGAGTCGAGACACTGCGAAACAGAGCGACGCCGAGCATGACGCTCACCGCCGCGGCAGTGCCCATTGCCCCGATCACGAGTTCGCGTGTCTGCCGATAGATCTGCGGGCCCTTGTTGGCCGCTTCAATCCCCGATTGCGCGTTGAAGTTGATGGCGCCGGTCACGGCTGCAGCAGATGCTTCGTAGAACGTTCCGTCTTCGCCGAGATAATTTGCCCGCTGATCTCCTATAGCACCCGTGGCCACGTCATCGACGAGACGCGAGCTCGTCGATCGATAGTTGCTCCACGCCGCATCGAACGCGCGCAAGAGGCGCGCAGCGCCCGTCCCCTTGGCGATCAGTGGTTCGCAAGCGGCGCGCGCTCGCTCGACCGCAACGGCAGCTTCGTGCATTTGCGCCGCATATGCTGCGATGTCCGGAGCCCGCTGCGCGAGCGCAACTCTCGCCTCCGCAAGCCTGTACAGCCTGACCGTGGCGCGTAGTTGCCCCAGAGCTTGGGTGCTGGGCAGCCAGTCGTCGCGCGTCGCAATCGCCAGATTGTTGATTGCACCGACGCGGTCGAGGGACAGGCTGCCGAGCGCAAGCACGACCAGAAACATGACGCCGAAGGCCGCCGCAATCTTCGTAGAAATGGAAGAACTCAAATCAAACATAATCCCATATATGCTATTTCGGCAAGGAGCACGTTGAGGGCGATCACAGTGTCGGTCAGCGGTTTGCAGGGCCGCGGCGATTCTTCGAGGCCGGCGCGAACCTGGCGGCGATCTCTCGCAGACTTCATCCGTCGGCCGCTTCAGGGGCCAGTGCACGCATTGTCGTGAGACCTGAGTTGCGAGTGCAGTTGGTAACCAATACCTTCAAGCCCGACCCTCGAGTGGCTGGCAAATCGGCTGGAGGCGTGACGACATGATCGCATGATGTTTGCTAGGTTGTCGAAGGGCGCCGCAGCAGCCCACAATGGTCACAGAAAATTTGTCGTGGGCAGCGCTGCCGCCAGCAACCAACTGATTGATCCATTGACAGGGCAATCCGCGCAAGGTGGTCAGCGCCGATGGAGCCCTTAAGCAATACGAGGTCGCCCGACTGCACAAATGTGTCGAGCCAGTCGGCTGCCGCGCGGACCGTGGCGACGCCGTGCAAGCATCCCGGTTTGAGGTCCCGCCATCGCGCCGCGCGCCGTGGGCCCTGCTCGCCTACCAGCAGTACGAAATCGGCCGATGCCAGCGCCGCAATTACGGCGCGTCGGTAGGTGGCTCGTGAATTTCCCGGGTAATCGGATAGGGTACCGATCACAGCGATCTTGCGACTGGCGCACGCGTCGCGCATGAACTGCCAAACGCAGTCTAGGGACCATACGGGCGCCTTCCAGTCGTCGCGGACGAAGGTCACACCGCGCTGCGTAGGTTGCAAGCTCAAGCGGCCCAGCATTGGCTCATAAGCGCCAATGGCCTTGATGGCGTCGCCGAAGGTGGCACCCAATGCGTTCGCCGCTGCCACCGCGGCCAAAACGTTGACCGCGTGGTGCGCGCCATACAGCCGTGTATCGATGCGGGCCGACTCGGCACCGTGCGAAATGTTGAGCGATAGCCGCGCGGGCCAGCGCGTTTGCAGAACTTCGGCTCGATAATCGGCCGCGTCGGCCAGGCCGAATGTGACAACGCGCGCTTGGGTGCGCTGCGCCATTGCGATCACGTGAGGGTCATCGGCATTGAGCACAGCCAGTCCCGAGGCGGGCAGTTGTTCGATGAGCCTGCCTTTCTCCGCTGCGATCGCCACCCGCGAGCGGAAGGACTTGAGGTGGTCCTTACCGATGTTGGTGACGACGCCGACCTGCGGGCGCAGCAGCGCCAGCATCGGGCTGAAACCATTGGGCTGGTCCAGACCCAGTTCCTGAATGCAGAATTGCGTGCGCGGCGACACCGTCAGTAGCGTACGGGCGATGGCGTATAACTGGTTGTTCGAGTCGCTACTGCTCACGCTGCGGAAACATTGCGCGAGCGTGGCGCGCAGCAGGTCCTTGGTCGTCGTTTTGCCGGCGCTGCCCGTCACGCCGATGAAACACGGATGCGCAAGCTGGCCGCGCCACCAGTGCGCGATCTCGATCAAGGGCGGGTGGTACAGCCTCTTGAGCGCGCGCTTGAGGTCTCGGTGAATGAAGTCCATAACTGCACTGGCGGTCGGAATCATGCGGGCGCTCCGCGAGGCTCGGTGCAGGCTGATGAGAGCATGGGGGCGTCTCCTAACTTTTCAACATCATGACCATGGCGACCGAGTAAAGGCCCAGAGTCTTGGCACCAAATGTCCGTGCGAACGCGATCATCAATACAAAATTGGCAAGCTGCCCCGCCGCTTCGGTTACACGCAGCACCGCCGTGTTGACCAGGATACGGCGCTCGTTATTCATTTTTACATGCCAGCTCGGATACAAAAGCACGGCGCTTGCCCGACCGCTCCGGCGGGATCGCCTCAACCAATTTCACGTCGAGCACCGCTTCGCCTAAGACTGACTCGGCGGCTTCCACAATGGGTTCCAAGCCGATGTCGGCGAAGCGATTCGACGGCGCAATGAGCAGTGCAAACCGGCCGATTTCAATTTGTCGCAATTGATAATGCAAGATCGCATCCACGAAGCGATCGAGCCGGCCCAGCACGTCCATGGGAGACCGCCTGCGGCCATCCGCCAGCACGATGAGGTCGTC
>Ga0187880_1003853_pt1 | contig 11291 bp, 9 predicted proteins | sample June2016WEW_19_4_FD_132998 | JGI IMG/M metagenome (GOLD analysis project Ga0187880, IMG submission 132998) | Peatland microbial communities from SPRUCE experiment site at the Marcell Experimental Forest, Minnesota, USA - June2016WEW_19_40 | ecosystem: Environmental > Terrestrial > Soil > Wetlands...
GGCGGGATGGCCGGTGCGGAACATCCACTGATTGCCGCGGACCGAGCGCACGCTGCGCCGCACTTGGTCAGCGAGAGTCTGGAAGCCGAACGAGCGGTAGGCAGCGGCGAGCGCGCTGGAAAGCGCAGCGCTGGGTCCGGCGGCGGCCTGCGCGGCCAGGAAAATATCAAGAGCTTCTTCGAAGCGGCGCTTGAGGAGGTTGGTATAACCCGCGAATGGAATCAGGGCGCTTGAAGCCGCCAATTTGCGTGAGGGAATGTGAAAGCGATGGATGGCGTACAGGAAAAAGAGGGCTCGCACGCGCTCGTAGAGATTGTCGCTGCTACGCCGGAAACGGTCGAGCGCCTGGCATTCATGCAGCAGTTCTTCGAGTGACGCAGCCCGGCAGAGCGCGTCCAGCGGGCGATTGCGAGTCTCCGAATCGCGAGAGGTGATGACATCGGTGAGTAGGCTCACCGCTCGCCCTCCGCAGACGGAGTGGTCAGCTCACGCTCAACTAGAAGTTGCAGCAAGTGGGTAAGCACTTCGTCGCGGTCGCGACTGTTCAGCGCCAGGGCCAATTGCGCGGTGAGCAAGCCGTAGCGAGCGCCGAGATCGTAACGGCGCCCCGTATCTTCCAGGGCGAGATACTGCTCTTGGCGGGCGAGTTCGCCGAGAGCGGCGGTGAGCGTGACGGCGCCGCTCGGCTCGCCCGCCAGCTTGCGTCCGAGAAGATCCATCACGGTGGGAGTCAAAGCGTGAATTCCAAAAAAGCAGAGGTAGTAGCCAGCGCGGATTCCCGGCATCATCAGGTGCTGTTCGGCTTCGGTGGGCGTGGGCTTTTCGAGGATCGTTTCGACGCGATAAACGCCGGACCGGCCGGACATTCGGCGTCCGGCCACGGCTCCGAACCGGGAGAGCAGACTTTCGGGAGTAGGCTGAACACCGGAGACGGAGCACGATTCCAGTTCAGCCAACTCCACCAGACGCTGGACGCCGGGCTTCCCTGCGCTTACGTACAGATGATCTCCCACCATGTGCAGGAAGGGCTCATCGGCCACAAACTCGCGCGCGCAATAAATGGCGTGGCCGTAGCCCCTCGGTTGCTGCTGCGCGACGAAGCGCACTGCGCCGGCAAGGTTGCCGGCGGCTTGGGCGTAGCGAGTTTCGTCGCCGGGCCAGACCACGACGCAGATCTCGCCAATATTCGCGCTGAGGGCTTGTTCGATCAGGATGCTCAGAATGGATTTTTCCGCGCCGTTGTGGATGAGAGTTTGGAGCGGAAGCGCCCGCTGATTGCCGCCCGCTGCTGTGATGACCGCCTTTCGGATCCGCACGATTGACGCTCCTCTTCAGGGCTTGTGCCGAACTCCTATGATGAGTTGTGGTTCAGGGCCAGTTTGCCATTTGCGATTTGAAAAGTGCCCATTTATTTCCGCGAGTGTTTCCGGCAGTCTCGGCCTGACGGCCGGCGTCTGATGCGGAGGTGAGGATTCTGGCTACCGCTGAGAGCCGCACATCGGCCTCGGTCGAGAGGTCAGGCCAGCTTCGATTTGCGTTCGTCACTCTTGCCGGACATTTTCAGAGCCAAAAACATCAATAGCTTCCTGTCGTTCTCCTCCACGCGTCCCAGAAGCCGCTGGAACTTCGACAGAATCGCTGCGTCCTTACCGGAACTGCCCCACAGATTGTCGGCCGCACTCCTCCGTTTGAGAAGGTTCGGACCGCTAGGTGGCTCTTTGCCTTCGTAGAGGAGTTGGTATAGAGGCAGTTCAAGCGCCCGAGCTAACTTCTCCAGCGTCTCGATAGACGGAATCGTGTGGCCATTCTCGACGCGAGAGACATAGCAACGAAGGCAGCCCGTGCGCCTCTCAATGTCGCCCTGAGACAAGTTCTTCGCTTCGCGCAATTCCCGCAAACGGTCGGCGATTATCATTTTCGCACCTCACTTCGCAATGAACTCCGGCTGGGCCCTCCGACTCGAGAATCCTAATGCTTCCTCCACCCAAGACACAAGGACTTTGCCAGTGGGACATGCAAACGAACTCGCGAAGCTTTGCGCTTGATTCCAACCTCCCGTGAACTCGGATTACCTCGATGCCGTGCCGTCAAGCGCCGGCCGCGGCGGCCGAATCCGCCGCCGGACCAGCGGCTTTGGCTGTGATCTCGGAAGCGGCAGGGTTCTGATTCGGCGCGTGCAGCCTGAGCACGAGCAACTGCCCGTTTGAATGGATTACCTGTCCGCAAACCATGTGCGCCGTCCGGACCGGATTGGGGGCGGCAATGTACCGAGCGCTTTGATCGTTCCCTTCCGGATCGACTTGTCTCGATCGGCCGCGTGGAGCTCAACACTGAGCCCCGGCTGTTCCCTTCAAAGGTCGGCGATGGCGAGCAAGGCGATCCTTCAGGGAAGACTTGTCCGGCAATCCGACTAATCGTCCAGGTGAAGTTCATTGGGGAAAAATACAAATGCGCCGAGGGAAGAGACCCTACGGCGCATTGGGCAATACGTTCGGCGCTGGAAGCGGTGGGTGATCAGTGTTGTGCGGGATGTGACAGTGAGCAGTGCGTTCCAGTGGCCTGATGGAGTCCGTTGGCGAGATGCTTTCGCATCACCATCACTAACCCGATCCCCATCAGCGTGAGGCCGATTGTGCCTGGGTCGGGTGTGACCTTGGGCGGGCGCTGCACGATTGTGTCCGTGCTCCCACCCCCTACAGGCGCGCCTGTGTCCTCAATTACGAGAGAAGATTCGATCAGGGCGTAACCTGACGGCGCTGTGCATGCGGGCAGCGACACGCCTCCGGTATCGCACGTGAGGGCGGTGTAGTCGATTCCGCCCGTCACCCCAGACGCCGTTATGTACCACCCAGTTGTATTGCCCGTCGAGCCAGTACCAATCTCAAATTCGTCCGCCGTGGCATTCGTAGGCGTAATCGACAGACCGGTTCCGTCGGTAAAAGAAAACGTGGAAACGTCGGCTGTTATGTCCGACCCAGCCCCGCCTAGGGTCAAACCATCCACCGGAGTTCCCGCAGTCACATCAAACGTAATTGACAGGGCGTATGGCCCGGCACATGTGGAGCCACTCGAGGCGTAGGAACCATAGCAAGTCGTGTAAGCATTCCCTGTGTACGTGTAGACCGTATCCGCCCGCAGCGAACCCGGCAACGTGAGGCACAGCAAGCCGAGCAAACCAATCGAGAAGAGAAACTTCGCCCGCATATTCATAAGGACCTCGCCTTCAAGTACGCCCCTGCCAGGACGGCCTTAGAGTCCTAGGGCTGTTATTGTTGGGGATGCCTTTCGGATGATCCACGGCGATTTTCGTATGCTTGAGATGCGTCCTGGCGGCGCCCGTAGACACAACCCCATCTCTTCGGGGGTACGACCATTGCCAACTTCAACATCCTGAAACTAAACGGCTTGCCACGACACCTATGCAAATAAATACCATAGATAGATAATGTGTTACCTTTAATATTCGGTGTATTGCTGCGGCGCGGAGCTGAAGCGAACCCCCGCGCAGATGCCAGGACGTCCCCCGCCCCGGCCGGAAGCACAGGACAGATACAGCAATGAGCTATCCCCTTATCGGCACCGCTAGGAACTGACTACCGCGGATGGCTCCCGCGCCAAGCGCAGCCGAATAGGCCGAGTAGGGCGAGTAGGGCGAGTCCGACGCCCACCATCAAGGCGGAGGAGGGCTCAGGCGCATCATTGACCGTAACGTTCCCAATAGTGTATTGCGAGCCGGTGACGGTTGATAGACCGTTAACTGTAGCCCCAGTGAATGGGTTAGAGTCGGTGACCCAGATGACGGGAGCGTTCCCGGAATTAAGTGTCTGGGTTGGAGGAAGGGTGCCGGGGACTACGATGCCCATCAGGAGGTAGAAGGAAACCGGGTTCAAGCCGAAGTCACAATCGCCGGGGATACAGGTGGGGTCTCCCGGCGACTGCAGGTTCCAATCGTACGTACCCGTCTGCCCGTTCAACAGGTACAAGTAGGCGATCCCGAGTTCTGAAAAAAAGGCATTGTCGCTAGAATCGGGGCCTGCAGCCGTAACTGTCCACGCGGCTAGGTCGAGAATGAGATCGTTGCCGGTATTGTTCGTCACCGTAAACGGGAGCGAGATGTCCTGGGTACCTTCCAGTACGCTTACAGACGACGGCGTTACACACAAGTAACCCGCTATGTCGCCGTTGACACAAGGGATAGCAGGATCGCCCCATAGCGGGGTACACACCAACAAACCGAGTCCCAGGAACGACCCCCTTAACACAAGAGATTTGAACATGTTGTCATCCCTTTCCAGAGACTCGCTTTGCGAGTCCCTACTCCTGGACCCCGTCACAGGAAGCACGATGTCGCCCGTCGCGTCTGCCCCGCGGTCAAACCCAAGGTCCGTTCGCTGCTCGCGGGAGCAACTCAAACTCCCAACATGGCCTCTGTTGCCTAGACCCGCACCGCATTTTGCTAGTCCCCCAAGACGGCACTTATCCAGAATTTCCTATTTGCCATCCTGCCGATATCAAATATTCGTCCATCCGCCTCCCGGGGAAAACCATTTCTATTCTTAACCCGACGACTCCCGTCCCGCTCCATAGCAGAATCAGGGGGCGCACATTTTCATTGACTTGTTCCTCGTTTGCCGAGCAACCCCTGTTTCGTAATGCCGCCAGTGGGCCTTTTTATAACCATATTTCAAATATTTTTTCAGGCGCCGAGAGAACGCCGCAGGCTCTCAATGATATGGGCCTTGCGCTTACTCATTGCTGCCTGGCTAACGCCCACATTCCGGGCGACTTCAGCTTCTGTGGCTCCCTGCCAGAAGAATTGACTCACAACCCAGCGGTCCGCCGGGCTCAGCTTGGCTAAGATTTCGCGGAGGGATTCGTGAAGCTCAACTGAAGGGAGCGAGCTATCTGTCGGTCTGTCAGTCACAGGTCCGTTGGATTGTCGCAAGAACCGCAGATCGTATGTCCACTCCTGCCGATACTGAGTGCGGACGGCTGCCATCACGGACATGCGCAAGAAGGCATCCAGGGGAACGCCGCGCGATGGATCGTAGCGGGAGGCCGCTTCCCACGCCGTCGAGGTGGCAAGCGATCGCACTTGCTTCAACCAGTCGCTCCGCGACCAATTGGGTGGGACGCGCCATGTCCCAACTCGTCGAATACAACCGGCGAGCAGCGGTTCCCACTCGGAAAGACGATGCATACCCCCTGCTTACAAAGAAGCTCTGAAAAAAAACATCACCGTCACATTGAGGACGCCAGAGCGTGAGAACTCATTTCATATTGCCCCCATGGACGTCATGCATTCCGTGAGAACGAGAACGGAGGCACCACTGCGATCACAGCGCGGGCATACTATTTTCGGTAAACGCTCGAATCGTGGGTTGTGAGAGTCGTACTATGTCCTCGACCTAATGGACTGTCTACGCCTCGCACCACCCAACGTCAAGCGAAATCAAAGTAATGAGCGTACTATCCCAGGCACGTCGAGCACTCGATTAACTACATTTCTGATTTCGCCAGAATTTCCTCTTTGGCCTTCCGGCCATAAAGATGCACGCGCGTTTCCTTCAAGCCGTGTGGTTTGAGCCCAGTTCTTTCCCTGTCTCGTCCCAGCGGTTCCGCACCGCGCTCCGGCCGAACCGGAATTTCCGATTAGGACCTCGGCCCCGCGCGTCGTACGTGCGACGCTTTTCGTTTCCCAATTGATCGTGAGATTTTCAGGTTCCGTGCTAAGAGTTTTTTCGCGTCCTTCGTATTCAAAACCCTGAAGCCACATCTCGGCGGGATCAGGTTGATTCTGCGCATCGATGACCGACGAACTTCATAGCGTGAGCGGCAATCGCACACCAGAAGGCCCATCGACAACGGTGAGGCACTGAACAATGCTACAGTAGGGTTTCTGTTTGACTGTGAGTGGGCTAGGAATCGATCAGCCGCCGTTATTTTGAGCCAGCGCCTTACGAATTTCGCCCGCCTGATCGGAGGTCGGGTGAAGTCCCAACGCGAGGTTAAACTGTTCCTTGGCGTGAGCAAGATCGCCCGTCTTCTCGTAGGCCAAACCCAAGTGATAATGATAAGTGGGATCTTGCGGTGAGGCCTTGACGGCCGTCTCGAGCATGCTGACGGCCGACGGGTACCAGCCGTGGTAATAGTAAGCCCAGCCAAGCGTGTCGGCAGTATTCGAAACATTTGGCATGCCCCGGCGGGCGGTCTGGGCCAAGGACATTGCGGTGTCCTGGTCTCCACCGTGCTGGATGAGCAAGTAGGCTAGGTTGTTTGAAATCGCCGGATCGTCCGGTTTGACCGTCAACGCCTGCTGGTACAGTTTCTCAGCTTGTTGCCAATTCCCGCGATTATCCTCCAATTCAGCAAGGCCAATATACAGCCGGACGTCGCCCGGATATTTCTGCAGCGCTTGTTGAAATCCGCTAGCGGCTTGATCCACCTTGCCGTTCTGTACTTCGAGCTGCGCCAGCAGAAGAAACGCGTTCAGATTGCTCGGATCCAGATCGACGGCTTTCTGCGCAGCCGCCTCCGCTCCCGCGCCATCCTTGGCGTTAGAGAGAAGTTGACTCAGCATAAAGTAAAAATTGCTATTGTTCGGTTCCTGAGCGATCTGCGCATGGACCGCATCCAAAGCCTTGGCTGGTTGTTTCTGTTGCATGTCTATGACAACGATGCCCTGCAATGCATCGGACGAATTCGGATCGCGAACAAGAACTTGTTCAAATATCTTTTGTGCGTCTGCGGGACGCTTTTGCAGCAAGCGCAAATTCGCCAATTGTATGTACCCGCTATCGTCTCCGGGGGCCACCTCGATCGCTTTGTTGAAGTTCATTTCCGCGGCAGCTTGATCTCCATGTGCGACTCGTTCTATTCCGGCATAGACATATCCCAACGGCGCGCGCGGCTGCGTCAGGATCAACTGGTTGGCAATCGCGGTTAGCGACGTCCAGTCACTGCGTTGGAGGGCCAAGGCAGCTAGCTCTCTCTGCGCGTCGATCATCGACGGCTCAATTTTCACAGCAGTGCGCCATTCGGCCTCGGCTTGTTGCGACGAGCCGGCTCGGCTATACGCGAGACCCAAGTAGTAATGCCCGGTGGCATCGTTGGGGAAGGTTTTCACGGCATCCTGCAGCGCGAGCACCGCATCGTTCCACTTTCCATTGCGACTCAGGATTTGCCCACGCACCATCATTGCGTCGAAATCCTTGGAATTTGCCTTCAGAATCTGGTCGTTGAGAGCTTTGGCTTCGTCCGTCCGGCCCTGCTGAAGCAGAAGCTGGATGTACGTTCGCTTGACACCCAGATCCTGTGGATGAGCTTGGGAGAGTGAGGCGAACTCGGCCAGGGCCTTCTGCAAATCGCCTGTGCCGAGGTAATAGTCTCCCAGCATGCGATATCCGGCGGGGTTCTTAGTGATCGCGGCCTTGGCATCCGTCAAGACGCGCTCGGCGTCGTCTTTGCGGCCCTGCGATAGGTAGAACCGCGCGAGCGCGGCTCGAGGCGCCGGATTGTCCGGGGCCGCCGCGATGGCGGCGCGAAACTGTTGCTCGGCTTCGGGCAGACGCTTCTGCTGCACGTAAAAATCTCCGAGAACAAGGCGCGCCGGGACGAAATTCGGAGCCACGGAAATCGCCTTCTGAAAACCCGCTTCGGCGTCGCTGAACTTCTGCGCCTTCATCTGTAGGAGCGCCATGACGAGATATCCTTCAGGCCGCCCGGGCGCCACCTGAATAGCCTTCTGCGCTTCGGCGGTCGCAACATCCGCATTTCCGAGCGCCGCGTCCGCATTCGCAAGCAGTAATTGGTCGTCGAAGTTCTGAGGCCTCAGCGCGAGAGCCGCCGCCGCCCGATCATGGGCGTCCTGGAATCTGCGCGCAGAGAAAAGCAGTTTAGCAAGATCGGTCAACGCGTCGGCATTTTGCGGTTGCAGATCTACGGTACGAAGCAGCTCCTGATATGCGCCGATCCAATTTGATTCTTTTAGCAGGCACTGAGCCAATTGGTAATGCGCATCGGCAAAACGCGGATCTATCTGAAGAGCGGTCGCGAATTCGATGGAGGCTTCGCGAACTTTTCCGGCTTGGAGGTAACGCTCGCCGCGTTGAAGATATTTTTGTTTCCGGACGTTGGGATCCCGGGAACAACCAAAGAGCAGCGCTCCCGTAAGAACAGCTAGAGCCCCGAAACGAGTCCATTTAATCACCGCGCTTCGCGCGGGAGAGGCGTGCATGGCAAGCATTCTTGCATTATACGACATTCTGGGGCCGACGGAGCCGTTCAACCAAATTGTGCTGTCGACCCTAAAACTCGCCATCTGTGATAGAGTACCTGCGCGGCTTGTGAAGCCGACACGGGGGCTATGCTGTGAATTGAGGGCGGCATGCACTCGGGGTGCGGGGTTCAGGCGGAACTCGAGTTCCTCTTGGGCGGACCTGGGCAAGACCCAAGTTTAAACCTGAAATATTGTGCACTTCCAGTTACGAGGCCGTGGTGCAAGTCCTTTGTTTTCAGTGGCTGCCCATATGGCAGGGGAATTGCACTACTTCAGGCGTGGCCACGTTCCCCACGATGGCCAATATAGGGGCGTAAATGTCTAAGACAGGCGACGAAAAATTCTCCGGAGGAACAAAACTTATGGTTAAGAAACTTGCTTTGATTGCGGTCGTAGCATTAGCTGGCGCGCTTCTGTCTGTGCCGGCGTTTGCTACTCCCGTCGTTGCTGCTCAAGCATATGGAGGTACGGCACCGTTCACGCTGCTAGCTTTGGGAACGGGTACAGCTGGAACCGAGATTGGAACCAGCACGATCGCCGTGAGTGGTGAGACGATCAGCTTCTCTGGCGGTGCGTCTGAGCCGACCACGGGATACACTAATGGCGTATACGCCGGCAACATTGGTGGCGCGGTGGCCTCGCCATTCGGTGGTGGTACTACCGAATATATCGCGGCGCAGCCCACTGGCACTGTGACGATCAATTTTTCATCGGTACAAACAGCGTTCGATTTGCTGTGGGGATCGATCGACACAGATACCACTATTCAGAACAACCTCGCGTTTTACAGTGGGGCTAACGGGACTGGAAGTCTCCTTTACAGCATCTCCGGCGCGCAGCTGGAAGCTCTGGTAGGGGGACTCACGTCCGGCGTATCGACTGACTACGTGGAGATTTCTAACATCGGTAACTTCTCCTCGATCATAGCGACCGATCCAGCCGCCTATTCCGCGTTCGAATTTGTTCCTGGCGTCCCGGTTCCTGAAGCGGGCACGCTCGGAATGCTCGGTGCGGGTCTTATCGGTTTGATCGCGCTCGTCGGCTTCCGCCGTCGCAACGCGATCAGCTGCTAATTCCTTAGCTTTAAGCATCAGTTAGATTTATCAGCGAATGCCCCGCCGAACCTCGGCGGGGCATTTGCTTTTAGCGACCTCACCCGGTTCCGTGTGGCCGTCGTTCGTTCGTGCCCATCACTTCTGCGCGAGTTGTCCCTTTCAAGGCGTGCGTTCTCATTGGACCTGTTAAACTCGCAGCGCTGCTCTAAGTGAGAATTGAAGCGCCGTTTATTTGTGGACAGCAGGGATTGGCGCCTTGTAATTTTACACGGGACACTTCGGACGCCGCGCCCCAGGAATGCCTCCCGTTTGCGGAAAGGAATCGCTCCAATGAGACGATTGCTCATCATGCTCCTGCCATTGCTTCTGCTTGCGCCGGCCCTCAGGGCGCAAGCGAGCAAACCTGCGGCGCCAACTGTGCCCCCACTGCTCGATCGCGAGCTTTTCTTTGGCAATCCGGAGATCGCGGGCGCCGAGCTATCTCCCGACGGAAGATACATCGCGTTCCTTAAGCCATGGAAGAACACACGCAACATCTGGGTCAAGAAAGTCGACGAGCCGATTAGCGCAGCGAGGCTCCTCACCGCGGAAACGAAGCGCCCGATCGCTGGCTACTTTTGGAGCAGCGACGGAAAGTACGTGCTGTACGTGAAAGACCAAAACGGGGACGAGAACTTCAATCTATTTGCCATTGATCCGGCCGCAGCACCCGCCCCCGGAGCCGACGCGCCGGTTTCGCGCAATCTGACCGCCGTCAAAGGCGTTCGCGTCGAGATCTTCAGCCTCCCCAAACACAACCCCGATGTTGCTTACAATGGCCTGAACTAACGCGACAAAGTTTGGCCCGATCTTTACAAGCTTGAGATCTCCACAGGAAAGCTGACGCTGATCCGGAAAGACACGGAGCGCATCTCAGGCTGGATCTTCGACCTCAATGGCCACTTGCGCTTGGCCACGCGCGTCGCGGAGAACGGAGATACGGAAGTACTCCGAGTCGATCCCGCCACATTCACTAAGATTTATTCGTGCAATTTATTTGAAACCTGCGCGCCGCTACGTTTTGCGAAGGACGGGAAGCGGCTGTACATGGAAACCAACAAGGGCGACGACGTGGACCTGATCTCGCTTGTTCTTCTTGATCCCGAAACCGGGAAGACCGAAACGGTTGAGTCCGATCCGTTGAATCGAGTGGACTTTGGGAGCGCCGTTTTCTCCGAGGCAACCGAGGAGCTCGCACAGACGGCTTATGTTGACGCCCGGGTTCGGCGCTACTTTCGGGACAAGGGATTCGAAGCCGATCAGAAATGGCTGGAAGGCAAACTGCCGGGGAAAGAAATCGATGCCACATCGCGCACGTTCGATGAGCGACTTTGGCTCGTGACTGCCCACAGCGATACCGAGCCGAGCGAAACCTATTTGTTTGACCGCGCCACGCACAAGCTCACGTTTCAATACAAGATCCAGGAAAAGCTGCCGCGCGAAGCGCTGGCTCAGATGAAATCGATCAGCTACAAATCATCGGACGGTCTCGAAATTCCGGCGTATCTCATTTTGCCCAAGGATGCGGCGGCGAAAGACCTGCCGATTCTGGTGATTCCGCACGGCGGACCGTGGGCACGGGACGCGTGGGGTTATAACGCGCTCGCGCAGTTTTTTGCGAATCGCGGGTATGGAATCTTGATGCCGAATTTCCGCGGCTCGACGGGATACGGTAAGAAATTCGTCGACGCCGGCAATCACGAGTGGGGACGCAAGATGCAAGACGACATCACGTGGGGCGTGAAGTATCTGGTGGCGGAAGGCATCGCCGATCCGAAGCGCGTGGGCATTCTCGGTGCCTCCTACGGTGGCTATGCGACGCTGGCGGGCGTGACATACACGCCGGATGTGTACGCGGCGGCCGTCGACATCGTCGGCCCTTCGTATCTTCCGTCGCTGCTCGAAGCGATCCCGCCGAA
>Ga0187880_1003863_pt1 | contig 11266 bp, 7 predicted proteins | sample June2016WEW_19_4_FD_132998 | JGI IMG/M metagenome (GOLD analysis project Ga0187880, IMG submission 132998) | Peatland microbial communities from SPRUCE experiment site at the Marcell Experimental Forest, Minnesota, USA - June2016WEW_19_40 | ecosystem: Environmental > Terrestrial > Soil > Wetlands...
CTAGATCAAGCACCTATTTGTCGCTACATGACACATCGGAAACCCGACTTTATCCACAGCTCGCCCAGGTCAGAGCGGTGCGGGGTCGCGATCGAGGAGTTGAGCCGCCGAAGTCGGGTCAGATCCGCCCGCGTTCGGGTTCGGCGATATCCGCTCCGGCCCCCAGTGCTCAGCCCCCGGTCCCTTGTCAGCCGCCCACCATCAGCCTCAACGCGCCGCGTTGAGGCTGATGGTGGTGGTGATGGGTGTGGGTATCGTCCGGATGCGAGTGGATGCCGGCCGTGCGTCCTCGTCGCCTCTGCGGTCTGTCGGTGGGCTGGCTGGGCCGGGCGCTTGGTGCGCCGGCCCGCCGCCCGCCTCTTGCGGGTTCTCCCTGGTCCTGGCGCTGCGGCCCCGTTCCTGTCCCCGGTTTCTGGCCCATTTTCGGCCGCGTCTCCCTCTCTCCCCAATTCTTCGAGTGGGGAGAGAGGGAGACGAGCCCGGAACAGCACGAAAAGGGGGGGACAAAACGCCCCGACCAGGACCGCCGCAAGACGCCACCCCGGACCACGGACCAGGCGGCCGGCGGGCCGGCGCACCAAGCGCCCGGCCCAGCCAGCCCACCGACAGACCGCAGGGGCGACGAGACCGCAGTTGGGGCGGAAAGGCCGCACGATAGGCACACAGGCGCCCACGTTCGCCCACGTGGCGGCGTAGGGGCTGGGTGGTAGGTCAGGTGGCGGTCAGTGCCCTGGGTAGCACTCGAGCACGTGCGTGTGGCGCCCACTTGGCCTGTACCGGATCGGGTGCCTGTCACCGATCGACGGCAACCCGTACAGCGACAAGCAGCAGCTCATCACCTGACGACGGTGAGGGTCTCCGTCGCAAACGAGCCGACGAACTCCAAGCTGCCGCCATAGGTGGCGACGATGTGGTAGGTGCCCGCGTTCTTGAGCTCCTTGGCCGTCAGCCCGCACGATCCCTTGCCCGACAAGAGCGCGATCACACACAAGGTGGTCTTGCCGTCGCTGATCGTCACCTTCCCGGTAGGCGCCGGGGCGGTGAACTCGGGCGATACCTTGACCGACATCAGCTCGACCTGCTCGTCTCCGTAGGTCACCTTGGCCGCGGAGAGCTTGAGGACGGTCTTGGTGGCGCTCTTGACGATCACCGTCGTGGTGAGTGTGAGGGTCTGATTATTCGTGCCGAGGCCCGTCGCAGTGAACTTACAAGCACCGAGCGGTGTGCCGTCGGGCATTTTGAAGGAAACGTTGATGTGTCCCAGGAGTGCCTCATTGAAAGCGGCCGTGGTGACCTTCTTGATGTTGCAAACGTTGATGCTGACCGCTGCGCCAGCCGAGAACCCTTTGCCGGTTACCGTGACAGTCGCTCCGCGAACGATCGTGCTCGGAGCCACGGTCAACGTTCCCGTGACGACTGTGAGGGTGACGACGGTGAGGGTCTCCGTGGCAAACGAGCCGACGAACTCCAAGCTGCCGCCATAGGTGGCGACGATGTGGTAGGTGCCCGCGGTCTTGAGCTCTTTGTTTGTCAGCCCGCACGATGCCTTCCCTGACAAGAGGGCGAGCACACACAGGCTTGTCTTGCCCGCACTGATCGTGACCTTCCCGGTGGGCGTCGGGACGGCGAACTCAGGCGATACCTTGACCGACATCAGCTCGACCTGCTCGTCTCCGTAGGTCACCTTGGCTGGGGAGAGCTTGAGGACAGTCGTGGTGGCGCTCTTGACGATCACCGTCGTGGTGAGCGTGAGGGTCTGATTATTCGTGCCGAGGCCCGTCGCGGTGAACTTGCAGGCACCGAGCGGTGCGCTGTCGGGCATTTTGAACGAAGCTTTGATGTGTCCCAGGAGTCCCACATTGAAAGCCTCCGTGGTGATCTTCTGGATGTTGCAAACGTTGATGCTGACCGCTGCGCCAGCCGAGAACCCGTTGCCGGTGACCGTGACCGTCGCTCCGCGAACGACCGGGCTCGGAGCCACGGTCAACGTTCCCGCACAGCTCGTGGAGCCCGGGGGGTAGCAGGTCAAGGGAGAGGCCGATGCGACACCACTCGCCATCACCCCCGACCCCATTAGCACCAAGCTTGCGAGCAGGATGGACACGACAGACACCCTGACAGTAAGTCGCATTGAGACCACGTCGCCCTCCGTCGGTGCTTATACAAAGTGGCAGCGTAGTGCACGGACGCACCACACCACGAGCCGGACCGGCCGAGGGCACGGAGGACTGGAGACAGGCGCCCACGTTCGCCCACGTGGCGGCGTAGGGGTTGGGCGTCCCACAACTTCAACCGGCGAATCGGTACGCTCCGCCCATGCCGCCGAAAGCATGGCAGTGGACGCACCGAATCCATTTCGGCTCAGGTGTTGGACTGCAGTGGGGTATCGAGCTGTGGAAGTGGGATCCATCACTGTTCGAAAGCTCGAAGGGCATCGTGACACCGCTCCGTGCTCGCCTCGTCGGTACAGAACCGGAAGGCGGAGCGGCCAGTGAACGCGATCCTCAACTACCTCTACTCCCTCGTAGAGGCGGAGGCGATCCTCGCCTGCCAGGCCGTGGGTCTTGATCCGGGGCTCGGTCTCGTTCACGCCGATACGCGGGGGCGTGCGTCGCTGGCCCTCGACGTGATGGAGCCGGTGCGCCCCGAGGTGGACAATTTCGTGCTCGACCTCCTGGAGCGCCGGACGTTCCGCAAGGTCGAGTTCACCGAGACCCCCGACGGGCACGTCCGCCTGCTCGCGCCGCTCGCCCACGAGCTAGCAGAGACCATGCCCCAGTGGGCCAAGTCGCTCGGCCCGATCGCCGAACACGTGGCCCATGTCTTCGGCAAGGCGATGGCCGGCACCTACTCGGCCGCCACCCCGCTCACGCGAGGTCGCAACCGGGCGGCGCAGGCAGTTGTGAGAGCGCGAAAGGCTTCGGCCCGGACCGCGGCAACGTCCTCGGTCGCACTTCAAAAGCCCACCGCTGGCAGCGGGCGGCCGTCGTGGAGCTGCCCCGACTGCGGCGGGGCGGTTACGAACCACCGCCACGTCCGCTGCGACGCCTGTATCGCCACCGGCCCTGCTCAAGCACCCGAGATCAGGGGCCGGCGCGGTGCCGCCATCGCAGCTCGAAAGAGCGCACTCACAGACTGGGACAAGGCAAATCCCGACACGACCTACGACCCGGAGCTGTTCCGGCGGGACATCCTGCCGAGGCTCGGGACTGTGCCGCTTGCCGAGATCATGGAGGCGGCCGGGTGTTGCAAGGCGTCCGCGTCCGACTACCGGCGCGGGAAGCGGACACCGCATGTTTCGACGTGGTCGGCGCTCGGCGAGCTTTTCGGGCTTGACGCAGCCGGCACTGTACGCTCGATGACCGAGAGGTCGCCCATGGCTGAGTACCCAAGGCTCGGCGTCGTTCCTACGAGCCCTCACCGGCGCCTCGCCGAGGCGCTGGCCCCGGCCGAGAAGGCCTAGAACGAGGCGAAGAGAAGATGAGTACCGACGAGCCTACTGAGGCCAGGAATGCCTACGACAACGCGATGGCGTCGGTCCAGAAGGCCTACGACGAGGCGATGGCCGCGGCCAGCAAGGCCTACGACGAGGCGGCGGCCCCGGCCCAGAAGGCCTACGACGAGGCGAAGAGCGCGGCTGGCAAGGCCTACGACAACGCGATGACACCGGTTCAGAGGGCCTACGACGACGCGATGGCCGCGGCCAGCAAGGCCTACGACGAGGCGATGACGCCGGTCCAGAAGGCCTACGACGAGGCGAACGCTGCGGCCGGCAAAGCCTACGACGAGGCGATGGCCCCAGGCCCACAAGGCCTACCGTGATCCCGTTCCGACCGTCTCACCGGACTGAACCTCGCCATCTCACCTCGTCTTGACAGGCCGCACCCTACCGATCCCATCACCCCCGACCGGTCACGTCCTCACGATGCGTTCGCTCGCAGAATGGGAGCAGGCGAACCCGGGGACTATGCACGACCCGGAATGGTTCCGCCGTAATGTGCTGCCCCGGCTGGCGCGCGTGCCACTTGCCGAGATCATGGAGGCGGCCGAGTGTTCGAAGGCGTCTGCTTCCGACTACCGGCGTGGGAAGCGGACGCGGCACGTGTCGACGTGGGCAGCGCTGGCCGAGTTAGCAGGCGCAGTGTTTGAGTTTGCTGCTGAACGTACCGATACTCATAGCGTGAGGGTGCTGCAATGACTCATCGGGTGTTCGGCATCTTCGCGGCGATCCTCTTTGCCCTGTTCGTTGTCGCGGGAATCGTGACACTTGTGCATACCTTGCCGAGCCGCTCCTGTGCCGCAGTCTCACCGCAGCACGATTCGAGCGACAGTGTCGAGATCAATCCGGGTCCGTCGAGCAATGGGGCCTACTGGTCAGGTATTCCGACCAACCACTGCGTAGAAGTGATTAGCGCGACGGCTGCACAGGCCGACAATCTAACTGCCGGGAATGGCTACGATCTCGGACCGGCTCCCTCCTCCTACACCGGCACAACCTGGAACTACGTGCGCCTGGGGATCGGGGCTTGGATCGCATGGACTCTCGCGATGACGATGCTCGCGATCGCAGTGGCGGCTATCCCGAAACGTCTGACTATGCCTCTGCCAGCGCCACCGGCCGTCGTCGTCGAGCCAGCCATTCCTCCAGCCGCTTCGAGCGCGCCGTCGTTGGAGATGAGCGAGGCTCTCCGCACCTGACGAAACATTCGGACATGGCGAAGGCAGCAGGCTTGTTTGAAGGCGTCCGCCTCCGACTACCGGCGTGGGAAGCGGACTCCTCATGTGTCCACCTGGAGGGCCCTCGCAGAGTTGGTCGACATCAGCCTCTAAAGGTTCTTTACAGTCGAAGCGACACGTCCCCGAGAGGATCGCCTGAAGTCACTCGCCGCCGGACCAGCGTTGCTTCCGACCCCCACTTCCACAAAGGACAGGTGAGAGCGTGGCCTGCAACGTCCGCTCATACCGGAGGCTGCGGCTGCGTCAGCGGGTGAGAAAGACCTGGGTTGTTAGGCCGGTTCGGCTGCAGCGCCCACAGCCCGATTCAGTCGCTCCAGGAACGGTTTCGCCCCGAGCTGGGTGAAGATGTCCCTGGCTTCTTTCGCCGCGGTGGCGTCGGGGTGGTCCGGGCCGAGCAGTAGGACGAGGTCCAGCTCGCACAGAGCGAGGTCGAGCGTGCACTCGAGCGACCGCCAAGCCTCGATGGCGTCCCGGTAGGCCTCGCCCGCCTCCTCCACTCGTCCTTCGAGGGCAGCCAGCCCGGCTTCCGCCGCGAGCCGCGCCGCCGCCATCCACCGGCCACGGAAGGCCTTCATTCCCGCTAAGGCTCTTTGCACACCCTCTACGTCGCGCAGCCACAGGCAAGCACGCGCCTGGATCGCCAGCGCGTGTGGGCTGTTGATCCCCGTCGGGTCGGCCGACACCGCCTCAGCTGATTCCTGGCCCGCCCCGTCGACATCACCTGTCGCGAGGCTCATGAGAGCCCGATCTGTCAGGTACGTCGTGCGTGCGGCAACCCACTCTGACGAGGCAAAGTGGTCGATGTGCCGTTCGAGAAAGGCCGAGGCGGCTCCCGGATCTCCTGTGAGCGCCGCCAGCATCGCCCTAATGCAGTCGAGATACACCCTCTGTTCCGAAGCAAGCTCTCTCTTTCCCAGCTCGGTGATCGCGGCCCGAGTGTCACCCCACTCTCCGAGGAAGAGCGACCCCTCCGCAGCGTCGAGCAGCTTCTGGACCTCCACCCATCCGTACCCTGCCCGCCTGCCCAACTCGGCTGACTCCATCGCAGCGGACAGTGACTCTCGAGGGTCGTCGTCGTGGACGAATAGGCTCACCCAACTCCGAGCCATCGCCTCGGCGATAAGTGAGCCGGTCGACTCGGCAAGGGCCACGTGCCACCGGGCGAGCGTGACGGCCTCCCGGTGGCGTCCAAGGCTGAACAGAGCGGACGCCTTGACGCCGATCACCTCGGCAAGCACCTCGGTGTCACTAAGCCGCTCAGCGAGGACAAGGGCCGTCTCGGACCATTCCAGCGCGCGTTCGTACGATCCGGTTGCGACGTGCGCGAAGGCCAACGCACCGGCGAGCTCCGCCCTAACTCGCTCGTCGCCGTCGTCGCCGACGGTACCGAATACACACTCACACCGCTCGATCTCATCGGAGAAGCGAGCAAGACCCACAAGGACGTGGGCCAATCCGACCGTGGCACGACCGACGGCAACCGTATCGCCGGTTGCCTCGTAGTAGGCGATGGCCTCGTCATAGAGGGCGAGCGCCCGATCGCTTGCGTTTGCGCGGCTTGCGGCGTCGCCGGCGAGCTCGAGCAGGGCGGCACGCTCGGCAGCGGAGGTGGTCATGTCGAGTGCCTCCCCGAGGAAGGACAGTGCCTGTTCGGGGGAACCGAGCGAGAGTGCACGCCGGCCGGCACGCGTGAGCCAGTCCCGGGCGCTTGCGGCGAGATCCTCGGCCCCGGGTCCTTCGTAAGCGGCACGGTAGGCCTCGACGAAGTGGGCTGCGACAACCCCGGTGAGTTCTTGGTCTGCGAGGGACTCGAAGTGACGGGCCAGGGCCAGGTGCTTGGCGCTGCGGTCCCGGCGGGACAAGGTCGCGTAGGCCACCTCTGCGATGAGGCCCTGCACGAAGCCGTACTGGCCCCGTTCGGGTGAGCGGGGATCGCTGTCGAGTGAGAGGAACTCCCTTCGGACGAGGTCGCGGAGATGGGCCTCCAAGCTGTTCTGGTCCCCACCGTGCACCACGGCCAGCGATGCGGTCGTGAAGGTCCTGCCGACGACGGAGGCGTCTTCCAGGAGCGAGCGCTGGTCTATCGACAAGGTGTCCAGGCGCGAGGCGATGAGGGCGTGCAGGGTGCCTGGGATCTCGAGGGAACCGGGCTCGCCTACAAGGTGGTAGGCACCTTCGTCCTGTGTGAGGACGCCCTTGTCGGCGAGCATCCTGACGGTCTCGACGGCATATAAGGGGACGCCCTCTGAGCGCTCGAGGATCTTGTCCTTGAACTCAGCAGGCAGGTCCGCGACGAAGCCGTCGAGGAGCTCGGCCATGGCTTGATCGGAGAGGGGCTCCAAGTGAAGCGAGGTGAAGTTGCGCTGTCCCGCCCCCCAGTTGGGCCGGCGGTCCATGAGCTCGGGGCGGCAGAGCGTGATCACCAAGATGGGGTGGTTCCTCGACCACTCGAGGATCGACTCTATGAAGTCGATGAGGCCGGGGTCGGCCCACTGCAGGTCCTCGAAGACCATGACGACCGGGCCGTGCTCGGCGACGCGTTCGAAAAAGGTCCGCCACGCCGAGTACAGCTCCTCGCGGTCTCCCGGCGGGGCCTCTCCGAGGCCCAACAGGTGGGCGAGGCGGGGCTCGATCCAGCGTCGCTCCTCGGGGTCGCTCACGTACTCGGAAAGTGAGGAGGTGAGCTTGGAGCGTGACGAGTCGGCGTCCTCGGACTCGTTGATGCCGGCCCGGGTGCGCACCATCTCGCCGAGGGCCCAGAAGGTGATGCCCTCCCCGTAGGCGGGAGAGCGCCCCTCGTGCCAGTAGACGGTCTCCGCCAGGCCGTCGACGTACTTGCGCAGCTCCCAGCAAAGGCGGCTCTTGCCGATGCCGGGGATGCCGGTCACAGAGACGAGGCGGGCCTTGTGCTCGCGGGCGGTGGCGTGAAGCAGTTCCTTCACGAGGCGCAGCTCCTCGTCACGTCCGACAAAGGGGGGCTCCAGGCGTTGTGAACGACCGACGCCTCTTCTTTGTGCCACGACCCTTTCCGCACGCCAAGCATGGATAACTTCTTCCTTGCCCTTCAGGTTGAGGGCCCCGAAGTCGCTGAACGCAACCGCCCGAGAGGCGGCCCGCCGGGTGGCCTCATCGACGAGCACCGCACCGGGCGGGGCAACACTTTGAATCCTCGAGGCGGCGTTTACCGTGTCACCGATCACCATGCCCTCTGACACCTTGCCGATGGTGATGGCGACCTCCCCGGTCACCACCCCCGCCCGTGCCAGGAGCTCCTCACCCAACTCGGCGCCGAGATCGGCAACCGAGGCCACGATGTCGAGGGCCGCCCGGACGGAGCGCTCGGCGTCGTCCTCGTTTGCCACCGGTGCCCCCCAGATGGCCATCACGGCATCGCCGATGAACTTCTCGACCGTGCCCCCGTAGTTGGCGACGATGGCCTGGGCGCGTTCGAAGTAGAGAGACAGGAGTTCTCTTGTCTCCTCGGGGTCGCGTTTCTCCGCGAAGGGTGTGAAGCCGACCAGGTCGACGAACAGCACCGAGCACAGGCGGCGCTCGCTGGTGGGCAAGACGCCTTGAACTGGCTGCGCGCCGGTGGTTGCAGTTGATGTGGCCTTAGCAACCGGTGCTGAGACCGGTGTCCCGCAGTCACCGCAGAATCGCTTACCTGCAAGAAGCTCCGCACCGCATGACGCACACAAGGGCGCCAGCGACCTGCCGCAGTCTGCGCAGAATCGTTTGCCGGATGGGTTCTCGCCTCCACAGTTTGGGCAGCGCATCGGCCACCTCCTCCGCTGGGAGGAAGGCTAGGACCCCACGGGCGGACGTGCACTGGCCAGCTGTTCGTAAGCGCATCATGGGCCGATGCGGTGCTTTAGTTCCGTGAGGTGAGAATCACGCCAAAGGTTGACGCGGCCAAATGCACCGTGTTGCACGTATCGCCGAGCTGGCGCACGCAGGGTATGCCTTCGGGAGACTGGCACGGTCCTCACTGACGGGGGCCACCGGACCAAGCGAGGCCCAAGATGACATTTGCAGACGGTCGAGTGGACCATCAAGTCCCGACCAGCCTGAGTATCGAAACCTCGTCCTGGGCTCGGGCGCGGCAACATGCCGTCGGCCGTTCTAATGGGCTGCGGAGGCCTGACTGTTACTTGACCGCCTTGCAGAAGTACCAGTCTTCCGCCACCCAGCTGAGGAGGACATTCTGGGGGAGGACGCCGCAGACGTTCTTCCCGATCTCGGTCAACCCGGCAGCAGCATTGGGTTGCCAGATGACCGGCAACTGCTGCGAGAGGTAGTTCTGGTAGGTGTACAGGGACGACAGCGACGACGAGTGGTTCGTTGCCACGATGAGTTTGTTGGCTGTCGGGTCGGAGTATCCGCCGGCGTTCGAACCGGCGCCGGTCGTGAAGATCTCCTCACCGGTTGGGTAGTAGTCCGGTGCGTAGTCCCATCCGCCCTGCCAGTTGACGATCTCCCAGGGACAGGCTTTGCCGGCAGCGCACGGCAACACGACGCTGAAAATGGCACCGGCGGCCTTGCCCTCGAGCTGCAACTTGATGCCGACCTGTGCCCAACTCGATTGCAGCTCTTGGATCAGGCTGTTAAAGGAAACGACACCGTTGTAGTAGAGGTAAGTGAAGTTCAGCGGCGCGTTCTTGGGGATATCTGCGCCACACTCGTTGCTCTTGGTTCCCGGATTTACACAGGTCGTGATGCCGTCCGGGACGACGTTCCAGCCGTGCGACATCAACAGCGCCTTCGCGTGTGACGGGTTGTACGGGTACGGGTTGGCGGTTTCCTGCGGAGAGGCGAAGTCCGTCGGCGGGAGCACTGGCACCGGACCATAGGTCGGGACACCGTAGCCCCCCATGTAAAGCTGGATCCAAAGGCTCTGGTTCACCAGGGACTGCATCGCCTGACGGATGTACAGCTGCTTGAAGATCGGGCCTGCGGTCGGGTTGGTGAAGTTCAAGGGTGAGTAGCTGACTGCCCAGCCGTAAACGGGCGCGAGGTTGTAGTCGGCCGCCAGCTGAGAGTTGTTCGCCCCGGCGCACGGCCCGCTTGCACACCAAGGCTTGCCCTTGTAGACCGGCACGTCCTGGGGCGGGACGTAGCCGATGTTGATCTTGTCGCCGCTCGCCAGCACGTTGAACTCTGCCGCGTCGGTAGTGAACGGGGCCATCACGAGCTTGTCGATCGAGGGCTTCACCGGGCCCGAGTACGCCTTGTTGGGCACGAGGGTCGTACCGCCGTCGGTCGCGTCGTAGGAGGCGAGGTGAAACGGCCCGTCCACGATCTGCCAAAGCGGGTTCGTGGTGTAGGTTCCCAGGGCGCCCGCTTCAGTCTTGCCCGAAAGGAAGGCGAACACGGCGGCGCAGGCTTTAGCGGACGACGAGACGTCAGTGAGCGCTCCGGTGGCGGCAGAAATCGGAGCAACTACCGATGCGTACGAGGCACCTGAGCAACCTCCCGAGCCCGGCTTCGCACCGGCTGAGGTGATGTCCCACGCGATCGGCAGTGGCGTGATCTGGCTCAACTCGTTGTACGTGAACCAGTACGAGCTGTAGGCAGCGTCGAGGGTGAACGTGACCGTGTCTGTGGCGTTGTCGGCCACGACGTTGGTGACGTTGCCGAGGTACTGCCCCGATCCCGGCGCATAGCCTGCCCACGAGGTGGCGTCGGCCTTGACCATGTTCATCCAGAACACGACGTCCTGGGCGTCCACGGTTTCACCGTTGCGCCACTTATAGCCCTTCATCTTGATCGTGACCGTCCTGCCGTTGTTCGAGTAGATAGGCAAGTCAGCAACTGAGAGTCCTGCATTCAAGGCTGCCGTATTGCCTACGCCAAACCAGTACAGCGGGCGGAACATCATGTAGATCAAGTCGAAGTTCGACACGCTGAAGTGTTGAAGGCCCATCATCGGGAAGACGTAGTTCGGTCCGGCCCCCGGGGCTTCGGCGATCGTCATCGTGCCGCCCGGGATCTTGACCATGTTGGTCACGTGTGTCGTGGTGTTCTTGGACGGTGTCGCAAAACTTGTCGCACCGAGCGCGAACACGAACACGGCAGAGGCAACCGCCATTCCCATAACCGCGAGCTTGGTCAACTTCGGCTTTCGTATGGTCATAGCGCCTGACCTCCTTGAGTCACGCTGCTTCGCTGCTAGCTCTATTGCAGAGAATAGGACTCCCTTGAACTGGCAGCTGAGTGACAAGCAACTTCTCTCCTCGCAGGGCGAGGTTGTGACCAAGAACCTCTGAGTACTCGTTGCTTTCAATGACAAGAGCTGTTCTGCGTCGGTCTTGGCAGTCCTAATGGAGAGGAGACACACGAGCCGTAATGACTCATAGCCGTTCAGCAACGTGCTGAAGCTTGTCAGTGCGAGACTCGCAGCGCTGCAACACGAAGTCGAAGTCGTGCGCGCTGGAATGCCTAGCCTCGATTATTCGCGCGATAGCGGCATGAGGCTGCCAGTATCCGCGTGAAAGGCCTCCTCAGCTGGGAAAATGGCTGTGTTCGAAGA
>Ga0187880_1003868_pt1 | contig 11254 bp, 12 predicted proteins | sample June2016WEW_19_4_FD_132998 | JGI IMG/M metagenome (GOLD analysis project Ga0187880, IMG submission 132998) | Peatland microbial communities from SPRUCE experiment site at the Marcell Experimental Forest, Minnesota, USA - June2016WEW_19_40 | ecosystem: Environmental > Terrestrial > Soil >...
ACGGGATTCGCGCTCAGTTTCGTCTTCGTCCCCATGTCGACGATGATGATGGCCACCATCACTAACAAGAACATGGGCGCGGCCACCGGCCTCGCGAACATGCTGCGCAACATCGGCGGGTCAGTTGGGATTGCCATGGCCACCACCGCTCTCATCCGCCGCGCGGATCTGCACCGGAACGCGCTCGGCGCCAACCTGCCGCAGTCGAGCGCGGTGCTGCAGCAGAAATCCGCCCTGATCGCCCATTATCTCGGCCACCAAATGGGCCCGGCGAGCGCGCGCCCCGGTTCCTTCGGCCTCATCTATGGCCTCATGGAGCAGCAGGCCGCCATGCTCGCCTATATCGATGTCTTTCGCTGGACCGCGGTGTTGGCGCTGATTTGCGCTTGCGCTGCATGGCTATTCAAAAAGCCGACGAAGTACGCGAAGGCGCCGCCGGGGATGCACTGAGGAAGTGGTTCGAGCGTGTTTCATAAATGGCTTGACCGGCCAGCCCAAATCCCTCAGGGGTTAAAACCCCTCAATTCTACTGCCCTTTTCGGCACGACTGAAGTCGTGCTCCTTCACGAAGCCATTTATGAAACGCGCTCTAGTGATTGGCGGTTTGTGATTAGTGAATACACCACGCGCTGTTCCGTGCTTGCGTTCCCGCCGGACTTGCGTTCTACTTGCTGCCATCATGCAATCCATCCTGTTTTTAGTTGCTAACTGGCCTCTGCGGCGTGTTGCCGGTTGCCTTTGCCTCCTTGCGGCGCTTGGTATTTCAGCGTCAAGCCAGACTGCGGGCGTTTGGGCTCACAAACCCATCCCCACGAAGATCGAGAAGCAAATCCTTGTCTTCCCGGACTCCGTCGTCGTGGAGCAATGGCCGCACACGCTCCAACTCGTGAATTCGCCGCAGAATCTCAAGCTGCTCAACCCTGGCCAGTGCATTCGCATCGGGATTGTTGCCATCGGCGACGATCGCGACAGCCTCCTTGAGAAAACGCAGCTTTCCTTCCGCGTCGAATTCGCCGGCCAGGCGCAGGACCACGCTCTCGCGCCGTTCGCCGGCACAAAGCAGCTCAAGCCGGAAGGGCTTGACGAGGTCATGCAAATCACGGCGGCCGCGAATGTGGAAGTTCCGCCGACCAGCATGGCGTCGATGGGCGCTTCAGCCGGCAAGTGGTGCGTCCCTGATGATGCACAGGACGGGGCTGCTGCAATCGAGGCAGAAATCGAATCTCCCGCGGGCCACGAGAAGTTGGTGAAGGCCACCATAGCCATCGAAAGCTTTGAAACCGGCAGCAAACATGCATTCAAAGATGAAGAGGAGATGGAAAAATTCACGATGGGCTATCACTATCAGCCCAACCCCGCGCGTCTTTATCCTGAATTGCTCATTTTCTGTTCCGACAAGAAGCCGAATTCCAACCCCGACGAGCTTATGGACCAGGCCGCTCTTCTGAGCGCGGCGCTCATGGGCGATCCCGCGGCGGCAAAGGACTTTCTGGCGAGGGTCGCGACGCGAGGCGAGTGCCCGCGCTATCTTGGCCTGCTTGGCCTTCTTATGGGGGGCTACGACATCACGCCCGCGCTCCAGTCCATGAATGAAGGCGACCGGCAAGTGTTTCAGCTACTGCTTCAGCAACGTCCGGAACTGCCCGATCCCTACAAGTTCGATTCGCCGGCGGAAATCCCCGCAAAATTCGACATGCTGTGGGCAATGTTTTGCTCGACAGGCCAGTTCGCGCCCATCCAAAAGATTGCGAGCGGGCTGGTTTGGCGTTCCGACTGGGAAGATTTCGACAAGGCTCGCAAATCCAAGAAGCAGTTCAAGGAATGGACACCTGCCATCGGCCGCGCGATGGCTTATTCCGTCTCCGGCTGGTCGATCGGGTCCTTCCAACAGAGCGATCCACTGGCCGCCGACTACATCGACTTCATGATTGCCTCGCCCGATACGCCCGATGCAGTGAAGACTGAACTGAAAGGGCTGCTGACCAATCCGGCGTTCAAGCGGGAGGGAGATAAATAAAAATCGTCTCGGTGCGTCGAGAAGACCGACCCGTAAATGGAGGGAGCGTGAGCGGTCCCGAACGTGGCTCCCGGCTCCTCCCAAAAATCATGCTGTCTCAACTCGCCCCGCTCGCGGTATAGTGGCGGCATGTCTGCGCGAGCTTCCCACTTTCCCAGCCTGAGCCTTCTCGTCCTTGCGTTTGCTGCCTGCTGCCTGAACATTGCGGCGCCGGCACAAGCTCCCAATGCCACTGGCGCGCACGCGCTCGTCATTGACGGCCTCGGCAAAGGTACGGCTCCACTCGACGGCCCGTGGCAGTTCCACCTGGGCGACGATCCCGCGTGGGCCGCGCCCGGCTACGACGACTCGCACTGGGAGCAGATCACGGCCAACAAGACCTGGGGCGCGCAGGGCCATCCCAGGTACACCGGCTTTGCGTGGTATCGCCGGACCATCCGCATCACGCCCGCGCCCGGCGCCGATCCGAATGTTGCCCTACTCGTTTCAACCATCGACGATGCCTACGAGCTCTACTGGAATGGCGTGAAGGTGGGGCAATTTGGAAAACTGCCGCCGCACCCGATTATCTACGGAGTCCCCAACCAGACCTTCGGCCTGGGGCCGATCCGTTCGGGCGTGCTTGCCGTGCGCGTATGGAAGTTCGCGCTGGCCTCGAACGACCCTGACAATCTGGGCGGCTTTGAGAGTGCGCCGCTTGTGGGCAGTCCCAGCGCCATCGTCGCGGAGAAGGGGAATCGCGATTTCAAGTGGCTTCAGAGCCGGCAATTCACCTTTGGGCTCACCTCGCTCTACGGGCTGGTGGCTCTGCTCAGCTTTCTCGCGTGGCTGCGCGACCGCCATCAGTGGCTTCTGTTCTGGATGAGCCTCTACGCCTTCATGCTCACGATGGACGTGGTGCTGATTGGTTTGCGCCTTCCCTATCCCGCAGCGATCGCTCTGTTTTTGACCCAGGTTTCCATAGCAATTCGCGAAGCTTCGGGGTGGTTCCTGCTCATCTGGCTGCTGCAACTGCATCAGCACCCCCGGCTGGTGTACTACACAAAGCTTGCCACCATCATCGGGATTGCTTCCGCCATCATCGACGGAAGTTTGGCTTTTCTGTATCCGGATTTCATTTCGATGACGCAGATGCAGATTACCGATGCCATCACGACGTTTCCCTCGGTCACGTTTGAGGGAATTCCCGTGGCCCTGGTTGCAGTTGCGATTTACAAGCGGAGGCGCCTCGACTCGACACGCTGGTTGGTGGCCATCCTCGCCTTTCTGAATGCCACGGTGTATTGGGTGGAAAATGCTTCGGTACAGGGCGTTCGCTACACACACTGGACACTTGGCGACAAGATTGAAGCATCGCTGTTCACGGTGGCTGGCAATAACTTCAGCCTGCCCACCATCCTACGCACATTGCTCTTTCTCTCCATCGTGTACGCGGTGATTCGTTACACCATCGACAGCCGCCGCCGCCAGCACGCCATGGAACGCGAGTTCCAGAATGCGCGCGAGTTGCAGCAGGTCCTGGTGCCGGAAAATCTGCCCGCTCTCGCCGGCTTTAACCTGACCAGCGCCTACCGCCCGGCACAGGAAGTTGGCGGAGACTTTTTCCAGATCATTCCTCTGGAAGAAGGTTCCACGCTCATTGTGCTGGGCGACGTGAGCGGCAAAGGCCTGAAGGCCGCCATGGCGGTTTCGATGATCGTGGGCGCGGTGCGCACGTTGGTCGAGGCGACGTCGCGACCTGCGGAGATTCTGGCCGGCCTCAATCGCCGCCTATTCGGCCGCTTGCAGGGAGGCTTTGCCACCGCGGTGGCGCTGCGCCTGGATAGTGACGGCACCTGCACCATTGCCTGCGCCGGCCATCCCGCGCCCTACGTGAACGACCAGGAGCTCGTCTTCCCGGGCACGCTTCCGCTGGGCGTTTTGCCTACGGCCGCGTTTGAAGAGACCCGGTTCCAGATGGGCGAACGCGACCAACTCGCGCTTTACACCGATGGGCTTCTTGAAGCGCGAAGTCAGAACGGCGATCTCTACAGCTTCGGTCGGCTCAAGACGCTATTCGCCAGCCGCCCCACCGCCGAACAAGCCGCCGAAGCCGCCGTCAACTTCGGCCAGGACGACGACATCACGGTGCTTACCCTGACGCGAGTTGCCGTGAGCGTCTAGTTGAGTCGCAGTGACAGACGATTTCGGCGGGTCTTATGGCAGGTCGCCGAACACCCGCCCACCGGCTTTACGGATCGCCTCGGCCAATTGCTGATCGAAAGTTGCCAGCGGAGCGCCTCGGCGCAGAGCAAGCTCCAGGTACATCGCGTCGTAGGCGGTCAAACCATGGCTACGTGCCAGAGCCATGACAGCCGATTGGCGGAGCCTCGGCGAATCGGTTTCGGACTCAATATCCGCCAGGTCGAGTTCGCCGAGGAATGCGGTGGTTTGAGAAAGCGTGACCAGACCCTTCCGCTCGCCACGAAGAAGCGCGTTTGCCACCTCGTCGTACCAAATTGCCGGCACGGCGAATTCCTCGTAGTCCAACTCATCCAGTGCCTGATCAGCCAGCGCTGCTTCTGCTGGATCGTGTCGAGGGAACAACCAGGCCAAAGTCATCGAGGCGTCCAGCACCTTCATTCGCGGCCTTCCTCGATCCAGGAACGCAATTCCTCGTGAGAGACTCCTTGAATTTTCGGCATCTCACGCAAGCGTCGGACCGCCTCGGCAATGCGCCTCGAATCAGGGCGGTTCTTGTGGCGGATCGGTCCCAATTCCGCCGACGGCTCGCCACGTTGCGTGATGATGAAGGACTCGCCTGCCCTCACCTGGCGCACGAGTTCGGAGAGACGTGTTTTCGCTTGAAAAAGGCCAATTTCTGTCATCGCACACCTCGGGCAGCTCAGAACAAACTAGTTTATCAACTAGTTTGTTGTTCGTCAACCCGCCAGCGCCACAAACTTTTCCAGCTTTTCGTCGTACTCCTCGATGCGCCCTGTGAGAATGTCGTAGTACCAGCCGTGGGCGGCCAGACGGCCCTTGGCCAGCGCTAGCTCGACGGCAGGTTGCGCGCGCAAGTTCGCGAGCTGCGCCACCACATTGCCGCGGATGAGGGACGCCAGCTCCGCGCTCTCGCCGTCGGCCGGATCGAGCGGCTGCCGGTGGGTGAAGGCCGCCTCCACATGATCCAGCCAGCGCCGCGCCTTGGGCAGGTTGGCGAGGCTGCCGCGGTCGAGCGCTGCTTTAATCGCTCCGCAATCCGAGTGTCCGCACACAATAGCGTGCCGCACCTTGAGCACTTCCACGGAATATTCTATGGTCGCCGTCACGCCGTCCGCGTCCGGGCTCACGAAGGGCACCACGTTGCCGATGTTGCGCGCGATGAACAGATCACCCGGCTCGGTGCCCAGGATCAGATCCGGCACCACGCGCGAGTCGGCGCAGGTGATGAACAGCCACGCCGGCGCCTGGCTCTCTGCCAGCAGGCGAAAACGGCTCTTCTTCGCCGGAAACACCTCGGCGAGAAACTGCTTGTGCCCTTCAATCAGCTTTTGCATCTTCGTGCAACCGCTCCATTCGGAGGTTTGTAGCGCCGGCCTCCAGGCCCGGGACCCCAAGAAACGGTCTTTGTTTCTTGGGGTGGGAGACCGGCTGCCGTGCGGGCGTCCACGCCCGCACTTGTCCGCGAATGATCACCCAATCACGCGGTCAAGCTACTAGCCCAGCCTATCGCATGACCTCGGGGCCCTCCCCGCCACGTTCCGTGCGGCTATCCTGTTGGAGAGGAGAATTACTCCCATGCAGCGCCATCATTCGTACGTGCGCCCTGCGCTTCTTTCGTTGTTCCTCGCAGCGGCTGCCATTTACGTCCCCGCCCAAACCGTCGACAGCATCGATCCCGGGCTTCGCAGCCAGGTGGACCGCATCGCCACCCAGGTGATCGAAGCCACCGGCGTGCCTTCGGCATCTGTCGCCGTCGTCCAGCGCGGCAAGCTCGTCTACACCCACGCCTACGGAAGTGCGCGCATCGCCACGGCATCGTCTCCCGCCGTTCCGGCCACGCCGGAGATGCGCTATTCCATTGGATCAATCTCCAAGCAATTCACGGCCACAGCCATCCTGCTCCTCCAGGAACAAGGCAAACTCTCGCTCGACGATCCCGTCGGCAAATACATTCCCGGTCTCACGCGCGGCAACGAGGTGACCATCCGGGAAATCCTTTCGCACACCTCCGGCTACCAGGACTACTGGCCCGAGGATTACGTGATGACGACAATGAAAGGCCCCGAAACCGCGCAGCAAATTATCGACACCTGGGCGAAAAAGCCGCTCGACTTCGAGCCCGGCACCCAATGGCAGTACTCGAACACGAATTTCGTCATCGCCGGGCGCATCGTGGAAGTGGTCTCCGGCGAGTACTACTGGGATTTCCTGAGCGAGCACATCTTTCGCCCGCTGAGCATGAAGTCGGTGTGGAATTCCGACGCAATCAAGCTCACCGAGGTGGATGCCACGCCGTACTACCGGCACGCGCTGGGGCCGCTGCGGGTCGCGCCCAAGGAGGGCATTGGCTGGATGTTCGCCGCAGGCGAGCTGGCCATGACGCCGCACGACCTGGCCCTTTGGGATGAGAGCTTGCTCGCAGAATCGATCCTGAAACCCGAAAGCTACAAAACAATGTTCACCGAGGTGAAGCTGAAGAACGGCAAAGCCACGGAATACGGTCTCGGCGTCGAGGTGCGCCAACGCGACGGCCATCGCTCGATCGAGCACGGAGGTGAGGTCTCCGGTTTCGTTTCGGACAACGAAGTGCTGATTGACGATGGCACGGCCGTAGTTGTGCTCACCAATCAGGACGCTGTGAATGCCGCGGGCACTATCGCGCACCTCGCCGCGCCGCTCGTGGCCGGGTATCCGCTGACCGCCCCCGAGCAGCAGGCGCTCGACATTTATCACGGCTTGCAACAGGGCCGCATCGACCGCTCGCTGCTCGCGCCCAACTTGAGCGACTACTTCACCTCCGAAGCCATCGCCGACTTCCAGTCGAGTCTCGCTACACTGGGCGAGCCGCTCAGCCTGCGCCAAACCAGCAGCGAGCTGCGTGGCGGCATGACCTTCCGCGAGTTCGAGATCGTTTACCCCGGCCGCCGCCTCGAGCTCACCACCTACACCTATCCCGACGGCAAGCTCGAGCAGTATCTCATCGCTCCCACGCAGTGACGAGAGAGGCGCAGTGACGAAAGAGGCGGAGAAACGCATGCGCGCCAGCGAAACGCCTGCTTCCGGGAAAGGCTCGCCGGGCGATTCGCCGAGCGATTCACCGAGTTGGGCGCACCGCGCCGCGTTTTCGTATGCGATCTCGTGCGTCAGTCAGTTCATGATTCTTCGCGACCGCGCCTTCGGCTGGACGAAGCGCGGCCGCGTCCCCGCGGGAATGCATGAGCGCGCTTCCCGCCACGCGGTTCCCAGCGCGGCCCATCATCCTGACGCAGTCTTTGTCGAGCCGGCCCGCGTTCCCGTCCGGGCCGCGGTTCTGCTTTGTCATGGCATTGGCGAAACCGTGGAGCAGTGGTTCGGGGTGCAGCAACTTCTCGCCGCCAACGGCGTCGCCTCGCTGGTCTTTGACTACTCCGGTTATGGCAAAAGTACTGGCCGGCCCCATTGGGAGCAGTTCGAACTTGACGCGATCGCGGCCTTCGCCGCGCTCAAAGAATTCGCTCCTTCATTGCCCATCTCGGCTCTCGGCTTCTCGCTGGGCAGTGGTGTGGCTATCGCAGCCATCGATCGGCTGGCCGCTCAGCGCCTGATTCTCTGCGAAGCCTTCACCTCTTTCCGCCACGCTGCCGTCTCCGTCGGGATCCCTCGCCCGCTTGCCCGTCTCGTCCCGCCCATCTGGCACGCGCAGCAACGGCTCGCGGAGTGCAAGCTCCCGGTCCTCATCGTCCACGGAGAGAAAGACCGGCTCTTTCCCATCGCGATGGCGCGCGAGCTGGCCGGATGGTGCGAGCCTCGAGCGGAGGTCGTCCTCATCCCCAACACCACCCACAACCAGCCCTTCCGCAAACCGCACCTTTCCTACTGGGGCCCGATCATCGAGTGGATATGCAGATAGCTTTCCGGCGAGGATCTCAAACTCAACCCCGAATGAAGCCGACCGGAAGGGCCGGATTATGATCCGCCCCGCTCCGGTTCCCTGTCGTCGCGGCGTCCCCGATCGAGCCGGTCTTCCTGGTCTTTACGCTCTTCCTCTTCGCGTCGCTTCTTCTGCTCCTCGCGCTCCTCGCGTCCGTCAGCCATCATCAGCGCTCCCCGCCTTTAGTCTATCGACCTCGGATGAGTGGCGCGCAAGCGCCGCCTGCCGCACCGCAGGTGCCGCGAAGCGCTTTCGCCTTGCCGCAGGTGGTCCGATAAACTAGAAGCAGACCTATGTTTGAGAACCTTTCCGACAAACTGCAGCGCGTTTTCAAAAACCTTCGCGGCCAGGGCACGCTCACTGAAGAAAACATCGCCGAAGCCCTGCGCGAAATCCGCGTGGCTTTGCTCGAGGCCGACGTCAACCTCAAGGTAGTCACCGACCTGATCGAACACATCCGCGAGAAGGCCGTGGGCAGCGAAGTGCTCACCGCGCTTTCGCCCTCCGAGCAAGTGGTCAAGATCGTGCGCGACGAACTGGTCGACATGCTGGGCAAAGATACCGCGCGTTTCAATTTTGCTTCGCGTCCGCCCACGGTCATTTTGATGGCCGGTTTGCAGGGCTCCGGCAAAACCACCACCAGCGGCAAGCTCGCCGCGTGGCTCAAGAAGGGCGGTCACCGTCCCATGCTGGTTTCGGTCGACGTCTACCGCCCCGCCGCGCGCGAACAGCTCAAAGTCGTCGCCAAGTCCGTTGAGGCCAGGCTGTACGAGGGAGATCAGAAGGGCGAGCCTGCGGGAACGGCGCTGGTGGAGCGGCTGGCAAAAGAAGCGCGCCGCGAAGCCGTCATCATGGGCTGCGACACGCTGATCGTCGACACCGCCGGTCGCCTGCACATCGACCAGGAGCTCATGGCCGAGATGGAGAGCCTGAAAAAACTTCTCGCGCCGCAGGAGATTCTCTTCATCGCCGACGCCATGACCGGCCAGGACGCGGTCAACTCCGCGCAGGATTTTCATGCGCGACTTGGACTGACGGGAGTGGTCCTGACCAAAATGGACGGCGACGCGCGCGGTGGCGCGGCGCTGTCGATTCGCCACGTCACCGGCCAGCCCATCAAGTTCATCGGCGTGGGCGAAAAGCCGGACGCCTTCGAGCCGTTTCATCCCGATCGCATCGTCGGCCGCATCCTGGGCATGGGCGACATGCTCTCGCTCATCGAAAAGGCCGAGTCCAGCCTCGACCGGAAGAAATCCGAGGAGCTGGCCAAGAAGGCGCTGCTCGGCGACGGCTTTTCGCTCGAAGACTTCCGCGATCAGCTGCGCCAGATCAAGAAGCTCGGGTCGATGGAGAGTATTTTGAAGATGCTGCCCTCGGTCGGCCCCTTCGCCGGCATGCAGCAGGCCGCGGGCCAGGTCGACGAAAAGCAGTTCGTGCGCCTCGAGGCCATCATCAACTCCATGACGCCGAAAGAGCGCCGCAACCACGAGATGATTTCCGGCACGCGCCGCAAGCGCATCGCGGCCGGCTCGGGGACAAGCGTGCAGGAGGTCAACCAGCTCCTGCGCCAGTACGCGCAGATGGCCAAAATGTTCAAACAGGTGGGCAAGATGGGCATGGCGAAGAGCATGATGCGCGGCGGCCTCGCGGGGATGGGCGGCAAGCAGCGGTTCGGAAGGTAGGACGAGCAATCTCAGGTTTCGAATAGCTCTTCGTGGGTTCCGGTTCGCTCCAGGTGCACCGTTTTGTCCGTAGCGGAATAGACCAGCACCCAATCGGGCTCTACGTGCGCATCTCTATAACCTGCCCAGCCGTGCTTGAGCGGATGATCTTTGTATTGAGGCGGCAAGGCATCAGCCGCGAGCAGGAGCCCGATCAGCCGTTTCAGTTTTTCGAGGTCCTTGCCGCGTTTCTGGAGCCGCTTCACATCGCGCTGGAACTGCGTGGAGTAGCTGGGCGTGCGCATCAGATTCCCAGCTTACGGAAGAGGTCAGCGGCGTTTTTGGCGCGGTGAACGTCGCGGCCCTTTGCGGTCTTGCGCATGGTTTGGCGCGTCAGCTTGTTGGGCTTCAGGTCGAAGGGAAGCTCGTTCTCGTTTGCCACTCGGGTCAGAACGATGCGGATCGCGTCAGAAACGGTGAGGCCCATGCCGCCAAGCACCGCGGCAGCCCGGTCCTTCACGCCGGCATCGATTCTGGAGCGGACAACAGCATTCGTGGCCATGATCCTATTGTAGCCCAACTGAGCTACAACTGCCCACACACATGGGCCAACCCGGCGCTTGGGCATGGCTGACGATTCCCATCTGTAAGAATAGGAAGAGTGACCGCCCTCCAGGACCAACTCGACGAGATCACCGCCAACACGCGGCGGCTTGTGCAAGCCGAGCGCATGGCCATCAACGAGCGCGCCGTCCGCGACCTCTTCGAGTCCGGGATCGAGGAAAGAATCCTGCCCGTCGGGTCCATGGCTCCCGAGTTCACCCTGAACGACGCCTCCGGCCGGCCCGTGCGCTCGGCCGACCTGCTCGCCCTCGGGCCGCTCGTTCTCAACTTCTTCCGCGGCCGCTGGTGCCCTTACTGCGTCACGGAAATCGAGGCCTGGCGCGACCTCTACCCACGGCTGCGCGAGGCTGGGGTGCTCGTGGCCGCCATCGGCCCGCAGACCGAGCGCCAGAGCGACTTCATGGTGGGCCAGCACGCGCTCCCATTCCCCGTGCTCGCGGACCCCGGCTGCGCGGTCGCCGAGCAATTCGGCCTGGCGTACACCATCCCCGCCTACCACCGCGACTACTACCGCTCGATTCTCGTCAACATTCCCTTCGTCAACGGCGACAACTCCTGGCGGCTGATCCTTCCCGCCACCTACGTTCTCAGCCCCGCCGGACGCGCCGTCCACGCCCAGGCCCACGCCGACTTTCGCGTCCGCCCCGAGCCGGAAGAGGTTCTGGCCGCGGCGCTCACTGCAGTCGAAAAGTAGTCGCTGCCTATTCCATGGGGCTGGCGGCGCGCGACATCAGCAGCATGTACTGGTCCTCTCGTTCGTCGGCCGAGGGATCGCAGTTGTGATGAGCGCAGAAAGTTTCCCCGGTCAGGTAGTCGTAGATGAGCGAGGGCACCTGG
>Ga0187880_1003870_pt1 | contig 11249 bp, 5 predicted proteins | sample June2016WEW_19_4_FD_132998 | JGI IMG/M metagenome (GOLD analysis project Ga0187880, IMG submission 132998) | Peatland microbial communities from SPRUCE experiment site at the Marcell Experimental Forest, Minnesota, USA - June2016WEW_19_40 | ecosystem: Environmental > Terrestrial > Soil > Wetlands...
CGCGCCGAACCGTTCCACTGTACCGCCACCCCGGAGACGAAGTTCGCCCCGTTCACCGTGAGTGTGAAGGCCGGAGAACCCGCGGTGGCTACGTCCGGGGCCAGACTGCTGATGATCGGCACCGGGGTCGACGGCGATGCCGGTATTGTGAGGCTGCCGGTTACCTGAGTGGCGGGCGCACGTCGCATTTCCGGCCTGGTTGGCGGCGATAGTGCAGGTGCCGGAGGCAAGCGTCGCTACCGTGGCGCTGGTCACGCTGCATACCGAGGGCGTAAGCGTGCTGAAGGTGACCGCAAGTCCCGAAGTGGCGGTGGCGCTGGCCACGGTTGTGCTGCCGAGGCTGAGCGTGGCGGGCGTAAAGGTGATGGCGCCGATGGACTGGGACTGGCATGCCGAGGTGGCAAAGACTTGGTCAGGGCCGTAGGTCGTGGCGAAGGAATTTTGAGCGTCGATGCGGTAGTGGTACTCGGTGCCGCAGGAGAGGCTGGTGAGCGAGGCGGAGACCGGGGTGACGCCGCTGCCGGCGGCGATGGCGGCTGGCGTCGCGACTGCGGTCGAGCCGTAACCGGCCGAGGTGCCGGACTCGAAGCCGACGGTGGTGGCGGCGCCGTCGTCGTTCACCGCGCCGTTGAGCGTGGCGGTGGTATTGCCGGCGGTGGGCGTGGCCAGGGTAATGCTGGCGCGACTCCCCTGGTAGATGGCTTCAACCTCGGCGGCGATGAGGGCGCGGTCGAAGAGCGTGACCTCGTCGAGGAGACCGTTGAGGGGATAGGTTCCGTCGCCGCGCTTGCCGAAGATGAGTGGCGAGGTGTCTGTGGCGAGGTTGTCGGCGCCGGAGCCGACCGATTTACTGCCCACGGAGGCGTTGTTGACGTAGAGCGTGGCGGTGCTGCCGTCCCAGGTGGCGGCGACGTGGTTCCACCCAGGCTGAATTGCATTGGCGGCATCGACGGTCGTGGCGGCGCCGGCGGGGGTGAAGCGCAGGCTGTTCGTGCCGGTGAAGCCGGCCGCAAGCTCGAAGTGCCCGGCGGCCTTGCCGGTGAGGAACTGCGCGGCCGTGCCTCCCTGGAGGTCCCAGGCGAACCAGGTGCTAAGGCTGAAGGCGGACAGGTGCAGCGAGGACGAGTCGGCGACCGAGACGCTGCCGCCTCCGTTGAAGTTGAAGGCATTGCCGGAGTAGCCAGGAGTATAGGTGACGCTGCCCGCCAACACGCCGTTGTTATTGCTGACCGCATCAAGGGCAGGGAAATCTAATTCCCTGATACGCTCCTGATAATTCCCTGTTCGATTCAACTCTGGAATTGGCGATTGATCCCAGAACTTAAACACAATGAGATACATACAGCGATAAAAGCCGAATTAGACGGGCCGAATTCGGCAAAATTCCCTGTATTTTTCCCTGTTAGCAGGGAATTTGGCAGAGAGCGGTTCGCTCGGGACTGCATCCTCCGCCATTAAGTCGTCATTACCTGATTGGTATCTGGTACTTTCCTGAAATTGCGCATTATCTGGGCACTTTTCTCGATATTTCCCGTCTGAAACGGACTAGAGACTGATGCCTCTGCGGCTATGAGCCTGACATATCATTCTCGGAGCTTGCGATAAAGGGCTTGGTTCAAAACCTGAACTCTTCGAGATGGGTGCCGATCCGGACAGAGCTGCGGCGCCTCGTGGAGCAGTGGAAGGAATCTGGACCGAACCTTAAGAAGCTGTTTGCCAAGCATGAAGAACTCGAGTGCCGAACAATGCATGGCAGGGCGACACTGTGGCCGACAGGGTCTGGGGCAGGATACCTTTTATGGGACCCCGTTCCTGAAAATCTCGACCTGAATGGCTCGGGGCAAAGAAATGGGCGTCACGTCCAATGGATGTTTCGGTATGATTGCGGAGAAGTTTGGATAACCAGGAATTATCGATGTTATCGGCGGATGTTGCAGTCGCAGGCGGTGGTGTTTCCGGTCTCCCGATTGCGAGCGCTCTCGCTCCACAATGCTCCGTGGTTTTGCTGGAACTACCGCGAACTCGAAGCGAATGTGGAGATACGATTTGGGTGGTAGTCGAGTTTGTTCATTGGCGACAAGCGGCGCTCAACTCGCGCTCCGCTAATCGCCGGGTTTAATACTCTTTTAGCGTACCTAGATTCTGTTCTTCCGCGGCCTGCAATGCGAACCCACTCTCTGCGAAACATTGGACAAACAGCGAAGTACCTGCTGATCAGCTTGGTGCTCTTGTACGCCATGGACTGGAGCGTCTTTGAGGTACGGCTGCTGCGGGGGGCGGGGCTGCGAAGCGTCCCGGTGGAGCAATATCTGAAAACATCACTCAAGGGTGGGAAGGCGGAATACGACTACATGGGGACGGCGGATGAGAACTGCTCGCGGGCCATGTTCCCGCAGTATGCAGCGTCGCAGTGGAATCCCCCCTGCTGGTGGCGGGAACGGCACAGGCAACACTGGCACTGAACATGCAGCCGGGGAACGGGGCGAGGTAGCGAATGACGCCGGTCTTCCAGCCTGTTTTGTATATACCCGTACCATTCCTGTTTGGTTGCATTCGCAGCAAAATAGCCGGTTGCTTCTTTTGCGCACTCGCTGGCTTGTTAACTCGCTATTGCTGTATGGCCGTATCTGCTTTCTCCGGTTTTGCGCTGACCTGCTGCGGGGTGGGCAGCCGTGAGCTGTCCCATCCTCCACCGAGAGCCTCGATGAGCTGCACGGAGGCGATTACGCGCTGGATCTCAATCTGGGCCAGGGTCTGCTGGGCAGAGAGCAGGATGTTCTGCTCGGTGACCACGTTAATGTAGGGGTCGAGACCAGTTTCGTAGCGCTTCATTTCCAGATCGAGAGCAACTCTGGCGGATTCGACCGCCTGGTGCTGCTGCTGAATCTGCTGGGTGAGGATGCGGAGAGTAGCGAGTGCATCTTCCACCTGCTGGAAGGCAGTGAGCACGGTTTGGCGATACGAGGCCAGATTAGCGTTGTAGGTGGCGACGTACTGATTGACGGTGGCGCGACGTAGGCCGGCATCGAAGATGGTCTCCGAGACCGAGGGGCCAACGGACCAGAAGCGGCTAGGCCAGTCGAGGAGATGCTTCCAGGTCGAGCTTTCAAAGCCTCCGGTTGCCGAGAGGGTCAGGTTGGGGTAGTAAGCGGCGTAGGCGATGCCGATCTGGGCGTTGGCGGCAGCCATGCTGCGCTCGGCGGCAGCGATGTCCGGACGGCGCTCGAGAAGCTGCGACGGCAGGCCGACTGGGATGGGTGGAGGCGTAGTGAGCAGCGGCTTGGCGGGAATTGAAAAGTCCGATGCTGCCTTGCCGATGAGGGTGGCGATTGCATGCTCGTACTGGGCGCGTGCAATGCCGAGATTGGTGGCCAGCGACTGTGCGCTCTGCAGGGTGGTCTGCGCCTGGACGACGGCAATCTGATCCGAAAGTCCTGTTTCATATTGAGCGCGGGCGAGCTCCAGGGACTTCTGATCGGCGGCAACCGTCGCGTCCAGGATCTGCTGGAGCGCATCCTGCCCGCGGAGTTGGAAGAAGAAGGTGGCCAAGCTGGCCTGCTCGGTGAGGCGTTCGTTTTCAAGGTCGGCGGCGCTGATCTGGGCAGAGTACTGTGCCTGACGCACGGTATTGCGTATTTTGCCCCAGAGATCAGGCTCCCATGAGACCGCAGCGGGCACGTCAATGAGTGTGCTCGTGGCGCCGTTGACCGGAGCCCTCCCGGCGGCTCCCGTGACGTTGGGCATGTTGGAGGAGCTTCGCGAACGCGACCAGGAAGGTCCGGTCGACACAGTCGGAAAGAGCTGGGCGTGCGCCTGGCGGACAATGGCGCGAGCGGCCATGAAGTTCTCGAAGAACTGCTTGATATTCTGGTTGTTGATGTTGAGCTGCTCTTCGAGTGCATTCAATTCAGGATCGCCGTAGATCTCCCACCATTTACCGCGCAGCGAGGCATCCTGGGGTTGGGCGACGGTCCAGTCCCCGAGGCCGCCGAGGGTCGGGTCGGTCGATGTGGTTGCCGGAGGCGCTGCGGACTTCTGCGGGACGTTCGCCGGCGACTCTTTGTAGGCTGGCGGGGCTTGTGTCGTGGGCGGGTGATACTTGGGGCCGACCATACATCCGGTGAGCACGCACGAGAGCACAACGGCAGCCAACAGGAGGGAGCGCGGTGTAAGGTTGAGGTCGGTCATACGCATCTCGATACCAAGTCCTTTCATGTTATCCCCCCGTCTATACGGATTCCTCCGGCACACTTCCGTTGGTAGGCGGGAGCATGTCGCGTTCCTTGCCCAGGAAGCGGAGGCGCAGGCGGTCGAGAAACAGATACACGACCGGGGTGGTGTAGAGAGTGAGCAACTGGCTCATAATGAGGCCGCCGACAATGGTGATTCCCAGAGGGCGGCGCAGCTCCGATCCAATGCCGTGGCCGAAGGCCAAGGGCAGGGCGCCAAAGATGGCTGCCATGGTGGTCATCATGATGGGGCGGAAGCGGAGCATGCATGCTTCGAAGATGGCATCGGTGGTGGACTTTCCCTCGTTGCGTTCGGCGGCCAGGGCGAAGTCGATCATCATAATAGCGTTCTTCTTCACGATGCCGATGAGCAGGATGATGCCGATGATGGAGATGACGTTGAGGTCAATCTTAAAGAACATCAGCGCCAGCATGGCTCCGACACTGGCCGATGGCAGCGTGGAGATGATGGTGAGCGGGTGCATCAGGCTCTCATAAAGAATGCCGAGCACGATGTAGACGGCGAGCAGCGCAGTGGCTACCAGGATGGGCTCGCTGGAGAGCGAGACTTGGTAGGCCTGCGCGGTTCCGGCAAAGAAGCCGCGGACGGTCTGAGGCATGTTCAGCCGCTGCTGCATCTGGGCGACCGCGCGGGTAGCATCGCTGAGCGCAATGCCCGGCCCGAGATTGAAGGAGACCGTGACCGAGGGAAAGAGACTGGTGTGGTTGACGGAGAGGGGAATGGTATTGGTGCGGGTGCTGGCGACGGCGCTGAGCGGCACGTTGCCGGCGTTCGCCGAATTCAGGTAGATGTACTTCAGTCCTTCGGGGGTCTGCAAGAACTGGGGCGCGATCTCGAGCACCACGTAGTACTGGTTGAGCTGGGTATAGATGATGGAGACTTCCTGTTGACCGAACGCGCTGTATAAGGCTGAGTCAAGACCCTGCGCGGTAATGCCGAGGCGGGCGGCGCTGGCGCGGTCGTAGGTGAGGTACTGGTCAAGGCCGCCGTTCTGCTGGTCGGAGTTAACGTCCTGGAATCCTGGAAGCTTGCGCATCTCACTCAGCAGGATGGGGCCCCAATGCGTTAGGTCCTGCACGTTGTCCGATTGAATCGTGTACTGGTAGAGGGCGTTGCTCGCCCGTCCGCCGATGCGGAGGTCCTGGGCGGGCTGCAGGAAGGCGGAGGCGACGGGCAGGGACGTCATCTTGGGACGCAGCCGGCCGAGGATCTGCGCGGCACTGGCCTTGCGCTCTTCCAACGGCTTAAGCGACATGAAGATGAAGCCGCCGTTGGTGTTGCCCTGACCGCCGGTAAAGGCCATGACGTTGTCCACTCCAGGGTCGCTCTTGATGACTGACACCAGCCGCCGGACGGAGTCGTTCATGACCGCGAACGAGGCGTCCTGCGGCCCCTGTACGCCTCCGAAGATAACTCCGGTGTCCTGCTGTGGGAAAAAGCCTTTGGGAATCAGCACAACCACGACCACGTTAAGCGCGATGACCAGCACCAGCACGGTCAGCGTGAGCACGGAGTTGTCGAGTACCCAGAGGAGCGTGCGCCGGTAGAAGGAGAGCATCCCGGCGAAGAACTTGTCGCTGAGTTGATATAGGCGGCCGTGCTTTTCTTCGTGCGGTTTGAGCAGGTACGCGCACATGGCTGGCGTGGTGGTGAGCGAGATGACCATGGACACGATGATGGCCGTGGAGAGAGTGATGGCGAATTCGCGGAAAAGGCGACCCACAATGCCGGCCATCAGCAGAATGGGAATAAAAACGGCAATCAGGGACATGCTGATAGAGAAAACCGTGAAGCCGATTTCCTTGGCGCCCTTGAGAGCGGCATCGTAGGGCTCCATGCCGTTCTCGATGTGGCGCGTGATGTTTTCCATGACCACAATAGCGTCGTCCACGACGAATCCGGTAGAGATGGTGAGGGCCATCAATGAGAGATTGTCGAGGCTGTAACCGAGCAGGTACATCACCGCGAAGGTGCCGACAAGCGAAACCGGCACGGCAACCGAGGGGATAAGCGTGGCGCGCAGGTTGCGCAGGAAAATAAAAACCACGGCCACCACGAGGCAGATGGAGATGAGCAGCGTGCGCTCGACGTCCTTCACTGAGGCGCGAATGGTGGTAGTGCGGTCGAGGACGATGGTGGTGTCGATGGCTTGGGGGATGGAGGCCTTGACCGAAGGCAGTTCGCGGCGGATATTTTCAACGGTCTTGATGATGTTGGCGCCGGGCTGGCGGAAGATGATGACGAGGATGGCGGGCTTGCCGTTGAGGTAGCCGGCGTTACGGATGTTCTGCACCGAGTCTGTCACGGTGGCGACATCGGAGAGGCGGACGGCGGCGCCGTTGTGGTAGCCGACGATGAGGGGCCGGTAATCAGCGGCGTGCTCAATCTGGTCGTTGGTGATGATGTCGGCAGTGACGATGCCGTCAGAGAGCTGGCCGCGGGCCTGGTGGGCGTTTTGCAGGCTCAGCGTTGACTGAATGCCGGAGAGCGTGAGCCCGTAGTGGTTGAGTTGAGTGGGATTCACATCGACGCGGACGGAAGGTAGCGCGCCGCCGCCGGTGGTGACCTGGCCCACTCCCTGAATTTGCGAGAGTTTCTGCTGGACGATGGTGGAGGCCTCGTCGTAGAGCTTGCCGCGGTCGTAGATGTCCGAGGTGAGGCCGACAATCATGATGGGTGCGTCGGCCGGGTTAACCTTGCGGTAGGTGGGGTTGGCGGGCAAGTTGGCGGGCAGGTAGGTGCGCGCCGCGTTGATGGCGGCTTCCACGTCGCGCGCTGCACCATCAATGTTGCGATTGAGGTCAAACTGGAGCGTTATGCCAGTGGTGCCAAGCGAACTGGTTGAGGTCATTTCCGTGACACCGGCGATGTGGCCTAACTGCCGTTCCAGAGGAGTGGCGACGGAAGCTGCCATGATTTCGGCGCTGGCTCCGGGCAGGGTGGCGCCGACGGTGATGGTGGGGAAATCGACCTGGGGCAGCGGCGAGATCGGCAACACGTTGAAGGCAATGGCCCCGGCCAAGGCGACCGCCACGGTCAACAGCGTGGTGGCAACGGGCCGGTGAATGAATAGCCGGGACGGATTCATGACTGCTCCAGTGGTGGCTCGGAGCCCGGCGTGTTGGGCGTGTTGCTGGAACGCGACCTGGAACGCGAGAAGCGTTGCGCAAGCCGGTCAAAGAAGATGTAGATGACCGGCGTGGTGTAAAGCGTAAGCACCTGGCTCAGCAGCAGCCCGCCAACCATGCAGATACCTAAGGGCCGGCGAAGTTCGGAGCCGATGCCCGTGCCCGCGGCCAGCGGGATGCCGGCGAGAAGCGCCGCCATCGTGGTCATCATAATGGGACGGAAACGCAACAGGCTGGCTTCGTAGATGGCATCGGTGGAGTTCTTGCCGTGCTTGCGTTCGGCCTCCAGGGCAAAGTCCACCATCATGATGCCGTTCTTCTTCACGATGCCGATGAGCAGAATGATGCCGATGATGGCCACCACGCTGAGATCCTGGCGGAAGAGGCGGAGTGCGAGCAGCGCGCCCACGCCGGCGGAAGGCAGCGTGGAGAGAATCGTGATCGGGTGGATGAAGCTCTCGTAGAGCACGCCGAGCACGATATAGACCGTGACCAGCGCGGCCAGGATGAGCAGAGCTTCATTGGACAGCGAATTCTTGAACGAGGCAGCAGTGCCCTGGAAGCCGGCCTGGAGGCTGGCCGGCATGTTCATCTCTTTCTGGGTCTTATCAATAACAGAAATGGCGTCGCCCAGTGAGGCGTACGGCGCCAGATTGAAAGAGATGGTGACCGAAGGGAACTGACCCTGGTGACTGATGGAAAGCGGCGAGTTGATGAGATTGTAATGCGTGAAGGCGCCCAGCGGCACAGCGCTCGCCGGGGTGGAACTGCTGGCGGCATTCGAGGTTGAACGACTGGAGGCCAGCGCATTCGACGGAGCGGTCAGGGCGCCGGAAGAGGGCGTGTATGCGGCTGTCGCGGTGGTGGCGCTGGAACCAGCGGATACAGAGCTGGAGGCGGCGAAGGACGTGGAAGCTCCGGCGCCGGATGCCCCGGACGACGCGTTGGCCTGGATGTACAGGCTCGACAGCTTACTCGGATCCCTCTGAAATTCGGGCAGGGTTTCCAGGATCACGTGGTATTGGTTGAGCTGCGTGTACATGGTGCTGATCTGCCGCTGTCCATAGGCGTCATACAGCGTGTTGTCGATGGTGGAAGGCGCGATGCCAAGGCGTGAGGCAGTCACGCGGTCGATCATCAGCGAAACAGCCAAGCCGCCGGTCTGCTGGTCGGTGGCAATGTCTTCGAGTTGCGGCAACTGCTTCAGCCGGTCGACGAATCGATTGGTCCACAGATTCAGCTCTTGCGGGTCGGGGTCTTCGAGGGTGTACTGATACTGTGTACGGCTCACCCGGTCATCCACAGTGATGTTTTGCACCGGCTGCATGAAGAGCTTAATTCCTTCGACGTTCTGCAGCGAGCTTTGAAGCCGGCGAATGACGTCCGAGGCGTTGAGGTCTCGCTGAGAAAGCTCCTTCAGGTTAATGGAGAAGCGCCCGCTGTTCAGCGTGGTGTTCGTGCCATCCGCGCCGATGAACGAGGTCAGGCTCTCGACAGCGGGATCGGCGAGGATCACCTTCGCGAGTTCCTTATGCTTCTCGGCCATGGCCGGGAACGAGATGGTCTCCGGCGCTTGCGAGATACCCTGAATCACGCCGGTATCCTGCACTGGGAAAAACCCTTTGGGTGCGACGATGTAGAGAAAGATCGTCAGCGCCAGAGTGCCCAACGCGATCAGCAGGACGATGGGTTGGAAGCGGAGGACAAATTTCAGAGTACGACCGTAGAAGTCGATCATGCGCTGGAAAGCGCGCTCGGAAAATCGATAGAGGCGTGTCTGCTGCTCGGTCGGATCGTAATGCAGTGTGCGCGCACACATCATTGGCGTTAGGGTGAGCGAGACAACCGCCGAGATGATAATGGTGACTGCGAGAGTCACGGCGAATTCGCGGAAGAGGCGGCCAACCACGTCGCCCATGAACAGCAGGGGGATGAGCACGGCGATGAGCGAAACCGTGAGCGAGAGAATGGTGAAGCCGATCTGCTCGGCGCCCTTGAGCGCAGCCTGCAACGGCGGATCGCCCTCTTCCAGGTAGCGCGAGATGTTCTCGATCATCACGATGGCGTCGTCCACCACGAATCCGGTGGCGATGGTGAGCGCCATCATCGATAGGTTGTCCAGGCTGTATCCCAGCACATACATGGCGCCAAGGGTGCCGACCAGGGAGATCGGCACCGCTATAGCGGGAATGATGGTGGCGCGGATACTGCGCAAGAAGAGGAATATGACCAGCACCACCAGCACCACGGTCAGCATCAGTTCGAACTCCACGTCGGAGACCGAGGCTTCGATGGGCACCGTAAGGTCGGTCATCTGCGTGACTTTGATACCGGCAGGCAAGTTGGTCTCAAGCTGAGGCAAGATGTTCTTGATGCTCTTGACGACGCTGATGGTGTTTGCGCCGGGCTGTCGCTGAATGTTGAGAATTACCGCCGGGGTCTGGTTCATCCAGGCCGCCTGGTTGTTATTCTCAACGCCATCCACCACCTGCGCTACATCCTTGAGTACGACCGGCGCTCCGTTGCGGTAGGCCACGACGACGTCTTTGTATTCAATGCTGCGTTGAAGCTGATCGTTGGAGTCGATCTGATAATTCTGCCGGGGACCGTCGAAGTTGCCCTTCGCTGCATTCACGCTGGTTTGAATAAGCGCAGTGCGAAGCTGCTCCAGAGTTAGGCCGTAAGAAGCAAGCGCGGCGGGATTGGCCTGGATGCGGACCGCCGGTTTCTGGCCGCCACTGATGCTCACCAGACCGACTCCATTGAGCTGGGAGAGCTTCGGCGCGAGGCGAGTATCCACCAGGTCTTCGACCTGCGAGAGCGGAATGGAGTCAGAGGTGATGGCCAGCGTGAGCACCGGTGCGTCGGCAGGATTAGTTTTGCTATAGATGGGCGGCGCCGGAAGCACACTGGGCAAGAAGCTCTGCGCGGCGTTGATGGCCGACTGCACCTCTTCCTCGGCCACATCGAGGCTGAGGTTTAGGTTGAACTGCAGCACGATGACCGAGGTTGTGCCCGAGCTCGTAGAGGTCATCTGGCTGAGCCCCTGCAATTGGCCGAACTGCCTCTCTAGCGGCGCGGTGACAGTAGTGGCCACCACATCCGGGCTGGCGCCGGGGTAGAAGGTGAGCACCTGGATGGTCGGGTAATCCACCTGGGGCAGGGCGGAAACCGGCAACTGCGTGTAGGCGACGATTCCCACGAGCAGAATGGCAGCCATCAGCAGCGATGTGGCAACCGGTCGCAGAATGAATGGGCGCGATGGACTCACGGCGTGCTACTCCCGCTCGTGGTGGCCGGCTGAGATCCTTTGGCGATGCTCACCTTCGCGTTGGGCTGCAGCTTCTCAAAGCTGCTGTTGGCGACCACTTCTCCGGGTTGGATGCCTTCGACCGCGGTCATGCCTGCATTCACCGTGCCGGGCTTGACGGTACGCATCTGAGCGGTCCCGTTCTGAATAACGTAAACAAAGGAAGCCTGGCCGTTGTGCTGGATGGCGGAGGTGGGAATGAGCGTCCTATCTTTGAGGGTCTCCACCAACAGGCGGGTATTCACAAACTGGTTGGGGAAGAGCGCGTCGTTCTTGTTGTCGAAGATGGCGCGCAGTTTGACTGTGCCAGTCGTGGTGTCGATCTGATTGTCGAGGGTCAGCAGTTTGCCGGTGGCGATTTTGGTCTGCGCAGCCCGATCATAAGCATCCACGGTGAGATGGCCGCCGTGACGAAGTTTGGCCTGAATCTGGCCGAGTGAGTCCTCGGCAACGGTGAAGATCACAGTGATGGGACGCTCCTGAGTGATGACTACCAGCGGAGTGGTACCGTTGGCCTGCACCACGTTGCCGGGGTCGATCAGCCGCAGCCCCACGCGGCC
>Ga0187880_1003876_pt1 | contig 11227 bp, 14 predicted proteins | sample June2016WEW_19_4_FD_132998 | JGI IMG/M metagenome (GOLD analysis project Ga0187880, IMG submission 132998) | Peatland microbial communities from SPRUCE experiment site at the Marcell Experimental Forest, Minnesota, USA - June2016WEW_19_40 | ecosystem: Environmental > Terrestrial > Soil >...
ACCTTTGCCGGGGCTGATGAGTCCGCGCTGTTCCATCGCCTTAACGGTATTGCGATTGGCAGACAGAGGACGTATTTCTTCATAGTCTTTCAACCGCCGCAGAACGGGGTTGCCGCCGAGCGAATCAGTTTCAAGCTGGTATCCGTCTTGGATGTGCGAAAGTAGGTCTTGTTCAGTCTCGGTGAGTTTCGGCGGGAGATTAGCACCCTTCTTCTTCGCCATTATTTTAGCTCGTCGGAAAAACGGGAGCGTCCGCTCCTGCATCACCTTCGCCCGCTCGCAACTTCGTTGTGTCGCGTGCAGGAAAAGTGTACGATGCGCGAGGAGAATTTCGTGGGTTGCCTCCTGCTAATTGTCTTTCTCGCCTTTCCTCGAATCGCACTCGCATTGTTGTTCCTGTTCTCGAATTATTTAGAACGAGCGTACCACGGTCTGATATTGCCCTTGCTCGGATTTTTGTTCTTACCCCTAACCACGCTAGTATATGCGTGGATGGCAAATACACGTCAGCCTATAGCTGGCATTAATTTACTGATTCTGATTGTCACCGTTGTGGTTGATCTCGGCGGCCTTAGTGGCGGCGAATATCATCGACGGAGACGGTGGCAGGATTAGCCAAATTCAGAACCTTGTCGATTGCATTCCGCTACAAATCCGTCGAACTTGTTCTTGGCAGATACGTTATTTGCATCTCGCTGTATTGCGCTTTCGTACGATTGCTTCGCTTCTTCGACCCGCCCTGTGACCTCAGCCGTGCACGACCGAATGCCCGTCATTCTTGATCGAGACGACTACGACCTGTGGCTTGATCCCGGAATGCAGAACGTGGCTGCGATTTCTGAACTGCTGAAGCCCTTCGATGCCCGGCTGATGCGGTGCTATCCCGTTAGCACGCGAATCAATCACGTGGCTAACGACGACGAAGCCTGCTCCGCGCCTGTGGAACTGCTTCAGACTCAGCGTCGGCTCTTTTCATAGGAACTGTGAGGGAGCTGACGAGACTCGACAGGCCGATTGAGACCACCGAAAACCGCGTGCAGGTCTACAGTTTCATGCTAAATTGAACTAGTGAAGCGCCTGCTTCAATTTCGATCGTCATTACGACTCAGTCTATCCCGACTGAGTTATTAACTCCTGCACAATTTCTAGCTTCAGGCCCGTGACGGAACTGGCATACGTAGCTGCCTCAAGAGCAGCCTTTTGTGGGTTCAAATCCCACCGGGCCTATCAGAATTCCTATGTTCTTTGAAAATTTCGACGGAGAGTGGGCCGGACGGTAAGGCACTTGTCTGCTAAACAAGGTTCTCGCAAGAGGCTAACGGGTTCAACTCCCGTACTCTCCGCCACGCGGAAGGTACTGCTGAATGGCCGGCAACTGGTCCTGAAAACCAGGGCATCGTGATGAGCGATGGGCGTTCGATTCGTCTACCTTCCGCCAAGTTTGCACAGGTGCGTGAGCCCGGCCGAAACGGACCGGCTGTAACCCGGTTTCCCCGAGTGGGACGCGGAGGTTCAAATCCTCCCCTGTGCACCAGAGTGCCAGCGTGTGCGAATTGGAATAGCAGCCTGTCTTAGAAACAGGTGTTTGAGAGTTCGAATCTCTCCGCTGGCACCAGTTTCCCTCAGCGACACTCCTGCGCCGCACGCTCGCGACATCTTTGTTTGCTTTGCAGATTACAAAATTCAGGGAACTACCTGCCGCTGCGGGGTGGGCCGCCCAGGTACTTCCGAGTGGGGTGACTGGTTCGAAATCGGACGGAGACGTCCGACCTGAGTACATGGCCGAAAGACAATGGTACCGATGCTGTTCCATATCCGGGGGTGGTGTTGTGCTAGGGATGGGCATCCATTACCTAGATCTCTTAGCCGAGCTGTCCACTGACGCAGTAGTACGGAATGCGACTATCCGCACCTACCGATGTCCTCCCAATGCACCGGATACGACTTCTGAGAACTATGCGAAGGTGAATATTTCATTGCCTCAAATTCAAACTGAGTTAATACTGAGCGGCTGGAAAAAGAAGCCCTTGTTTCCGAATGAGCGTATTCGGGTGGTCAATTCCGGACGGTCGTCTTGGTTCAAGAGGCAAAGAGTTCGTGATGTCGAGCCCGAGCTTTCTGCGGAATTCCAGCACTATCGTGATGTCATATCGCGCGGCGATTTCCATCCCAGAAAGGAAGTTGTGCTAAAGGCGCATGAGCTAGCCCTTGAGATTTACGAAAGGGCACGTTGGCGGTGAATGATCCTCTCCACGGCGGAAGGGCGAGGGATCGGAGGGGCATCACCCGCCCGCACGAAGCGCAGCGAAGGAAGGCGGGGAAACCGAGTCCGAGGTCGCAGACCTTGCCCTGGAGCGGCGCGGTGGCGCTACAATGACGGTTCCGAGGCTGCGGGTAGCGACTTGCGTGGCATACTAGACGTTCATCGCACGAGCCTCTTACTGCGACAGGAGGGCGACGCGAGGCCGTGCGCTAGACAATCTCCGGACTATGGACAAGAAGGCTCTTACCGAAGCTGACATCCGCACAAAGTTCATCACCTGCGCTACTCGGACCAACCGGGAGCAAATGGAATGTGATGACACAGCTTCGCGAGGAATTCCGTTTCACTCGGGGGCGAGTCATTGTCCGCGGAAAGACGGTGAAGCGCGGAGAGGCAAAGAAGGCCGATTACGTTCTCTATTACAAGCCAAGCATCCCGATCGCTGTGATCGAAGCCAAAGACAATAATTACGGCGTAGGCGACGGTATGCAACAAGCACTTGAGTACGCCGAGATTCTCGACGTTCCATTTGCATACAGCTCGAATGGCGACGCCTTCCTCGAACATGACAGGACGAGAACGACTGGCACAGTCGAGAAGGTGATCACTTCCGCCTGTCGGAAAGATTCTCTTGCAGTCATGGTTGAGGTCAACTCGGAAGCCGGACTGGACCAAGTGGCCAGAATAACCTGAACAACCCGTTGTTTGGCCAAGCGGGGAGGCACCGAGCCTCCGCGTAACCTACAATTTGGATTGAAGCTGAGTTTGTGAAGCGACTGGCGTTTGATGCCGTCGTAGCAGAAAACTCCTATTCCGAATTCACTGGCTTCGGTTTCCAGTTGGTGATCACGAACAACGGTGAGGACGTTTTACCCGTGGGTTCATCTACCAGGAACCGTTGCCCATCGATTGTGTCATACTCGGCACCTTCCCCAACCTGGAACAGTATTTTCGGCTTGCCGAACTGAGGCTGCTTGAGGTTAATCACCGGAACAGCAGCGATATGCCAGTCCGCTGTGCGATAGAAGAGTTCCTTGCCGTCCCGGCTCCATCTCGGACCATGGCCCCCGCCCGAAGATACCTGAATGCTTGTTGCCTCGGCACTGCTGAACGGCCGGACATAGATTTCCGGAGAGCCAGATTCGCTTGACACATACGCGACCCACTTGCCGTCGTACGACAACCTCGGCCGCTCCATTCCTGTTGCGCTTGCGATCAGAAAAGGTTTGCTGCCGGCGAGCGATTGACCGTAGATGCTCAGTTTGTTGCCACTCTGAGGCTCCAACAGATACACGATGGAATTTCCGTCAGGGGAGAAATCGCCAATATACTTACTGCCCTGCAGTCCAGTCTGGATCAATTTCCAGTCCCCAGTTGCGCCCGCCTCCTTTAGAAACATCTCAAGTCGACCATGGACCAGGGCCGAACACAGGAGTCGTTCATCTGTCGGGGAGATGGCGATTTCAACGTCTCCTACTATATCGCGGAAAGTTTCGCGCCGCCTTGTTCCGTGGACCAAATCGAGTGTCCAGATCTCGGTAGCATGCGTGCGGATATCCGTCGTGGAAAATACAACACGAGTTTGATTTGTTGAGAGGCGGAGGGGGCCTCTGAACTCCGGTTCTCCAAGCGTCTGCAACACCTGTCCCGACCGGCTGTACCAGCGCAGTAGGCTCGGCGGGATGTTTTGCTCCGCTGCGGAGATGGTTCCGTTTCTGGATGCATCGAATTCCGCCCACCCAAATGCAGCCATAAACTGCAGTTGATTAGGGTAGGCAAGGAAGGGTTCTCCTTTTATTCGCAGCGATCTTGCATCGAATTTCAGAGCCATCAGATAACCGTCGCGGCTGAAAAGAACATGGCCATCGTCGATGTACTTGGGGTAACTAGCGTCGCGCACCAGCAGCAGGGTCTTAGGGCTATCAAGAGCGCCGAGAAGAAGATCATGGTGTTTGTTCTTCCCAATCGCGGCAAACAGGAAGTGGTTTCCGTCAGGGAGGAAATGCGGATAGGCATAGCCCGTCAATGTGTCTGAAGGTTCAGAAGGTGAATGCAGGCGTGGCGTACAGTCGGCCGCAGACACGCTGAACACCCCTGTCGGTGGGGCAGTCCATGCGAGCACCGTACCTTCATCGTTTACCGAGCTTGGCAAACCGTCGAAGCTGTCGCACAGCGTGACGTTTGCGCCTCCGACCGCCGAAAGCTTTACAAGCTTGCCCCCCGGGTTCGCAATCACACCTTTCGAATCGGGGCTCCAGACGAAACCGTATATCTCCGTGCTGCTTTCACTCCCCTCCAGGCGCCTTGGCGAAAGCGAGTCCAGGGAGCGCACCCACAGAGATACCGTTCCTTTGGAATCATGTGCGGCGTAAGCGACTTGCGCACCATCCGGTGATAGGGCAATCGGGCCGCCACTCTCCAGGTTGCCCATTTTGTATCCCTGCGGGGGGTCGATCGCAACCATCACTCTGCCCTGCGGCTGCGAATGGGGTTGAAGAACGAGCAGTCCCAACGTGACCGCGAAGGCGCAAAGAAGAACAGCTGCCGACGCCCATGCGACGCGCTCTCGTGTGATGCGCCGGCCGACGGTGACTGGCGGCAACCCGGCTTGGGAGGCCGCATCGCGAGTCCATTCGAGTTGCACGCGAATGTCGTGCACATTCTGTAAACGTTGATCGGGATCCTTGGCCAGGCAGGTTCGCACCAGACGATCGAGCGCTGGCGGCGACAGCGGACTCAACTGTAACAAAGGTGTCGGCTCTGACGACAGGATTGCCGCGATCATGCTCGCCTGGCTCTTGCCCTGAAAGGCGCGCTGTCCCGTCGCCATCTCGTACAGCACAGACCCGAACGCAAAGATGTCCGTACGGGCATCGGTTTCTCGTCCCTCCAGTTGTTCGGGTGCCATGTACTGGAGCGTACCTATAATGCTGCCGGTGCCAGTCACCGCGCTCTCCACAGTTGGCTGGCCGGCTATCGCGGACATTGTCGCCGCAGGCTCGGGACGCGCGATCCGCGCCAGCCCAAAGTCAAGTAACTTGGCACCCGCCTTCGTCAGCATGATGTTGCCCGGCTTCAGGTCGCGATGAATGATTCCGGCGCGGTGCGCCTTTTCTAGGGCGTCGGCTATCTCAATGCCGTGCTGCAGGATCTGGGCGAATGGCAACGGGCCGCGCGCCAGACGTGATGCCAAAGTCTCACCCTCCAGGTACTCCATGACAATGAACTGGAGACCGCCTTCGCTACCTACGTCGTAGATCGTGCAGATGTGGGGGTGGGACAACTTGGAAATGAGACGCGCCTCACGCTGAAAGCGCCGTTGCGCCTCCTCGTTGGCGAGTTCGCCCCGCGGGAGCACTTTGATTGCGACAATTCGGTCCAGACGGACATCGCGGGCGCGATAGACCTCGCCCATTCCGCCTGCGCCGAGCTTCTCCAGCACCCGGAAATGCGCAATCGTCTTGCCGATGAGCAACCGGTCGGTTTCCGACCGGTCGACCTTGTCGTGGGCCATGAGCCGGGCTACTACCTCAAAGGCCGGCGCCTCAATGAAGTCCACCGCAGACTTCTCATGGGCCAGCAGGGATTCCACTTCGCGGCGAAGTTCTTCATCATCCCGGCAAGCTTCTTTCAGAAACGCCGCGCGCTCGCCACTCGCGACTTGCAACGAGGCGTGCCACAACTCTTCCACTCTGGCCCAGCGTTCAGGCTCCACGCCGCTCGCCTCCACTGAGTTCGCGCACCAGCCAGACCTTCGCCAGTTTCCAGTCCCGCATGACCGTCTCCGGAGATACCTTCAGGACCTCGGCAGTTTCCTTGACATCGAGGCCACCAAAGAATCGCAACTCCACCACTCGACTCTTTCGTTCGTCGACCAGCATTAACCTCTTAAGCGCATCGTCCAGTTCGACCAGTTCGCGGTCGGGCTGCGAACCGACCACCAGTGCCTCGTCTAACGGCATGTGGGCAACGCCGCCCCCACGCTTCTGATAGCGGCGGGAGCGGGCGAAGTCCGTCAGAATCCTCCGCATCAACTGGGCGCAAACCGCGAAGAAATGGGCACGATTTTGCCAATCCATCCGTCCGACATCAATCAGCCGCAGATACACTTCATTGATGAGACCTGTTGCCTGGAGGGTGTGACTGGGCCGTTCCCCGGCCATATAATGCCGCGCTGCCCGGTGCAATTCCCGATACACCAGCGGGGTCAGCTTTCGTAGCGCTTCTTCGTCTCCCGCGCTCCACGCCCGGAGCAGTCCGGTAACTTCATGGGATCGAGGCGCCTCCATATTAAGACCCTTAGATTCCTATTGTTAGCTCCCCGCGCGGAGCGTATCACAAGTGGTCGTGCTTTTCCACACGGCTAATTCCTAAGAATTGAAACTTTTCTTTGCAGTTTCTCGCTGCAATTCCCGCTTTACAGAGTGCACGGCGTTTGACTTCAAACATGCGACCGGCTCGGCCGTTCGCTCAAAGGGAGGACGTATGAAAAGACAAGGCTACACTCTGCACAAGACGATCCTGGGCATGTTGCTAGTGCTGGCGGTCGGCATGGCGCACGCCCAAATTGGGGGCGATGTTCTCAAGGTGAAGATCCCATTCAACTTCAGCGTCTCCAAGCAGACCTTTTCGGCTGGTGAATACAGCCTCGAACCGCTGCTTCCGCACACCATGTTGCTGCGGAACCAGGCGGGCCGGGTCCTGACCAGTATCGCAACCAATTCCATTGAATCCAGCAAGGTCCCGAACTCGGTGAAGTTGGTCTTCAACGGATACGCCGGGCAATACTTCTTGGCCCAGATCTGGAAAGCGGGGGACAGCGTCGGGCAAGAACTCATCAAGTCGCCCGTCGAGATCGAAATGGCAAGGAAGCATGCTCCGGGACAGCAGGTCGCGCTGCAGGTTGTCGCACAGCGCTGAATCCAGATACGGCTGTGACGCTCCTCCAACGGCATTCACTGGACTGCCCGCGTGCCGTAAGGCAGAACACGACCGGGGCCCGAATCACCTACCCTTCGAGTGCCGGTCGAATCTTTTCTCTTTCAGTCATTGGAAGTGGCTGAACACACTGTCTGCGGATTGAATCTGTCAACCGTGTGTTTAGCTTTGACACTTACCGTAAACCTCAACACAGCCAGCCAGGCTGGCAAGGAGAATCTCTATGAAAGTGACGCGCAAGATCGGGACGATCGTCCTGGGATTGTTTGTTCTGGCCACCGTGCTCGCTGCCAACGCCAACGCGCAATGTGGACATCTGAAAGGGCTCAAGCTCCAACCGCAAGCCTGGGATTCCGTATCCAACCCGGCATCGCTCCTGCTCATTCACGATCAGGAGCCTTCTGACCCGATTGTGGGCATGTGGCACGTGGTCTTTACCGCCAAGGGGAATGGCCCGGACGGGCCGCCCGATGGAGCAACCATCGACAACGCTGTGGTCGTATGGCACGCCGACGGCACCGAGATCATGAACTCCGGCCGGCCCGCACAGGATGGCAACTTCTGCATGGGCATATGGAGGAACGAGGGCCGAGTGGGATACAAGCTCAATCACTTTGCCCTTGGCAACGATGCGGCTAACGCCCCGAGCGGGATCGGCAATCCGGCCGGCCCCACGAATATCCGTGAAAACGTTTTTCTGAGTCGCGATTGCAAGTCTTATTCGGGCACGTTTACCCTGGACGCATACGACACTTCAGGCGGTGTGGAAGCCCACATCGTCGGCGTCATCACCGCAGCCCGCATCACGGTGAACACGCCCGCGACCATTTTCTTCTAGCAATACCCGCGGGGGGGCGCCCCACTCAAGCGTGCTTTTGGCTTGAGTGGGGACTGTTTTGTTCGCTCTTATCATTCCGAGGAGCGGCGCAGCGAGAAAGAATCTGATCTCGATAGCGTCAACCAGATTTTCAGAAGGCCCGGAGATCTCGGATCATGGTTCAGATTGGTTGCGATGCGGGCCGTGCTTTCGCAGCATGCTTTGTCACAGTGGCTTCGTCCAAATCTGTCACGCCACGACCGACAATAACGAGCCGATGAAAGAGAAATGCCATTGCGATCTTGTTTTGTTCTGGTTTGCAAGCTCTGTAAAAAACAAAAGTCGCCCGAGTTTAGTTGGGCGAACGAGCACGAATGGAAATCCTCACCGCCGTAGTATCCACCCGAACGATCTTTGAAGCTGTACAGAAGATAACCCGTCTTCGTTGATATATCGTCAGCGCTGTACGTTCGGCATCCCGCAATACGCATCCACTCACTAACCCACGTCGCCAGAAGCCCGACCACGATGATGAGATGACCTGCTCCCCTCTTTCCGAACAGAAGTGGAGTATGATTTGGGACGACCACGGGCTGCCCGCGTTTTTTGCCTCACGAATCGGAGAAGACGCCGATCTGAATCCGCTTCACGGCGATCCTCGCATTGCCGCGTTAGTCGCCCATGCCAAAGGGCGTTCCGCCGCGCAAAAAGTAAATTAGCCTGTGGCCGCGAGATGACCAGCGTTTTGACATTCCCACCCGGTGCGACATTGGTGCTGGATTCGCTCTCACCAGTCTGGAGCGCTCCAATTCCAGTAGAGTCTCCGCCAGCATTTCATCAGTCGAGTGCTGAGTTGCTAGTCAGGCCGCCGCGTTAAATGAGAATTGCCGGTGAAGTAGCGACGGTCTGGGTCCCCTTAGACCACCACGCCGTGTTGACGGTCGGCTGCGGGCTCACCCGTCAACCGTGTGCTTCCTCTGACGCTTACACTTGAGCAACTGCTCGCAAAATCGAGAATCAGGGCGGATTAAGGATTGTTCATCAAAATGACGGCCCTGCTAGGGTCCCCGCACGCTATCAGAGCTTGTTTCGTTCCCGGTTGAAGGCGTGGACGGCGGCTCGATTTCAATGCTCGCGGTGCAGGTGGGTTAATGTCAAAGCACGGTCATTCTTTTTCTTTGTACTCATCCCCTTGCTGAGGGAAAGGCGCACCCCAGACCTGCTTTCCCGGCTCCAAGCACTCAGCCCCGACTTGCTTCTCCGAGGAGCCCTCGCAAGCAGTGATCCATGTGACTCGGAATTGTGCTTGTTTATGGCGGTATTGAATTACGATCTTCTCTCCAACCTTCATCTCGCCTCGGCAACCACCCAGCTTCACACCATTGTTGGTGACATTGAGAGTATGCGCGAGATGGCTATCTTTACTCCCGGCGATCCAGAGTCGCACTGGTACGACCGCTTTTGTTCTCTTCGACCGCCGTTTGCCTGTGCGAAATCGAGGCATGTTCCCCCCCGCTCACTCCGAGTAGCCGTCAGCGCTTTCGTCGTCATCATCATCGTCTTCTTTCTTGCGGTCGTCTTCCTCTTCCTCTTCCTCTTCGTCCTCTTCCTCGTCCGGCTCTTGCCGAAGGAGGAGATCGGCAACCAAAAGATCAGGAGCGGCAGGATCGTGGCATTCTGGATGTATTGTGGTCATGGACAAATGGTACGCTTGTGCGCCTTAGCAAACGCAGGCATTTCCAATGCCCCGGCTGGATTGAACACGGGCGAAAGCTAGCCCTCAGCACTCCTTCAGAAGCTCCATGAACTCATCCGAAGTTAGCATCAGCTTGCGGATGTAGTTGTGTAGCGTTGCTTGCCGCAGAGTGGTACCGGGATGGGGTTCGCGGAATGAGACTGTGGTCGGTTGGCGTGTGGATTGAAGAACACCCTCGCCGAACCCTGCCCTAGTCTTCTGCGGGCTGTAACCGAGCTTGTGGAGAACGCAGACGAAACGCCTCCACGGAAGTTGAGCGGGCAGCCCGGACATTCTTCAACTTTACACCGAACCGCGCAAACAATCGGGCTTCCCCCGGCGTAAGATCGACAGGATGAAGAGACTTGCCACAGGCTTGTTGTTGCTCGTCCTGCGCCGGCAGGGTTGGCGGGCCGACGCATTCATCTCTTCCTCGAAAACGTCGCTGCGGCGTCCAGCAGATCGTCCTTACCGACGCTCAGTTCGATCTCTGAAGAAGTATTATGTTGTGACCTTCGGGATCGTGCAGGACAGCCCATGTACCTTCGGACTGAACCACGCGATCCTGCCCGATGGACGCTATCGCTGACCTTAGATCAGGCACCTCAAAGAAGAGAACCGCCTTATCTTTCGAGGGATATGACTCAGCCCCCTTCCGCTCAAGGCAAACAAAACCTGCACCACTGTCGAACCTAGCATGGTGCCCGGCTTGCTCATCGGAAACTTCGAGACCCATTGTTTCGACGTAGAATTTCTTTGCCCTCTCCAAGTTTTTGAAGTAGAGTTCAACACCGACAAATCGCGCTTGAATCCGCTCCATAAAATCCTCTCGGGCTTCGAGTATAGTGCCGCAGCACCTTCAAAGAACCCTCATCGCAGCGAACGCGCAGAAAAAGTCTTGGAGCAGCCAAGGGTATATGCTATGGGGCGGTTAGGAGTCAAAACGGAAATTCCGGTCAGGAGGAAAACGATGAAATTCCTAGTGCTGTGGCACTTCGATCTGACACGTCTCGGGCCTGAGGTTGCCCGCGCCGTGATGCAAATGCCAGATTATGCTAAGAAGCTAGGGGACAAGCTGGAGTGCCGCTACCATGTCATCGGCAGCCACGGTGGAGCATGGATTTACAAGGTCACATCGAACGAAGAACTTGATCGGCTTCTGGCCATGTCGCCAGTGTACAACTATGCCACTTACCAAGTTCTGGCGCTGGCAGAGATGTTGGACCCGATGACGACCACCGGAAACGCGAGCTAGTCAACAACACTCGTGTCGCCGAATCTCCTCTCGAAGCCGCACTACTGGGGCGGCGTATGTTCAAAAGGAAGCTTGGTGTATCGTGCCTTCTCGATCTCGATCACGAGCGCCACTCTTCCCTCAGGGCTGCGAAACGGAAACGGCTTGCCCGTGTATTTGTGCGAGATGGCGTCCATGTACTTGAAGTCGCCATCAGGACAGCGCCCGACCACGCGGCCT
>Ga0187880_1003885_pt1 | contig 11215 bp, 10 predicted proteins | sample June2016WEW_19_4_FD_132998 | JGI IMG/M metagenome (GOLD analysis project Ga0187880, IMG submission 132998) | Peatland microbial communities from SPRUCE experiment site at the Marcell Experimental Forest, Minnesota, USA - June2016WEW_19_40 | ecosystem: Environmental > Terrestrial > Soil >...
GTCGTCGCCGCTGTCTCAATGGGCGTACTCGGGTACCTCGTCTCCAATCGCAGCATTTTCTTTTTCGTTGCGGTTTGCACGCTACCGACCCTTTTTGCTCTCCGCAGAATCCGTCCCGATGAGATCGATTACGAGCGAGCGCGCGGCGCAAAGGAAGATGCGGTCGACGGCAAACCTGTTGGAGCAGCCGTGCTGTTGAAGGAGCGTCCCCTGATCATCTTTCTGATCTGTGCGGTGATGTTTCATTTTGCGAACGCCGCAATTCTGCCGTTGTTAGGGGAAATGCTGGCCAAGGGCCATGGACGAAGCTCAATGATGTTCATGTCAGCGTGCGTCGTGACCACGCAGTTCGTCATCACCATAATCGCCGCTTGGTCCGGACGAAAGGCGGGTTCGTGGGGAAGGAAACCGCTGCTCCTGATCGCTTTTGGCGTACTGCCAATACGGGCGGTTCTCTACACACTCACCAGCAATACGGTTGCATTAGTCGCGGTCCAGATTCTCGATGGCGTTGGAGCAGGAATATTCGGCGTGGTCTCAGTACTCGTGATCTCGGACCTGACACAAGGTTCAGGTCGATTTAATATCACCCTTGGAGCAATCGGTACGGCAGTCGGCATCGGCGCTGCGCTCAGCCAAACGATCGCGGGTACGATTGTGCATCATTTTAGTTTCGACGCGGGATTCCTGTTCCTTGCCGCGATCGCGGCAACGGCTTTCAGCATTCTCTACCTCTTCATGCCAGAAACACGAGACAAAAGCTTTCTCAACGAGCACCCATGAGCACCATTTTTCTATTGATGCTGTCGAACGTCTTCATGACCTTCGCTTGGTATGGGCATTTGAAGTACGGACACGACTGGCCGCTGTGGAAGGCAATCCTCGTCTCCTGGGCAATCGCACTGTTCGAGTATTGTTTGGCGGTGCCCGCTAATCGCCTCGGCTTTGTTCAGTACTCAGGATTTCAACTCAAGATCATTCAAGAGGTGATTACGATCTCGGTCTTCATCGTGTTTGCGATTTTTTTTCTCAAAGAGAAGCTCGCCTGGAATTATCTCGTGGCATTCGCCTTCCTCGGTGTCGCTGCATTCTTCGCCTTTGCGTTCAAGGCACCTGGGTCCGTCATCTGAATAGCTTGTCCGTGCGGGAGTGAGCGCGCGGCATTAGCAACCAGCGTGGTTTTCTAGGCTGCGGAACGTCCGTTTCAGGACGGCGATTTCGGGTGGCCTTAGGACCGGTCATGGCCGGTCAGAGACCTACGACTGAAAGGCTCGAGCCCGGGACTTCGCACACCGATGTATCCCTACGTAGCCTTACGTGGCCCCACATACCGCGAAAATTCACACGCCCATCACGCTTGGCATTCGTAATCGCGCCAAACTGCTTGTTTTCCAGATCCGGAACCACCTTCGGTATGGGTTCGATTCCCATCGCCCGCTCCACTCCTTCCGCAGGGTAGTACACGTCAGCGTTTGTTCTCGCTCCTAGGTCCTTATCTTCACCTTGCTTAGGGGTATTCCAACGTCATTGAACGATTCCAAGAATTCGCGCATGTGTGCTCTCGTTGGCGGTGAACTCACACGCAGGCATTTTCAGGGAAATTGTGTGTGAACGGTGCGAACAGAATCCGCGGGGTTTGTCCAGGACGGACGCTATGGTGCCATGAGCGCCGGCCAGAGCCGGCGCGGGCTCGCTGAATCAGTGCGTGGCCTGCGCCTCTATAGATGCGACGAATACCCCAACGCTGCGAAGCGGGGTAGCACTCCGTCCAACGTGGACTCTTCTAGTAGCGCTTCAAGCATCATGGGCTACTGTTCACCAACGGCTTCAAGCTGAAACTGCAGCCTATAACGCATTCGACGTTCTTGTTCCGTTGGCAATTGCAGTTCAGCACGGCGACGGCGATTTGGTGTAGGTCGCCCGCGACATCCTGGGCCTCACTCACCAAGCTAGCCGGGTCCATGCCCCCGGTGCATGAGCTTGGAACCGCATAGGCGCACCAACCTATACCCACTCACCGCCCGCAACGCGGTGAAACGAGCCGACTCCGAGCGCGGACATGCGTGGGCGCAGAGCCCGCCGAGTCGAGACAAGCTGTCAGGGCCGGCCGCCATCGGCCCACGGTTTTCCACAAATGTTGACGGCCCAGCCATCAGGCACAATGGCCCCCATGAGCGAACATCATCACCCCATCACGCCAACCCAGCTGCTGTCCTACATGCGTGCCCAGCCCTGGGCGATTGAGGCGAGTGTCACGCCCCTAGGTGCCCCCCAGGCGGCAGTGATCGGCGTCGCCGTCACGGACCGCTGCGAACTTCTGTTCGATACCGTGACCCAGTCGCGCAAGCATCAAAACCTTGTAAAGAATCCCCGCGTCGCGTTCGTTATCGGCTGGGAGCACGAGCGCACCGTGCAATACGAAGGCATTGCTGAGATTCCCACGGAAGCGGAGTTGCCCGACGTGCAGGCCTACTATTTCGACCGTTTCCCCGACGGCCCCACGCGCCAGACTTGGCCGGGCCTCGTGTACTGGCGCGTGCGGCCCACCTGGATCCGTTACAGCAGTTTCAACGTCAACCCGCCCATCATCCAAGAGTGGGACGCCGCGGCGATTGCCGGCTGGCTGAAGTAAGCGCGTCACCCCTGCCATTGGGCGATATCCGCGTACACTCCAGCCGTGCAGTGGCGGGCTAACTTTCATCCGGTTTCGGCGTCGAAGCCGCCCAGTACTTCCTCGATCGCGGTTGGAAAGTCATCGCCTCCATGCGCACACCGCGCGAGGATGTTCTGCCCCGTTCCGAGCGTCTGCGCGTGCTCGCCCTGGACGTCACCGATCCTGAAAGCGTTCGTCAGGCAGTGGATGCCGCAGGGCCGATCGACGTCCTGGTCAACAACGCAGGGATTGGCTTGCTGAGTGTCTTCGAAGGCACCTCGATGGAAACTGCCCGCGAGGTCTTCCAGACGAACACCTTCGGTACGATGGCGGTGACCCAGGCGGTGCTGCCTCAGTTCAGGCAAGGGAAGGCAGGTGTCATCGTGAACGTCACGTCGTCTGTGACATTGAAGCCGTTCCCTCTGCTGTCCGTGTACACCGCGAGCAAGGCGGCGATCACAGCGTTCACCGAGTCTCTTGCGCTGGAACTCCAGCAATTCAATGTGCGAGTGAGCTTGGTGATACCGGGACGGGCCCCGACCCGCTTCGGTGAAAACGCAAAGACCCGGATGCAGGGCGGCATCCCCGAGGCGTACGCCGGCTTCGCGCAGAGTGTCTTCGCCGGAATGGCGCAGTCAGTCCAACGACCCGAAGTAGACGATCATCAGTGGCCGCTTTAGCGCAACATAGCCGAGTCTCGCCGTAAGTAATGGCCGCGACAACCTTCTGGCAGGCGTGGTTTATGATGGTGGAATGACACAACCTAGCCGCCTTTTGGGTGGATCGCTGCTGCAACACTGGCGGTGGTCGGCGTTGCGTTCCTCGGCGGCTGCGTGTTCGCAGTGGCCACAGTTCACGGATACCAGCTCTCGAAAACCGCCGACTACATTGGTGCGATGTTTTATGTCGGGGCAATCTGTGCATTTGCGGCGATTCCCTCGTCTGTCGCGGCCGCGATTACCATCGGGACGCCCATTTTGCTTCTCTGGCGACGTCGCGGTTACAACTCAATTCTTGCGTATCTTCTCGCTGGCGTTTTGATTTCCGTGATAGTGGCCTTGGTTCTTACAATATCGCGCCGCGTATTCAGCGATTTTCTGTGGCTTGATTCTGCATCCGAGCCTACGGGGAAGCGCTCCTTTATTCGTCGGTCGAAGTCCGGTGTCGGTCCAAACGATTTGGGTAGACCGCGTCCTATCGGCGGCGTCGAATCCGAGCAAGCGGAGATCAGGAGTACTGAGAATACCGCGAGGCCCATCTTTCGGCGGATTAACATGGGCATTAGCTTACCGCAGGCCACGAACGGCTGCTTCGTGGCAAGCATTTCCAAGGGGTAACTTACCGCTATTGGCCGAATGCTCACATTACTCCGAAGGCACTGCTGCTTTTCCGCAGCGATAGGCGACCCCGCCACGCCCAGTGTTAAGAATGACGTTGGCGGAAAAACCAACGGCTTCATTCTGTGCTACGTGTCGGTCTAGACTAATCAATGCTTCAGCGTCTATTTTCCCGACTGCGGTACACGCTGACACGTCGGCCGGATTATTGGTGATTGTCACGTCGTCCGCACCCGGAGCGGGTGTAACGCATCCAGCGGATAATGCGCCAAGCATCATGATGATACAGCCGCTTGCCACCTGGTTCATTGCTCCTCCTCGATGTAATCCTATAGTGCTGGTTGACCTGACGATTCAACTTTAACAGTTCGATCGAAGTGCCACCGGAACTTGACGCTCGGGACCGATTGGGTCAAAGGTCATCGACCCACTGCGGACCGCGACGACTGTCAGCTTTGGGGCCCTCAAATTGCAGGTCGGCCATCGTCTTGACGTTAAAGCAACCCCATCCATGGCGATTCCACCAAAAGTGCGTGCAACACTGTCAAAACGAGTCTCCACATCTGTTATTCCGGAGTGGGTGGGCAGCATATGCGTTGATACTTGGACGTTCCATCTGCCGTCTTGGGCAATCTGGCTCATGCTTACTGTTATGTCTTCGCCGCAAGTTTCCGTAAGAAACGACAGTGCATCTGATTTACTTGAAAACACATGTTCAAAGTTGATGGTCCGTGCCCGCGAAAGATCATCTCCATTCGCCAGCATTCGACGCAAAACGTCGCCGTTTTCGTCATCAGGAAACTCGAGATCAATGCCGAAGCGCAAGCATTCTACAAGAAGCTCGAGGCCGCGAACGTAGGCCGCGATCTATGGGATCCACCGGGAGGTGGTTCAGTGCCTCGGCGCTCCCAAGCGCTTCAAAGGCCTCGCACCCAAAGCACCAGCCGTCCCGACGGCCGTCTGGATCAATCCACCCATACAGGAAATCGCTATCCCGGAAATCATCATCCCAGGTTCGTTAAACTCTTGGTCCCTCGTGTCTCAAATCAATTGACATATTCCGGCCGGCGTGGCTAATTGCTAAACATAGGTTCGGGATCAGAGTAACGCGCATGGGAAGTACAGCGGGCCCGCAGGACGGTAGCGTGTTCAACGACGCGATACTTGCTTGCACTCACGAGATAATCAACACACTCTCTCGGCTTCAGGAACGTTATGGGACAGGCGCTGTTTTCGCCGCCCTAACTGATATAGCTGGCTGCTCGAGGTGCGTGACGCATGCAGACGGGCAGCCTACGGTGGAGAGCCTGCGAGCGCTGCATGCCAGAATCGAACATCACCGCCTCGCCCAATTGATGTCTTGAAGACCAGCAGTGGAGGGTGCGCTGTTTAAAATGGTTCACCCCATCGCCATTGACACCACACGACGGCTGCGCAGGCGGCTCTGCAAGAAGCATGAACATCAGGGGCAAAGGACTGACACGCTATCCTGATGAGTACCCGTACCAAACACTGGGACTCATCCGCCTGCCGTTGATGCCGTAGCGCTTCTCCTGCTTCCAATATTACGGCGCCGGGCGAACCCGATTTTGGCCCAACCGAGCGCCACCCGCGGATCGAGCTGCGACCCGCCTAAATCTATTGGCGCTGGATCGCAATTCGCCTAGCATGCTGCATGGCGAAAAAGAATGAACCTGTTGATAACCTCCTCGACGCGCTGGTCTGGATGAGGCGCAAGGCGAAACGACATCAGGCGGTCGACGACTTGATCGATGCGCTCATCAAGATGCGACGCAAAGCGAAGAAGAAAGTAGCGAAACAAAAGAAAGCCCGCAAAGGACGAGCGAAGTCCAAGGGTTAATCGTAACACTTGATGTACTGCAGAAATCCGAGTGGTCGAAAAATCGACAGGTCAACATAAGCGACTGAAAGAGCATGACGTCTTAGTTTCCAAACGTAGTTATGCACAGGCTTATCCCCTGGGATTGGGGATAGAGGGAAAGCAAGGACAACTGATTCTCGCCGTGGCGCTACGGTGCTGAAGGCGTCCGGGTCTCGTGACCCCGAGAATTCATCCGCTAGCCGGCATTAGCTCGCTTCAATAGCTTGCACGTGTCAATTTCGTGAATTTAACGTTACAACCGGCGACGACTGCTCGATCTGGTGTACCCGGCAATTCCTAAACCACCCGAAGATGTTCGCCGCTGCTTTATTCTGCACCACATCGCTCAAAACTAGTGTCTTATGATGTTCCGGCCGTGGTCAAGCAGGGCTCGTTAGCGGGCGCGGAAACCACGTATTGGCGATGACGATGATCCGGCTGACAGTGTGTGCGTCCTCATCGATATTTGGTTATCTTTGGAGAAACTGGGCATGAATAGCCGCAAGCCGATCTGGCTCGCCATGGTCTTGGCGCTCGTCGCGCTTCCACAGATCGCGCTTGGCTGGTGGAACGACGATTGGAAGTTCAGGAAGCGCTTGACGATCGACGTCACGGCCGTCAGCGCCGCAGTGTCCGCCGGCCTTACCGAGATTTCCTTGCCCGTGCGTCTGGACGCAGGCAACTTTGCTTATTTCTCGGACGTCGACAAGTCAGGTGCCGACCTGCGATTCGTGGCGTCGGACGACAGGACGCCGCTCGAGCATCGGATCGAGCGCGTAGACACCGCCGCGCAATTGGCCGTGGCCTGGGTCAAAATTCCGATCGCGAAGCTGCGCGCCGAGCATTCGTATGTTTGGCTGTATTACAGCGCGGCGAAAGCCACGCCGGCCGTATCGAACACCGTGGAGGATGCAACGATCGTCGGCAGCTACGACTTCGCGGAAACGGCGGGTCCGCCGCGCGACTCGACCGCCTATGGAAGCAACGCCACGGCCTCGACGGCTCGACCCGCGGTGCCCGGTGTGGTGGATTTCGGACTTGGCTTCGATGCGAAGTCGTCGGTGAGTTTGCCGATGACGCCGGCGTTCAGCTTCGACGCCGCGAAGGGTACGAGCATATCGACCTGGGTCCGCGTCGATCCGAATTCACCGCCGGGGCTCATCTACAGTCAATCGGGGTCGGATGGTCACTTCGAACTTTCGGCGGGTCCGAACCAGGTTTTGGCGGTATTCGGCCCCACGGGCAAGGAGGCGCGCGTGAGCGCAGCGCTTACGGCCGGCTGGCACCATATCGGTGTCGCCGTAGCCGAGCGCCTCGCGCTCTACGTGGATGGCCAAGAGGCGCAAGCGGTCGTCGCGCCGCGGATCCATCTCAATGCAGCGCCGGTGCTCGGCGCCGCGGGCGCCGCCGATGCGTTCAGCGGTGCGCTCGACGCGCTGCGGATTGCTAATACCGCTCGGCCGGCAGGTTGGTTCAGTCTCCAATACCTCACTCAAAGAACCGACAGCACCGCGATCGCTTACGGTGCGGACGAAGCGCGCGAGAGCAGCGGCGTCTCCAAGGAACTCGATCTGATTTGGCGACTGCTGGCATCGGTCACGATCGACGGCTGGGCCGTCATTGCCGTCATCGCGGTAGTGGGCCTGCTGAGCGGCGACGTGCTATTCATCAAGCTCCTGCAATTGAGTCGCGCGGAGCGCGGTGATCGCCGGTTCCTCGACGGGTTCTCTGCGCGCTGGACGGCCGACGCCGCGCAAATCGCCGATGGCTCAGCAACCGCCGATGAGGCGGTCGCCGGCTCGCCGCTCTCGCGCATGTACGTGCGCGGCCTCGAAGAACTTCGCTCCGCGTTGGCGCAGTCCGCCGAAGGACGCATTCCCGGCGAGTATCTCGGCGTGATCCGCTCGGCCCTCGATGCCGGGATCGTCGAAGAGACGGATGCCCTGAACCGGCGCTTGGTGCTGATGACGATCGCGGTGAGCGGCGGACCGTTTCTCGGACTGCTCGGCACCGTGATCGGCGTCATGATCACGTTCGCATCGATCGCGGCCACCGGCGATGTCAACGTCAACACGATCGCACCCGGCATCGCGGCGGCGTTGTTCGCGACCGTGGCCGGGCTGCTTGTCGCGATTCCTTCGCTGTTCGGCTACAACTTCATCTCCAGCCGCGTCAGCGCACGCGTCTCGGCAATGGAAGTGTTCGCCGATCAGTTGGTCGCGCGTTTCTCCGCCGCATTCGCGGGCGCGCGAAAGGTTGCGGAGGTGTCGCGTGCGGCGTAAGAGCCTTGGTCGTCTGTATGATGATCTGAACGTCACGCCGCTGCTCGACCTCGCGTGGGTCTTGCTGATCGTTTTTATCATCATGGCGACCGCGACGGTGCAGGGCATCACGGTCGATTTGCCGCGCGCCAGCAACGCGCCGCGCCTCGCGAAACCGCGCACGCACGCGGTGAGCGTGACGGCTGACGGAGGCGTCTATCTCGACACGACGGCGGTCACGCTCACCGAACTGGAAACCCGCCTTGCCCGGCTCAGGGCGCTCGATCCCGATGTGCCGATCGTCGTCAAGGGCGACGCGTCCGTGCGCTACGATTCGGTCGTCCAAGTACTCGATGTCTTGAAAACCGTCAAGATCACGAACGTCGGGCTCGTGACGCAGCGTCTGGTGCGGTGATGCGTGTCGCGACGGCGCCGGAAACCGAGGAACACCACCATTGGCTGGTGCGTGGCGTTCTGCTCGCCGGTCTCGTGATACTGATCGTGAGCGTGCGCGTGCTGCTGGGGTCGCACTCCTTGAGGAACACCGATATACCGCAGCGAGTGGCGCTGGTGGATTCCGAACCAACGCCGCCGCCAACGCCGCCGCTCGCGGAGCCGGAGAACCGGCAAACGCCGCCGGAAGATGAGGGTCGGAGCGATGGCCTGGACGTGAGCATGCCGACGACCGATGCCGGGCTCGGCCCGACCGACACGCAGTTGGCGGTGGATGCCGAGGCTGAGGCGGGTTTCGACAGCTTTGGGTTGGGCGCGAAACGCGGCGGACGCGATCTGGCACTGGACCTCGGTAAGCCGGAGCGCGCCGGCGTCGGGGGCGGTGGTTCGGCCGGCTTCACCAACTACGCGGCTCAGCTGGGGACGTACCTCGACTCGTGGCTCAATAGGGACGATAGTCTGCGGCGCTCGACCTATGCGCTGCACGCGCGCGTCTGGCTCGACCCGGACGGTGCTGTCGAGCGCTGTATATTGCTGGGTACGACCGGAGACGCGGCGCTCGACCAGCAACTCGTCGCGCGGCTCTCAGCGGCGCGGCCGCCGAACGGGCCGCCGCCAAGCGATCTGCCGCAGCCCATCAACTTGTTGATACGATCGCGTAGCAGCGGGAATTGATTGTGGGTACCGAAGCGATTCCAATGGATCTTTCCACTCAGACGCAGCACGGCAGCGAGGTACGCGATGACATGCGCGTCGCGCATGCCATTGATCGCGTGCTCGAGGCGGAACGCGCCGCGCAATCCGCGATCGCCGAGTGCGAGAAGCAGTGTCAGGAGTCATTGGAGCGTGCGCGGCAGCAGCGGCGAACCATTTTGGAGCGCACGCACGAGCGGGTCGTCGCGCTGCATACCAAGGCCGCGCGAGCACTCGAGCAGCGCGACACACAACTCCGCGAACAACATGGACAAGCTGTCGCCACCGCGGTCACGCAGCACGCCGATCACGCTCGAGCGCAGGCGGCGCTCGAGAAATTGGTGGATCGGCTCACGGGTGTTGGGGATGAGGAGATCGAGAGCCGTGGCCATCGAAGGTAACTTGGAGTATGCCCTCGCGCGTGTTGCCGCGCGGCATGGCCAGCGCCTCGACGATGCGGGTTGGCGCCGCCTCGAGGCGAGTCGCGATCTGGATCACTACCTGGCGGCCGTGCGCTCGACCGCGCTCGGCGGCTGGGTGAGTTCTTTCGACGCCGAAAGCGATTGTCATACGATTGAGCGCGCACTGAGGGCACAATGGCGGCGCTATGTCGAGGCAGTGGCGGCATGGCATCCGCAGACGTGGCAGGCGTGGCTCACATGGCTTGCTTGGCTGCCGGCCTTGAGCCTGCTGGCGCAACTCGCACGGCCCGATTCTGCGCCGGTGTGGATGCTGGCGGATCCGCTGTTCGGTCCGCTTGCGCCCGGTACACCCGCGGACCGTGCTGCCGCGCTCGCCAACACCGCGCTCGCTCCCCTGGAGCCTGCGGTCGCCGGCCGGACATCGCCGGGCGCAGCCTGGCGCGCTGAATGGCAGGCGCTGCAGCCGCGGGCTGATTCCCGCACGCAGCAGTCCCTTCACCTGTTGTGGCAGGCGATGGAGCAGCACGAGCGCGATCTCCTCCATGCCAGCGATACCGCCGAGCCGCTGCGTAACCAGTTGGCGAGCCGATTGCAGAGGCTGCTGCGCGTTGCTGCCGGTACCGTGACCGTCACGGTGTGTCATCTCGCGCTTATCGCGCTCGATCTGGAGCGGCTGCGCGGCGGGCTGGTGCGCAGGTGTCTGTTTGGCGATATTCAGGCCGAGCACAACTGATGGCGCTGCGTCCCGCAACGGCGAGATGGTTCGAGCTGTTGATTGCGCGCGACGAGCTGGGGGTGGCGCTGCAGTGCCTGGCGGCGACTGGCGAAGTGGAGCTGCAGGCGCATAGCGATACGTCTGCCGCGACGCTGCTGCCGGTGCTGCGGGCGGCCGTCGATGAGTACAAACGCCTGGCGCAGCGCTATGCGGAATTCTGGCCACCGCCGTCCGCCGCGATGGTCCAAGGTGCGCGTGAGCCGGAGGAAATTCCGGCCGCCGCCTTGACGCGGCTGCGGGCCTGGGCCGCTGCTGCCGACCCCGTCATCGACCGCCTGCAGAAGTTGGCGCATGAGCGCGCGGAGCTGCAGCTCCTGGAGCGGCTTCTCTCGGCAGCAGGCGACGAACTCCCCGACCTGCATTTTTTTGCCCAAGCGGGTCCCATTCTGGCAAGCCGCGCATACCTATTGGCAGCGGAGCCGCGTGCATTGGACGTGCCGCCGTCCGTGCTCGTGCAGAATATTCCCGATCGCGAACGCAGTTACTTACTCGCGGTCGGCCCCGTGGAACAGATCGCGGTCTTTGACGACACTTTGAGCGCGCACAAGGCACGGCGGTTCGCGCTGCCGCCCGAGCTGCCGGCGGGGCGCGAGGCAGCACACGCATTCACCTGCGCGCGCATCGAGGAAATCACGAATGAATCGCAGGGCCTCGAGACGAAGCTGCAGGAGCTGCATCGCCAACACGGCGTGAGCGCCGCACTCGCCGATCTCGCCTTCATCGAGTGGCTCGTGCAGAA
>Ga0187880_1003891_pt1 | contig 11198 bp, 5 predicted proteins | sample June2016WEW_19_4_FD_132998 | JGI IMG/M metagenome (GOLD analysis project Ga0187880, IMG submission 132998) | Peatland microbial communities from SPRUCE experiment site at the Marcell Experimental Forest, Minnesota, USA - June2016WEW_19_40 | ecosystem: Environmental > Terrestrial > Soil > Wetlands...
ATCCTCTGCATCACGGCATCTTGATCCCGGCCATGTACGGGCATCCGGGCGGTCTTGACGGCGCAATCACCGTTGCCTCGCTGCTCAAAAAGCAGGGCTATGTTACCCAAGGTGTGGGCAAGTGGCACATTGGCGAGAACCAGCCATCGCTACCGCAGAATGTCGGCTTCGATGACTATGTCGGTTTCCTAAGTGTTTCCGACCAGTACACCGAGTGGCGCGACGAGTACTACAACCCCGAAGTGGCCCTGTCGCCGGGGCGCTTCTCCATGATGGAAAACGATCCCTTCAGCCACAACGAGGTCCACTGCACTCCTGCCAACAAAAGCAACTGCGAGATGGGCAAGCTCATTGACCTAACCTATATTAAGGACCTCGACCAGCACTGGCTAGATACCAGTCTTGCTTTTCTGGACAAGATGAAAGGCAGCCAACAGCCGTTCTTCCTCTACCACGCTACGCGCGGCTGCCACTTCGACAACTATCCTTCCGACGAGTGGGCCGGCAAGTCGATGTCGCGCACCAGCTATGGCGATTGCATGGTGCAGATGGATTACATACTCGGGCAGTTATACGACAAGTTGCAGCAAATCGGTGAACTCGACAATACCTTGATTATTCTTTCGTCCGACAATGGACCGGAGTGCGAGGTTCCGCCTCATGCCCGTACGCCGTTCCGTGGGTGCAAAGGGTCGAGCTGGGAAGGCGGCGTGCGCGTGCCCACCTTTGCCTATTGGAAAGGCATGATCAATCCGCGCAAAGACGATGGCCTATTCGACTTTGCCGACATTCTGCCAACCGCGATGTCCCTTGCAGGAGTGCCGGGCGCCAAACTCGCTGACTTATTTCCCAAGACGACCTACATTGACGGTGTGGACCAGGCTTCGTGGATAGTGGCCGATGAGGGCCACTCTGCCCGCCGCAGCCGGATCTATACCTTAAACCAGTACTTCTCGGCCGTGCGTATAGATGAGTTCAAGTACATCGTCACCGCCGAGATCGAGAACGGCATGTTTCAGAAAGGCGATCTCGGCGGCTTCAGCGGATCGATAGTCACCGACACGGGCGGGGCGATCATGATCAACCTCTATACCGACCCGCAAGAAGACGTAAATGTAGGTATCCGGCACATCCCGATGATTACACTCCTTGGTCAGGCGGTCGGCGTTTATGTGAGGGACCTGCTCAAATATCCGCCGCAATTCAAGATCGGCTTCTTCTCGAATAATCCGCCTTTGTACATCCTTGCACCACAGATGAAGAACATGAACCAAGGTGCACTAGAGATGAAAGACAAAGCCGGAGCCGACAAGCCGACACCATAGATTACACGCGAGGCGGGCCGCTGCAATGCGGCCCTCTTCCCTACGCGGGCCATGACAAAGTTCTTAACCGATAGTGATGGTATGGCGAATTCTGTTTTAACTCGGGCCCAGGCAGCGGAAGGCGCGGTGCGCCGCTATCACGTGATGGTGAAACCCATCGGCTCTCTCTGCAATCTGGATTGCACCTATTGCTACTACCTGCATAAAGAACAACTCCTGGGCAGCAACTCGAATTTTCGCATGTCCGACGAGGTCCTCGAAACCCATATCCGGCAGTACATCGAGGGGCAGGATGGCGACGAGGTCGTCTTCAGCTGGCAGGGCGGCGAACCCACCCTGCTGGGCCTCCTATTTTTCGAGAAGGTGATGGCGCTGGAGCAGAAGTACAAGCGAGCGGGACAGCGCATCGAAAACGATCTTCAAACCAACGGCATTCTGCTGGATGATGAGTGGTGCCGCTTCCTGAAGACACATCGATTTCTAGTTGGGCTCAGTATCGATGGCCCGGAAGAACTGCACAATGCCTATCGTCGCAGCAAAGGCGGGCAGCCTACCTTCAAGAAAGTGTTCGCGGCCTCGGAGTTGCTGCATAAGTATGGCGTACGCTTCAACACTCTCACCGTGATCAACCGGCTGAACGCCGCCCGTCCCTTGGACGTGTATCGCTTCATCAGCCGGGAGGTCCGCCCACATCAATTGCAGTTCATTCCCTGTGTCGAACCAAGAGTCTTCCAAAGCACGGCCCCGCAGCAGTGGGACCCAGCCAGCTTGCCGCAACTCGGATCGACGGCGGCGCGGCCGGGAAACGCCGATTCGGTGGTAACCGAGTGGTCGGTTGATCCGGAGGACTGGGGCAAGTTTCTTTGCAAGGTTTGGGATGACTGGTATGCACGGGATTACGGCAAAGTATTTGTGAACCTATTCGAAACTGCGGTCGCCCAATGGATGGGCATGGAGTCCCAGGTTTGTATCTATCACGAGTTCTGCGGCAAAGGTTTGGCGCTGGAGCACGACGGCAGCGTATACGCCTGCGACCATTATGTCTATCCGGCCTACCGGCTGGGCAACGCTCTCCAGACTTCGAGCGCGGAACTGGTTGTCTCGGAGCGGCAGAAGAGTTTCGGATTCGGCAAATTTCTTTCGCTGCCCGCTTGCTGCCGGGAATGCAAGTATCTGTTTGCGTGCAACGGAGAGTGCCCGAAGAATCGGTTGCTGCGCACCGCCGAGGGCGACGTCGGCCTGAATTATCTCTGTTCTGGACTCAGAAAATTCTGGGAGCACATTGATCCGATAATGCCGGAGATCACGCGCAGGGTGCGGACCGAAGGACAAGCTCCGGCAAGGCCATTAGTGAATTCGACGGTAAAAGGGTGGCCCGCAAGACGCCCTCGTCATTTCGTCCGGTGAGCCGCACAATGGAGGGGAGAACCACGCGAGAAGCGAGTCAGATGGCTGGCGGAGGTAGGAATTTACCGACGATTTCCTAGCGGTCGTCACGCCACAGATTCAAACTAGCTTCACTAACACGTTACAGCAGGAGTTAGAGACACTGCCTTCGAAGGAGGCCGACAATGGAGAGATGGGAATTTGGTAGCAGATCATTCAAGTTCATGCTTTGCGTCCTGGTCGGAGTTTGCGCTGTGGCGTGTGCAGTCTCCGCTTTGGCGCAAGCCCCACAGCCCACGAGCAACATCCCGCCGCCGCCGAAATGGCCGATGGAGTTCCTGAAAGATGGAAATGTGCTGATCGTCTATCAGCCACAGATTCGTGATTGGAACAGGTTTCGCGAACTCACGTCCGACACCGCCGTTTCGATTACCCCGAAGGGTGGTAAGCCGGTCCTGGGCGTGGTGTCGTGGAGCGCCACCACGGTAACGGATACCCAGGCGCGCATCGTGGTAATTAAAGACATCCAGCTTACCCAGGCGCGCTTTCCCTCGCTCGATGCGGATGCTTCTGCGGCCATGGAACAAGTAGTGCGCGCCACCTTCCCCGGCACGGGGATGACGATTGGACTCGATCGCCTCCTGATGGGCGTCAAGATGGCCCAGGAACCGGCGCGGCCTTCGGCCATCAGCACGCAACCGCCAGAGATCTTCTTCAGTAGCAAACCGGCGATCCTGTTGTTTGTGGATGGCGAGCCGGTGCGCGTCCCCATTGAAGGCACCAAACTGGAATATGTAGTCAATACCAACTGGGACCTGCTGTACGACAAATCGGACTACTATTTACTGGACCAGAAGACCTGGCTGAAGGCGAAGGCCTTGTCCGGGCCCTGGACGGTGACGACCAAGTTGCCACCGGACATGACACGCCTACCCGCGGGACAGAATTGGGACGATGTCCGGCAAGCCATCCCTCCGGCCAAGTCAACCACTGTGGCGCCCCGGGTCATGTTTACAACTAAGCCGGCGGAACTGCTGGTGTTTGCCGGCGAGCCCACGTACAAGACGATTCCCAAGACCAATCTTGCTTATGCCACCAACACCAAGAGTGATGTCTTTCAGCACAGCCCAGATCACCAAGTCTATGTTTTGATCTCCGGGCGCTGGTTCCGCGCTGCAACGCTGCGCGGCCCCTGGGCGTATGCCAGCAATGACTTGCCGGAGGATTTCGCCGACCTTCCGGCCAATGATGCGTTTGCGCATGTGTTGGCGTCTGTTCCCGGGACCCAGGAGGCGCGCGACGCGGTGTTGCTGGCGCAGGTGCCCACGACCGCGATTGTTAATCGCGCGGAAGCCGAGGCGAAGGTCAAAGTCGTTTACAGCGGCGACCCTCAGTTCAAGCCGATCGAAGGCACTTCCTTGTCCTATGCGGCGAACACCCAGGACAGGGTCATCAAGTATGGCGATCTCTATTACCTTTGCTTCCAGGGCGTGTGGTTTATGGCCACCAGCGCGAACGGGCCGTGGAAAACCGCCGACTCGGTGCCTAAGGCGATCTATGAGATCCCGGCTACCTCACCGTTGTACAACGTCACGTATGTCACCGTGAGCAATCCCACTCCCACGACGGTAGAGAGCAGCTATACCAGTGGCTACATGGGCATGTTCGTATTGGGGGCTGCAGTAGGAGCTTGCGTAGCTTACGGCACCGGATATTACTATCCGCCCTATTGGGGACCTTATTGGGGGCCTTATCACTATCCGGTTTACTATGGGTATCCCTATAGTTATGGCTACCGGGCTGTTTACAATCCCACAACTGGTTTCTATGGAGTAGGAGGGGCGGTGTATGGCCCCTACGGCGCCGCCGGCAGGGCGGCCTGGTATAACCCTTCGACCGGAACCTATGGACGGGCCGCCACAGTGCAGACGCCTTACGGCGGACGCACCGTAGCCCAAGCCTACAACCCCTGGACAGGCACCTACGCAGCCACTGCGCAAGGCCACAATGCTTATGCCCAGTGGGGAAGCTCGGTGGTCACGCAAGGCAACGATTGGGCGCGCACAGCACACGTGACGACCGCGAATGGAGGAACAGCAGGCTACCGGACTTCGGATGGAGGCGCGGGAAGAGTGGTTTATGGCCCGCAAGGCGCGGCCGGAGTGGCGAAGACCGCTAATGACGACATCTACGCCGGCAAAGACGGGAATGTCTACAAGCGGAACCCCAACGGAAGTTGGAGCAAGTACGACAACGGAAACTGGACACCGGTGGACAAGCCCACCGGCGGACAAAACAAAACCGCCGGCGGCGACTCGACGCTGAAGTCTCGTCAGGGAACGGCCCCATCGCAGACGACCGCCGACGTACAGCAACGGGCCCAAAACGCCGGCGTCGCACAGGGTCAACGTCCCTCATCGGCTTCCCCGGAAACCATGCAGCAACTCAACCAGGAAGCAGCGTCGCGCCGACAGGGTGCGGCGCGCGAGCAGACATTCTCCCGCGGCACGGGTGCCGCCAGATACGGAGGCGGCCGCCGCCGTTGAGCTGATCAGGCCGTACCCGGCTTTGGCGTGCAGCAGTTTCTCGGGAGAAGTGAGGCTGTTGGCCGGCGGTACTGGGCCAGGAGGAAAATCATGCACCGAAAGACCATGGTTTGCGCAAGCTGTGCCCTTATGCTGATCGCGCTGGGAGTAATCCCAGAAATCGCCGCTCAGCAGCCGCCGCTCGCAGGAGCGACCGTTCAAACGGCTCCAGGCGCAACCGTCCAAGCTGCCCCAGGCGGGCCGGCCTCGTCCTCCTTGCCCAAGCCGGAACGGGTGCTGCTGTATGCGTTCCGCGTTCCAGAGGACGTGGTCACCATCGACCAATCGGCGGCCGCCCGTCTGCAACGGCGGCGCAATCAGCGCCGCGATATGCCGACCGACGATTCGCTGGCGGCGGTCACGCAAGAGATCCAAACCAGCTTCACCAACACGTTGCAGCAGGAGTTGAACGCAGTGCCTTTCCCCGTCGAAAAATGGAACGGCGCCGATTCGCTCCCGCCGAATAATTCCTTGCTCATTCAAGGGGAGTTCACCAGCGTCAATCAGGGAAACCGTTCGCAACGCATCATGATTGGCTTCGGCAGGGGAGCGAGCGACGTGCAAGCGCAGGTGGTGGTTTCCTTGAAGACAGGATCGCAGACCATCGTGCTCTCCCAGTTCACGGCCGACACCTCCAGCGGCATCAAGCCGGGGGCGGCCGTGACCATGGGCGTGGGTTCGGCGGCCACCGCCGCCGTCGGAGCTGCAACCCAAACTGCGGGCGACAAAAAAGCAACCGTTTCGGCAGATGCTTCGCGCATGGCAAAGACCGTCGCCAAGCAGGTCGTCGATTTAATGTCCTCGCAAAAATGGATACCAGCGAAGGACGCTGAGAAAGCGACGGGGCAGGCAGATCACTGACGGGCGATCGCGTGCGATAGCATAGTGTGGGGCGGTTGGGAGCTAAAACGGAAATTCCGACCAAGGACAAACGATCCGTGTCCAAGACATGGTAGGAGGATATATGCGAAACACCGGTTGCGGCGCCGCGTGCACATTAACCGTACTGCTGGTCGCCTCGGGGATGGCTTTCGCGCAAGTGGAGCATCAGTCGCGCACCTTGCTGGTAAATGGACATTCCGGACAAGCCGCCGTAATCCAGGAAAACGGGCGCGCGTATGTTGACTTGGAAGCACTGGCACAAATCGCAAATGGGTCGCTGAGCTTCAACGCAAATCGGATTGTTTTGACGCTGCCGCCGGCCACAGTCAGCACTTCCAGCAGCGTTGACTCGCCCAACCCGGCGGAGGCTTCCGGCTTGTCGCGGGATTTCATGAAGGCCGCGATCGAGGAGATCGCATTGATTCGAGAATGGGGCAGTCCGGTTGGCTATGCCATCCAGAATGGATACCCAATCAAGGAAGAGTGGGTGGCCCGATACCGGGAACAGGCGGCGTCCGGCCTCCGATTGGCGTCGGTGGCAGCCTCGACCAACGCCGATCGAAGTGCCCTGCAATTGCTCACCAATGAGTTCGACGGCGTGCGTGACTGGAGCAACAAGCTGGTCGCGGCGGGAAAGGCCATGGACACTGCGAAATATTCCATGTCAGAGAATGCGGTGCGCAATGATCCCCAATCGCAAAAACTAATAACGTGCTGGCGATTCCTGGCTTCGATGTTGGGAAGCGGCAGCTTTCAGGATGATTCCTCCTGCCACTGAGGCTCACTGGGTCACTTCGACCTCGCGTTTTTCGTCCGTTCGCGAAACGGCCGCATCGGCTTGAAAAGGTTAGTGGGCCCGGAGGGATTCGAACCCCCAACCAAGGGATTATGAGTCCCCTGCTCCACCATTGAGCTACAGGCCCGATTTTGAGTTACGGCTGCTGCCTTGCGCGCCGCAGTGAAATTTGTAGGCGCCTAGTCAGCATTGTATGGCGAAGGGAATGAATCACAAAGTCCGGCCAAGCCCGACGGCGGCACAGGCCTTCTCGCACGCTTTGCGGTTTCCACGGTTAGCAAGTAAAAGTTGGGTAGAGGGCTAATCGTGCGTGGGCTGGATTCAACGATGTTTAGTTATGCGTCGAACGAGCGAGAACACCACAACGAGCATGATGGCAAGAATCGGAACCCGGCTCCATCGCCCGAGTAACCAGAAGCAGGCTCCCCCAGCGAGTACAAGTACGATCCACCAGATCGTTGGACTCCGGCGGCCCCGCAACTTCCAGTTTTTAAGAGCTTGCCAGATCGCATAGGCGCAGACTGGAACGGCAACGATGCCGACAACAGCTCGCAGATTGGACAGCAGCATTACTCCAAATTCAAGTTGGAGGGTCATTTGCTTAGGGAGGGGACCTTCTCCCTCGCCACATCCGGCACTATTTCACTCCTGCGGGCTGCCGTTTGTCAGTGACCTGTGACGCTGGGACGAGTGAGAGCGGCAAGACTGGGCGTGGGCTGGGCCATAACCCAGGCCCGGCTTTGACTTCGGCTTCCTCAGGGTAAACGGGCCTGTCCCCTGCTTAGCGCAAGGAGTGAAGAAACTGTATGAGGGGAATGAAGAAACTCTAGGGGAGGGAGTCGCGAGGTTTCTGGGCGGCTATAGGGGTCCTTCGACTCGCTGCGCTCGCTCAGGATGACAGACAGAAAGCGAGCCTTGGATAGCTAGTGGAATACCTTGCGCATCCCAGCCCCGGTCGGCCACCAGGTGAGTTGGACAGAAGTGGTGAAATCGGTTTGCCGCGTCGGGGCCAACACCGGCACCAACCAGGTCTCGTACTGTAGGAAAGACTTGATCTCGAGAGTCTTGCGGACCCGCAGCATGGCGGAAACGTTCCAGTCCCACTGGGTGCTTCCGCCGGGAATGAAATCATTGGCGATCTTGCTGTTGCGGACCCCTACTTGAATGCTGCTCTGGGGACTGAGATGGTAGGTACTCCACGCCTGATAGCCCTTGCCTTCGCGGCCAATCCAATTTCCCATCAGAAACCTATCGTTGAGGTACAGGTCGTGATAGATGATCTCCCAGTATAGGAACTGGCCGCTATGGTTGGTTTGCCCAGTTGGATCGGTATAAACCGCCTCGGCGCGGAAGTCGAGTTTGGGTAAATCCGGGAAATGGGAAAGATAGATCCCGGGATTGAATGCAGCACGCTGCGGCGCGCTGACCGGGGAGACATCGTCATGCACCAGCGAATCGCTGTACAACGTTAACCAACGGCGTAGCAGCGGCAGCCGGTAGGAGAAATCAAAGCTGGCGTGGCGCGCGCCCGGGTCCTTGCGCGAGAACTTGACCTCTGGGGTGACGTCGTTGAGGCTGGTGAAGCTGGTCCAGAACGAACCGAAGGTGAGCGGTACGTGTCCCTGGCCGCCAAATACGTCGTTGCGCGTAAATCCGATCTCCAGATTTTCCGTCGGCTTAAAGCTGGCCTTTTGTCCGAACATGTACGGCCCGACGGGGAACTGATGGCCCTGGAGCGCTCCAAAATAGTTCGACACCTCGAACGGCCCCAGGAACTTTGACAATCCCGGAACATTGACCGGCTCGGTGCGGTTGATTTGCAGCATCCAGAACGGGACGGCATTATTGCTCATCAGGAAGGCGCCGCCTTCGTCCGGCCCCCACCACATGCTTTGTCTGCCTACGGAAAAATCCAAGCCGCCAAATCTTGCCACGGCATAGGTGTCCAACAACTGAAACCGGTTCGCAGAGATTGGGGTCGCTGGTTGCAGAGGATTTAGATCGACGTTCGCAATCACCTGCCGCACCGACAGCGGATATCCCGGGATGGTAGGCGCGTACTGGTACTCGCCATTGACGTAGAAGGCAAACCGGCCATCGTTGGCGCTGGCGCTGAATCCGGTGATGTTGTTGACCCCCTGCCAATACGGGCGCCCGTAATCGTTGATCAGCGTCTGGCCGAAGTGATAGCTGTCGTTCACCGGCGTTCCCGCAATGTCCATCACGCGCGTGTACAACGAATCCAGATGGATCGAGTCCACCGGTCTCCCATCCCAAGCCCCCAGCTCATCGGCGAATTCCGTATCGAGGCTCTTCTGGAGCTGCAGGACTTGCGGTGGCAGGTCGGTGTGATATTCCACGTTGCTCTGCATCTCGAGCAGCAGGTGAGCGCAAGCCATACGCGTCCACGGCCGCACGCCGATGTAGGCGGTGTTGATGTATCCGCCGGCGATGAGGCGCTCCATCGCGGGATAGACCCAACTATCCAGCGGAACGTAGGTGCTGGCGACGTTGCCAGGACGGGGTGCCGATGTCTGTTCCGCCACGATCTTCAGATCGTCATCGAGACTTGCATTGTGCCGTGTCTTGTAAATGTGCCGGCCGATTTGATAGCCGAGCAGCCCTCCCACGAACACGTCTGACAGGAAATGCTCGTCCGATGCGGCCCGCGTCAAGCTAACTCCCAGAGCCAGGCCGTAGGCCCCGACCTCAGCCACGGGATGGGGATACTCCTGCGCGACCACCGAGGCGAACGCCCAGGTCAGCGCGGCATGATCGGACGGAAACGACGTCCCTCTGTGGAAGAAGTTGTTTTGGAAGTTCGACGGAATTGGCCGTTCGCGCCCGGTGGCAAAGCTCATCGCATAGTCAACACCCAGAGCGTTGATCATCGCTTCAGTCGCCAGCACGCCGGTTTCGCGCGCGCGCTCGTTATGGGTCACGTGTCCCCAGATGTACATGGCGCCCGTCATCCCCGCCGCCGACGCCACGCCTGCATCCGAAGCAACCCTGAGCGCGTGCAGATGGTCGAGGCGCATGGCGTAGGAACTTTGCGGGTCGGCGACGAACAGTCCGGTGGCAATACCGCTCATGGGGACCAGCCACTTGGCGTCGGTGGGCTTCAGGTGGAATGGACTGGTCCAGATGTCTTTTTGATCTTCGGCCAAATGTTGCAGGAAGCGCGTCTCGTTCGGATGAGGCATGGAGCCATCGACCGCGACAGCGGTAGCTTGCGGCGGCGATGCGCTTGCACCCGGAGGAACTGCTGACTGCTGCGCGCACAGAGGAAGGCAGGCGCAGGAAATCCCCAGGGCCAGAGCGAACACAAGTTTAGTGAAGGAGTTCGTCAAGGTGCGTAGTAGCGGAATATGCGCGTCAGCACGGTAGCCATGTCGTCCACATCTCGTTCGGACATGGCGGAGGAGAGCGGCAAGGAGATTGTTCGTTCGCCCACAAACGAAGCGTTGGGGAAATCCGAATCGACAAATCCGAATTGCTGCCGGTAGTAGGGGTGCTGATGCACCGGGACATAGTGGATGCCGACGCCAATGTTCTCCGCATCCAGCGCGGTGATGATCGTCTGCCGATCAACCCCGAGCTTTTCCAACACCAGAAGCGGCGTAAACAAATGATAGGCGTGGCGCGAGCCGGCGTCGGGCGGCGGAGGCAGCAACAGCGGAAGCTGCTTCAGGCGCTCGGTGTAGGTGCGCCAGATTTGTTCGCGTTGCCGCCAGCGCTCCTCGATGGTTGTCAGTTGCGGCAAGCCCAGGGATGCGGCCAGGTCGGTCATGTTGTACTTGAACCCCGCCGCGATGACTTCGTAGCCGGTGGGGCCGCCGACAAACCGGCTCCAGGCGTCGGCCGTCATGCCGTGCAACGACAGAATTTTGACGCGCTCATACAATTCGCGGTCGCGCGTAATCACCATCCCGCCATCGCCCGTGGTGATGTTCTTGGTGGGATAAAAACTAAAGCAGCCGGCATCGCCCATCAAACCTGCCGCGGTCCCGTGATGAGTGGCTTCAATGGCGTGCGCACAGTCTTCGATCACCCGCAAACCGTAACGGCGAGCAAGGTCGAGGATCGGGTCCATTTCACAGCAGCGGCCGCACATGTGGACGACCAGTATCGCCTTGGTGCGGGAAGTGATGCGCTCCTCGATTTGCGCGGGATCGATATTGAAGGTCGAGCGGCTGCAATCGACCAGAACGGGTTTCGCTCCCG
>Ga0187880_1003897_pt1 | contig 11192 bp, 10 predicted proteins | sample June2016WEW_19_4_FD_132998 | JGI IMG/M metagenome (GOLD analysis project Ga0187880, IMG submission 132998) | Peatland microbial communities from SPRUCE experiment site at the Marcell Experimental Forest, Minnesota, USA - June2016WEW_19_40 | ecosystem: Environmental > Terrestrial > Soil >...
CGGGCTCGCCGAAGGCTCAACACCCACGGAGATGATTTTCTTGCCTTTCGTATTTTTGATAAAGCGCGAGACGCCCGTAATTGTGCCGCCCGTGCCGATGCCGGAAACCAGCACATCAATGGCACCGTCGGTGTCATTCCAGATTTCCGGGCCGGTGGTTTTCTCATGGATGGCGGGGTTCGCAGGATTCTCAAACTGCTGCGGAAGAAAATAGTGCTGAGGGTCGGATTGAGCAATCTCCGTGGCCCGCCGGATGGCGCCGGGCATGCCCTCCGGTCCGGGCGTCAGCACCAGCTTCGCGCCGAACGCCGCCAGCACGCGCCGGCGCTCGAGCGACATGGTTTCCGGCATCGTGAGGGTCAGGCTGTAACCACGCGCCGCAGCCACGAAGGCCAGAGCGATTCCCGTATTGCCGCTGGTGGGCTCGATAATCTCCACGCCGGGCTTCAACACGCCCCGCTGCTCGGCGTCCAAAACCATGGCGGCGCCAATACGGTCTTTCACCGAGTATGCCGGCCCACGGCCTTCGATCTTGGCCAGCACGGTGGCAGAACTACCCGCGGCCAACCGGTTCAATCGGACCAGCGGGGTTCTGCCGATACTCGCGGCGTTGTCTGCAAAGAAATTTGACATGATTTCTCCTTTGAATTGGGTCGTCAGGATTTTTTTAAGGTGATTCGCCTTGAAATCCCTGCCCATGGGCAGGAACCCAGGCTAGCTACAGATGCAGCAGAGGGTGAGATGGCGCAGAATGCGGGGGGCGGCGACGCCTGCCACCGTCAAGTCATGCTTCCGCAATGCGATCGCTAAGTTGTTCACAGTATTTCTCTTCCCGCCAGGTTCTCGACTGGAAATCAGGGCGCGTCTCATCCGATGCGGGAATTTGCTCAGACGAACTAGGCCCACCAGAGATATCGGCAATTTGGCAGCCACACCGGCGCGGCGCTACATCACCTCAAGGCAGGACTTCACACCACGCCCTGCCCACTGTCCACTAGCCACTGTCCACTAATCACTGGCCTTCAATACTTTGGCACCGACGGATCAACTTGGTCCGACCACGCCAGGATTCCACCCTTCAGGTTATGGATCTTGAGGAAGCCGGACTTCATGAGCAGGTCCACCGCCTTGGCGCTGCGCATTCCGGACTTGCAATGCACCACGATCTCGTCGGCCGAATCCAGCTCGTTCATCCGCTTGGGCACTTCCCCGAGGGGAATGAGTTTCGAACCCGGGATGCGGCAAATTTGGTACTCATGGGGCTCGCGCACGTCGATCAGGACAAAGGGTTCGTGCGCATCCATCTTCTCTTTCACTTCTGCAGGAGTGATTTCCGGGATACCGGTTTGCACAGGCATATGCTCCTCGCCGCGAATTCCGCAGAACTGCTCGTAGTCAATCAGCTTGGTGATGGTACGATTCGTCCCGCAGATCGGGCAATCGGGATTTTTGCGCAGCTTCAGCTCGCGAAACTTCATGCCGAGTGCGTCAAACAGCAACAGACGTCCAATAAGCGAATCTCCGCGGCCCAAAATCAGCTTTATCGTTTCCATCGCCTGGATGCAACCCATGATTCCGGGCAGCACTCCCAGCACGCCGCCCTCGGCGCAACTGGGTACCAGGCCGGGCGGAGGCGGCTCCGGATACAGGCAGCGGTAGCACGGACCCTGCTCGGCATAGAAAATCGAAGCCTGGCCTTCAAAGCGGAAGATGCTGGCGTAGACGTTGGGCTTGCCCAGCAAAACGCAGGCGTCGTTCACCAAGTAGCGCGTGGGGAAGTTGTCGGTGCCGTCGGCGACTATGTCGTACTCGCGGAAAATGTCGAGCGCGTTGTCGCTGCTCAGGCGCGTTTCAAAGGTTTCGATTTCGACATTGGGGTTGATTTCCTGCAAGGTGTCGCGCGCTGATTGGAGCTTGGTGCGCCCCACGTCGCTGGTGCCGTGAATGACCTGCCGTTGCAGGTTGGTGAAATCCACCACATCGAAATCCACCAGGCCGAGCTTGCCCACGCCCGCAGCGCCGAGGTAAAGCGCCAGGGGCGAGCCCAGGCCGCCTGCGCCAATACACAGGACCTTGGCCTGCTTCAACTTCAGTTGGCCCTCCATGCCGACTTCCGGCATGATCAGGTGGCGGCTATAACGCAGGATCTCGTCCTTGCTCAGTTGCGCGGGTTGAATCATTGTCGCTGTACTCATATCGAATCCTTCCGTAATAACTTGTTCGTGGTTAGTTGTCGGTAGTCAGTCTTCAGTCGTCAGTAAGAACCCATACGTGAGAACTTGCACTGAAAACTGATGACTGAGAGCTGATGACTTTTTCGGGGGATTCGCCCGGGATTCGCCACCCCGGCTTGACGGGATGGGAACCCAGGGTAGCTACAGATACAACGCAGAGCCTGCCCGGAGCAAAACGAAGGGGCCGTGCCGCCGGCAATGGAAGGTACGATGCTGATCACATCATTTTCTTTCAGGGGAGTCTGGTCCTTTTGCAGAAAGCGAATGTCCTCGTCGCCCACGTAGATGTTCACAAAGCTGCGGAGCTTGCCCTCGTCATTGTAAAGATGTTTGCGAAGGTCGCCGTACTGCGACGTAATGGCCACGAGGGCCTCACCAACCGTTTTTGCCTGCACTTCCAGCGACTCCTTCTTTTCCGCATATTGTCGCAGCGGAGTCGGGATAATCACCTTAACCGGCATTAGGTCTCCTTCATTTGCGATTTGTGATTGGCGATTGGTGATTGAGCCATTTGTGATTTACGATTGGTGATTTGTGATTGAAAACATTATCGAGTCGCTTGGAATAACCGTTCAACCAACATTTCTATCTCACCACTGCTTCACCCCAAATTATTCGATGCGGCGCAAAGCCAAAGGATTCAACGGTATTTGCGATTTGTGATTTGAGATTTGCGATTAAAACAGATCATCGAACCTCGCAAGAACCACTCGATCACCGATCGCAAATCACCAATGGCTCAATCGCACAATCACAAATCACCAATCATTCAATCACCAATGTCTCGGCCCCAAAGGCCGACCGATCCTCGGCTAAAACCCAACTCGTCAAGTCTCTTGGAGCGCCCCGCTCAACAGCAATTATAACATAGGAATACCAGGGCCAGGCGTGGTCGCGGTCATAAATCGAGGGCCGCGCCGGATGATCGGGGTGAGAATGGTAATATCCCAATACATCAAGCCCCCGCGCCCGTGCGCGCTTTTCCACGCGCAACTGGTCGAGCGGATCAATTAGGAAACGGTTTTTGTCCGTTTCCCTGCCCGGGTCGTCCAACGGCAGGAGTTCCTGCGCGCGACCGGGGTCATGCCGCAAGTTGGTGAGGGGCACAACCTCCGACACCTGCTTCGCGTCGCCATCCGCCTTACCCAATAGTATTCCACAGCACTCGCTGGGATAGTCCCGCGCTGCGTGCTGGCGGATGGATTCCAATTCTGGTTTGTTAAGTCGAAGAGGCATAGGTCTATCGCGTCATTGAGTCATCGGTTCATCGTTTCATTAAGTTAGCGACGGGCTTGGCCCAAAAAGCGGGCTTAGAATAACTGCATGCTGATTGTCGGTCTGCGATGGAAGCAATCGAAAATCGTCAATCGGCAATCCAATGACCCGATCACCAAATGACCCGATCCCCTAGCTTCCTTCGTCCCAAAACCGCTCACTTAAATACTTGTCGCCGCTGTCAGGGAAAACGGTCACCACTACGCCGCGTGTCAATCGATTTGCCACCTTGAGCGCGGCGACCATGGCAGCGCCGGCGGAGACCCCCACCAGCAGGCCTTCCTCGCGCGCGAGTCGCAGGGTCATGATGTGCGCGTCTTCCGTCGCGATTTCAAGGTTTTCGTCAGCGACGCTCGGCTCGTAAATCCCCGGTTTGATGGCCGTGGGCATGTGCTTCATGCCCTCCAGTCCGTGAAAGGGCGAGTCCGGCTGGAACGACAGGCATTGGATGTGAGGATTCAGCTCCTTCAGCCGCCGCGCGGTCCCGATGAACGTGCCGCTGGTGCCGAGCCCCGCCACGTAGTGGGTCACGCGGCCTTCCGTCTGCTCGAAGATCTCGAGGGCGGTGGTCAAATAATGGGCGCGCCAGTTGGCGGGATTATCGTACTGGTTGGCGTAGAAATAATCGCCGGGATTCTCCTGGGCCATGGCGCGCACCCGGCGAATGGCGCCGTCAGAGCCTTCCATGGGGTCGGTGTAAACGATTTCGGCGCCGTAGGCTTTCAGAATTCGCTTGCGCTCCATGCTCACGTTCGAGGGCATGCAAAGCTTGACGCGGTAATTCTTGGCGGCGCAGATCATCGCGTAAGCGATGCCGGTATTACCGGAGGTCGAGTCAATCAGGGTTCTGTCCCGCGACATCAGTCCGGCGGCTTCCGCCTCGCGGATGATATTCATTGCCGGGCGATCTTTTACCGAGCTGCCGGGATTCTCCCATTCCGCCTTGGCGTAAATCTCGACCTCGGGCGAGGTGGGGCGAATGCGCGCCAGGCGCACCAGTGACGTGTTGCCGATCAGGTCCAGCAGGCCTACCGGCCCGCGAAGTATTGGGGAGTTTTGAATGGTTGCCGCCCTTGCGTTTTCTGCCATCGGTGCAATAGACTTCTTATTCTAGGGGCAGGTTCCGAATTGTGTCAACCTGCGGCCACCGGGGTAATGGGCGGATTTGATGTTGTAGCGGCGAGTTTACCTCGCCATAGGACGGCCTAAAGCCGCCTCTACGTCAGATTGATAAGGCAGATGGGAACCACTTATGGCAAAAGACGCCGCACGGGCGCAGACGGTGCAAAAGCAATTTGAGCAAGCGGGTTTTGTGGTGGCTGACGCTCCGCCGGGAAGAATCGAGCTGAAGAAATCAGGTTGCGTCGCCTATCTGGAAAACCAAAAGGGAAATCTGATTTACTCGGGCACGCCTTACTTCGTCGTCCATGGAATTAACTGCGAATTGGAGGATCAAGGTTATCAGAAGTTCTGGTACTCAAAGCCGGACGGCAAGCGCTTCCCCATTCGCAAGGTCGACCTGGAAGTCCTCCATCGCTTTGACGAAGAAGTGCGCCATATTCTGGGGTTAAAGAGCCTCTACAACGAATCCCTGGGAACCACCAACGCCCGGACCGTATACGACCGCCTCACCGGGCGCCCGGACCGTTGAAGCGAACCCTTCTCCATTAACTTAGGACACTACTGTAGGCCAGGCTTACTTTCCACCTGAATCTTCCGGCGCCGCTGGGACTGTTCCTGGAGCGGCCGCCGGCGAAGGTTTGGGGGACGCGACCGCTTGCGGCTGTACACCCGGTGGGTGGGCCACGGCTGGGGAAGCAGGCGGATGCGCCGAAGTTGGGGGTTGCGCCTGCACCACCTGTGCAGGAGTCTCTCCCACTCGCGGGGCTGCCGCTTTCGGCGTGGGAACCGAGGCGGGGGTCGCGGCAAGTCGAGGAGCGGCCGCGGGCCGGGCTGCGGGCGGAACGCCGGTGGCGGAAACGGAGTGGCCGTTACCCCCAGACCCGCGCTGCCGCGGCCGCGGGGGCTGCGCCGGGCGCTCAAACCTTCGAGAGGCGCCGGGATCGGGCCGCTCGGGACGGAACGGCTGCCGCGCGACAGGCCGAAAGAGGATTTCGACCTGCACCGTTTCCTGGTCTCCATCCTGGATCAGCACCACTTGGTCGAATCCTTCCTGATGAATCGCCTCTTTACTCTGCTCAAAGGCCTGGTACTGACGCTCGACGACAGGCCTGCCCACGGAGCGCTCCCGCTTTTCGTCACGCTCGATGCAGGTTTGGAGGGGGACATTGAAGAGCAACAGGGTGGTGGGCACCTGGTACTTTTTTGCCAGGTTGACCAACTCTTTCCTGTCCTGCGGCGCCAGCGCCGTGGAATCGACCACGCAAAGCCGGTTCAACGTAAGCCGCTGTTCTATAAGGAAGTGCACCAACGCAAAGGCCTGCAAGTTGTAGCGCTGGTCGCGCTCATCATCTGCGACGCGGGCGCGCGCCCAATCCGAAGAAATAATCTGAGTGGCGCGAAAGTGCCGTTCGGCGAACGTGGATTTCCCGCAACCCGCAGGGCCGCAAAGTACGACGATCGATGGCCTGACGAGGCGAAGTGATTTCTTGCCGACGTTCTTATTGTCTGGAGTGTTTTCGGGGTCCATAGGTGTTTTCGACGTCCACCATGCCTTTTGGGTTACTTATCCCCTTATCGGAAGTGTGAAAAATTGCGTTAACGTTTCTGACGGCCAAGTAGACCTGCGGTATATTGGGAGCGGGGGCTGAGTTTATCAGCGGAGGTCGGACCATCAACCCAGTAGTTCCGGCTCTCGAACGTGAGTTCCACTTGGGAGGGCAAAACGATGACATCGACCATCGTGGCATTGGTGGAAGACCTCTTCTTTCTAGCGAAGATTCGGGAAACGGCGAAAGCTGTTGGGACGACGGTGGTTACGGGTGACTCTCGACGCGGCCTCGCTGCCATCGCCGAGGCCCAGCCGCAAGCCATCATCTTAGACCTCAATTCGCGCGGATTGTCCGCCCTCGATTGGATTCGAGATCTCAAAGCTGACCCCTCCACCCGCTCGATTCGTATCGTAGCGTTCGCCTCGCATGTCCAGGGAGAGATCATTTCCGCCGCCCGCGCCGCGGGATGTGACTCGGTCATGGCTCGGTCGGCCTTCACGCAACAACTCCCCAACCTTCTGCGGAGCCTGGCAAGCGACGCTGAGAAAGCAAACGAAAGCCTCCCCTCCTGAATCTTTCCCCAGCCGACACCGTCTGGCGTCTTCCCATTAGAAACGCTTGACCCGTTAGGAATCCAGCCGTAAAGTCATCACGTCATTTCCTCAGATCGCTTAACCCCGGGCTGGGGAAGAATCTCGTGGCGATTTGCGGGACCCATCGAGGAGGAGCCATGAAAGTCCAATGTGTGGCGTGCACTCGGCGAGAAATCTTAGGGAAGGCTGCCAAGCTTGCCGGCGCGGCGCTCTTCCCCCCGGGTTTAGTCTGGGGTTCATCCGGCACAGACGCCGGCGGATACGCTCCCAAGCTGTCCGTGGAAGGCTATATTTGGATCCAGCACTTCGCCGCCACGAAAGTGACTTTGGCGGAAGGCGAGGAAGAGGCGCTGCGGGAAACTCATCAGGCCGGATACCACCGCGTGGAACTTTCCGCGGAGTTCTTCGCGCCCGACGTGCGAAGGCGCACGACCGACCTGCTGGCGAAATTTCAGTTGAACCCGGAAAGCGTTTACGCGGGAACCACGATGCACGAACCGCACGCCGCCGAGATGTCGATTCGGTCAGTGCTGGAGTTGGCCGCGTTCCTAAAGCCCCTGGGAACCCGGGTCATAATCACCAACCCCAGTCCCCTGCCGAACCAGGGGCGCAAATCTGACCATGAGCTGAAAACCCAGGCCCACTACATCAACCAATTAGGCGGAGCTCTGCGGCGCATGGGGATACGGTTGCTGCTCCACCACCACACCCCCGAACTCCGCGAAAACGCCCGCGAATGGTGGTACGAGCTGCAACACACGGACCCCAAGCTGGCCGGGTGTTGCGTGGACGTTCATTGGGCTTATCGCGGGGGCCAGCAGGTGATGCCCTTCTTGCAGCGCGTTGGCACGCGGGTCGAGAGTCTGCACCTGCGAAACTCCCAACACGGCGTTTGGATGGAAGACTTCGGGCCAGGAGACGTGGATTACGCCCCTGTCGCTGAGTACTTGCACCAGATCAACTATAAGGGTTTCCTGGTGGTGGAATTGGCTTACGAGAAAGACACGGCCATGACCCGCGGGTTGGAAGAAGACCTACTCCGCAGCCGGGTGTACACAGAAAAGGTCTTTGGTCTGGCGTCCGCCTAGTGGGGGTTTTGCAACACCACTTGTTCCGTCACCCAATCGGTCCAGAGTGAACTCTCGCCGCTGGCCAGCAGCGGGACCCCATCAAGCACGGCCGCCACGTAATTCTCAATACAGGGGAAATGGAAATTCGGGCTTGGGGGCAACTCCTCGCGCCCTCCGGGGTAAACCAGCTCCGGACCGCTCAGCGGACTAAGGTCCATCTCCCCCTCGGTGCCAATAATCCGCAATTCATCCCGCCTCACACGTGAGTTCCAACGGACGTCGACAATGCCCCGTACTTTGCTCGCGTATTCGATCAGGACCGTGGCGCAATCTTCCACGTCCAACGAGTGCACGGCGTTAGATAACTGTCCCGCAACGCGCCGCGGTTCGCCGAAAAGGAAGTTCAGCACATCGATCCGGTGAGAACCAATGTCAAATAGCGGTCCCCCGCCTGCCTGAATGGGGTCCAGCAGCCACGTCCGCTCGGCCCCCTCGCCCGAGCGCCAATCCTGGCAGGTGATGTAAGCGAGCAGCGGTTGCCCAATCGCTCCATCGCGGATTAGTTCCTTTGCTCGCCCCACCTTGGGATACGCGCGGCGGTAATAGGCCACCCCCAGTGTTTTGGCGACGGCGCGCGCCGCCTCCACCATCGACTTCGCTCCGGCGTAGTTCATTGCCATGGGCTTTTCGCAGAGTACTTGCTTCCCTGCCCGCAGCGACGCCAGGGTTTGCGGCGCGTGGAGAAACACCGGCGACGCCACGTAGACGGCGTCCGCGCCACCAGCCGCCATTGCCGCATCCAAATCGGTGAAGGCCCGCACCCCGTAAGGCGCGGCCTTCGCCGGGTCACGCGTGACAATACCCCAAAGCTCACTGCGTTTTTCCTCGAGCAGCGCCGGGATCACGCGCTTGGTCGTGATATCGCCAATGCCGATGACCAGCCACTTCAACATGAATCGCTTCACCAGAGCTTGCTGGCTTCCGTCCGCACCAGGGTCTGCGTTGATACCGGCCAGTCATCCGAACGAAACGGCGGGGCGGGCAGGCCCAGCTTATTATAGAGATTGCATGGGGGGTCGTTCGCCCAAGCGTACCGCGCGGCCACCGGCTTGGTGACATGCGGGCTGGAAAGCACCACCTCCGTGCCTTCTACTTTGGCTTCCGCAGGGAAGAATTTCTGGTCCTCCCCGGCGATCTCAAATCCCTTCAAACTTTGGCCGCGGACCACCAACCCCCCTACCGCGTGGGTAAATTGCAGGCGCAGAGTTCCCTTCTCCGCGCGCAAGGATTTGAACGTCGGCCCACGGTATTCGACCTTTCGGCCATAGGCAATGTTCTCGGCAGCCAGCGCCAATCGCCGGCCCACCTCCTGCTTGTTCTTGGGATGAATATCATAGGACTCGCCGATGTCAATCGCCACGGCCATGCCGGTTTTCGGCAACGCCAAGGTTTTCTCCTGCGATTCCCTAAGGGTGGCCCAGGCGTCGGGATTTTTCGCGCCTGGACTAAAACTCGCGAGCTGGACGAAAAGAAATGGAAAGTCTCCCTCACCCCAAGAACTGCGCCATTGTTGGATCATCGTGGCGAAGACCTTCCGGTATTGATAGGCGAAGTCCGCGTTCGATTCACCCTGATACCAAATGGCCCCCGCGATCGCGTAAGGCGTAAGGGGCGCCATCATCGCATTCCACAACCCGGCAGCGCGCCAGGGATGACCGCGCGGATCTTTAGGAACATCGGGCATGCTCAGAGCGACCTTGCCGCCGGCCTCGGCCTCTTCCGCGGCCTTCTCCCCTTCTCCCAATTTCTGCTCGTACTGTTCGAGCGCATGAGGGAAGTCGGCAATTCTCTGCTGCCACGAGTCCGCCACAACCTTTAAATCGGGGTCGGCCTGCAAAGCCGCTTCGCTTGTCCAGGCCTCGGCTTCCGTCCCCCCCCAGGTGGAGTCGATGAGCCCCACGGGGAATTTCACGGCTCGGTACAAATCCCGGCCGAAGAAATAACCCACCGCGGAAAAGTTCCCTACCGTCGCGGGGCTGGCCACGACCCACTGGCCCTGCACGTCGGTCTGGGGTTTCCCCGCCACCGCCTTTTTCACAATGAAAAGCCGCATCAGCGGATAGTTGGCCGCCGCAACTTCCTGCTCCTCATTCTTCACTCCACCAAACACGTTGTGGTTCCACACGGCGAACTCCATATTCGATTGGCCGGAGCACACCCACACTTCGCCCACCAGAACGTTGTGGATGGTAATGGTGTTCTTTCCCGCCACCGTCATTTCGAAGGGCCCGCCCTTTTTGAGAGGCCCCAACTCCACTTTCCAAAGTCCATTGCCATCGGCAGTGGCCGCTTCCTTTTGTTCACCCAGGCTCACGGTGACTTGTTCGCCCGCGTCAGCCGTTCCCCAAATCGCCACCTGGCGGCCTTGCTGCAACACCATGTTGTCACTGATCAGCGCAGGTAATTTAACGTCAGCGGCCGCCGTTACAACCCCAAGCAGTAAAGAAAGAACTACCCACTGAAGACGTCGCCCGTAGGTTTTCCGACTGTGCGCACCCTCGCGCGCGTTGGTACGATTGCTTTTCGATCCGTCTCTCATGAAGCCCGCCCCTCCGATAAATTGAAAATTATCCTGCAGCACGATTGCGGGCTGATACTAACACCACCTCAGTTTTGAGGCCAGAAATTCCCGTCACGCTCTCACCATCGAATATCCGTAGCGCGGACCTGTTTTTTAGGTCCGCGGCTCGTTCCCGATTGGCGAGGAAAGGCCGCGGACCTACAGAACAGGTCCGCGCTACACGTGCTTCCCTTTTGGCATACTGTGCGGGGTAGAGAGCTTGATAAGAATCAAAAATCCGTGACACGCCGTAGTTAAAAGACCGCGCGTTTCAAAACGCCTTTTCGTAGAGCGCGATCATGTCCGCTTCGGTACAAGGCCGGGGATTCGACTGGTGGCAGGCGTCTTCCATAGCTTTCTTGGCCAGCAACGGAATAAGGTCGCGACTCACTCCCAGCGCGCCGAGGGTTTCCGGTATTCCGACTTCCGGCAAGAGTCTGCGCACCCGGGTGATGAGCGCTGTGGCGGCTTCTGAGGCCGACCCCTGGGCGCCGTCAAGCTCCATGGCAACGGCAAGATCGCGCAGGCGGACCTCGGAGACGAGGCGATTGAATTCCAGCACGTGGGGCAGCAGAATGCCATTCGTGGTACCATGATGTAAATGGGCAATACTTGAAAGAGGATGAGCAAGGGAGTGAACGGCGCCCAACCCTTTTTGAAAAGCTACGGCGCCCATCATCGCCGCCATCATCATATTGCTACGCGCATCCAGGTCGTTTCCGTTGTGA